>JAABUV010006703.1_pt1 | contig 12399 bp, 13 predicted proteins | sample 5559971 | NCBI WGS metagenome assembly JAABUV01 (sample SAMN10711881, study PRJNA513362) | rock metagenome | isolation source: Antarctica rocks | place: Antarctica: Victoria Land, Knobhead nord | collected 2015-12-19
GCGCAGGCGGCAGGGCAGCATGCTGGGAACCCTACCTTGGCGCCTGCGCAGGCGCTCGAAGGCCCCGCAGAGAGCGCCGTGCAGGCAGCCGGGCAAGCAGCCGGCGCGCCCGCAGACGATGACACCGAGGAAGCCCGCGCGATCGAGCCATGTGGCGTCTCAGGGGACGCGGGAGAAGGGGCGGGCGGCGAGCGGGGCGGCGTGGTTGCGGGCGGCGGCGGTGGCGGAGGAGGTGGCGGCGGCGCGCCGGCGCCGGCGCTGGCCGCGGCGCGCGCGTCGGGCAGCAGCAGCGATCGCACGCGCGGCAGCTCCGATGGCGGCGGCGGCGGCGGCGGCGGCGGCGGCGGCGGTGACGAGGCCGCCAGCCAGCCCAGCGCTGTGCTCGGCACGCCTGCGAGCGCGGGCGGACCTGCACGTGGGCCCGAGCCGAGCGCCACGCCTGCCACAGAGCCGGGAGGCGGCGGCGCGCCTGCACAGGCTGCGCCGGCAGCAGAGCAGCGGGGCGGGCAGGCCGGCGGGCCGGCGGGCGCCGGGGACAGCGGCGCGGAGACGCACGCAGAGCCGGGCGGCTGGCGGAAGAAGCGGACGCACGAGCCCACTGGCGGCGAGGCTGGGCGGGGCGCGCCGGGTCGGTGCCTGTGCTGCCTTGTGTGATTCTGCCCATCATGTACGGAGCGATCCAAACGCACTGCTGGCCCCGCTCCTTGGCTGCATGCCTTGCATCAGCACAGCTGCCTGTTGACTGCCTGTCCCGAAGCGCACTCCTGCTGCACCCCGTCGTCAATGTTGCACTGCTCGCCAGACCCGCCTTGCACGCTCCCCGGGCCGCGCCTGAGGCCTGGCGCATGCGGCGGCAGGCGCGGCCGCCACCACGCCGACCGTCCGCCCGCTCCAGCCGGAGGCGCTGGCGCCGCCGGCGGGTGGGACGCGCCTGCTGCCCGACCTGCCTGCACCGGTGCGGGCCGCGGCCGGACATGCCCTGCTGCAGGCCGAGCATGTCGGCCCACGGTCGTGCCAGGCCGCGCCCCTGCCGCTAGAAGGGGGGCATGCACAGGACGGGAGGAGGGCATGCGCAGGACGGGAGGAGGGCATGCGCCACTGTGCTCGGCTGCGGTGGCTCCTGGCCCCCCCACCCCAAAGCTGAGGCGCAAAGCAAGCTGCATGCGCCCTTGCAAGCATGCGCGTCTCGTCATGGGTGTGGGTGGTGTCGGGACGTGCCCACCATGTGGTGCACAGCTCAGGCTCGCTGGGGAAGAGGCGGCGCCCAGGCCAACAGCGCCCCAGCCGTCCCCGCCCGGCGCGCCGCGGCCCGCGCTCCGAGCGCGACCCGCAGCTGAGGCAGCCGCGTCGGGGCAGGCGCCGCAGGAGGCCGCAGGCGCCGCCTCGCCGTGGCACCACAAGCGGAGGCCCCCGGCCGAGGCATCCGCGTCAGAGCCGGGGCCCGGTGCGCGGCCTCCCAATGGGGCGAGCGCGCCGGCGAGCGGCGCGCGCGCCGACGCTAACGCCCGCGCGAGTGCCGAGCCGCCGCAGCGGCCCGCGCCTGCCGCGCCCGTGCTTGCGGCGGGGACGCAGTCGCCCGGCGCGAAGGAGGTCGCCGGGGCCATGGCCGCGGCGGGCGAATGGGCGGCGCTATTCCCCGCAACGCAGGCGCCGCCTGCGCCAGCACCCCCGGGCCCGGCCGCAGCAGCGGCCCCTGGCCTCCCCAGCGTCGCCGAGGACGCGGCTGCCGGGGGGCCTAGCATGCCGGAGGCCGCCGCGCCTGAACAGGCGGGCAAGGTAAGCGAAGCGCACACGGGCGCGGCGGATGCAGCAACGCGCGGCGCCGCCGTGGCGAGCGACGCCGCGGCGCGCGCCGGGCAGGTCAGTTCGACAGCGGCGCGGGGCGCCGGCGCAGCGCGCGCCGGGCGCAGCGCGCGCGTTGGCCGCGAGCGGCGCGGCGGCCGCGGCGCTGCCGACATGCCCGCGGCGGGGCCGGATGCCGGCGGCCCTGCGGGCGGGCCAGCGGGAGGAGCGATGCGCGGTCGCGGCGCCCGGCGTGGCGCCAAGCGTGGCGTGCCGGGCTCGCCGGCCGGGGCTCCAGCGGACGACGCCGCTGGGCAGGCTGCCGAGGCCGCGTCAGCAGGCGCGGGGCCTGCAGAGCGCCCCCGCAAGCGCGCCGCGGCCGAGCGTGTTCGGACGGGCGCGGCGCCAATGCGGGAGCTCGGGCCGCAGGGCCTCGCTGGCGCTGAAGTCAGCGCCGCGGCTGGGGACGCTGCTGCCCCGGGGGCCGCGCGCAGGGCGCCCGGCAACGAGGGCGCTGCTGGGCCGGCGCTGGGTGCAGCGCGGCGTCCAAAGCGCGGCGCCAGGACTGCCGCCTCGCCCGTCCTCGATGCTGCGGCGCCTCAGCAGGTCCCCGTGGCGGCGATGGAGGCCCCGGGAGGGGCCGAGCGCGGTGCTGCGGGGGCCCGCAGACCCGCGCCGCCCCCGCTCCAGCGCGCCAAGCGTGGCCGCAAGGGCACGCCACCTGTGCGGTCACACTACGGGGACACGCAGCCCAACGCCGACTGGGCGCCCGCCGGGCGGCGCATGCGCCCAAGGCCGCGCCAACGGCTCCGCCCAAGGGCGCGCGTGGGCGCAAGCGCGCCGCAGCGGCACCGGCGGACGCCGCGGCGGGCGAGGGCGGCGGCGGGGGCGCTGCGGGCGCCGATGAGCCCGCGCGCCCTGCCCAGCGCGGGCGCCGCGGCGCTGATCAGCGGGGCCCTGTCGCAGAGAGGGCGGCGGCTGAGGCGCCCGCGCCTGCTGAGCCGCAGCCTGCCCGCCGCGGGCGCCGCGGCGCGGCCGGGGAGCATGATGCGATGCCTGCTGCCGAGGAGGAGGCCGCCGCCGCAGCGCCCGTGGCCGATCAGCCGCCCGCCCGCAGGTCCCGCGGCGCCGCCGGGCGGCGGCGGTCAAAGGCCTCCGTAGACGAGGAGGCCGTCGCTGGCGCACCCGCGGCCGGCCCGCCGGCCAAGCGCGCGCGCCGCGGCGCAGCCGAGCCGGAGGCGACACCGCAGGCTGCCGACAGCGCTTTGGCAGCGCCCGGCGGGGCGCCTCCCCCGGGGCGCAACCTGCGCAAGCTGCAGCACAAGTGCGCACCTATTGAAGCGCAACCCTGCTCGACTGCTGTCCGTCAGCTCAGCGTGGCGTTCCGCGCGGCGTAGCGCCGCAGCAGGAGAGCTGCTGCTTACCATTCCGGCTGGAGCTTGCACGCAGCGCCTGAGCGCCCGCTGGTGCATGAGGCGCGCGCACGGGCGCCCCGCGCAGGCAGGTGCGCGTGCTGTTCTCCAAGTGCATTGACGCGGGCACCCGCGCGGCGCTCGCGCGCACGGCGGCGCGCCTGGGCGGCGCGGTCGCGCCCGACGGCGACGAGGACTTCACGCACTTTGTCACGGCGCGCCCCGGCGCGGGCGGCTCCGCGAGGCCACAGAGAGGTTGGCGAGTGCATGGGGCGGCGCTCTGGTGGCGGTCAGCTACATCGTGTGGGTCACGCCCTTTATCTGCATCGCGCATCCTTTAGCCGCAGCGCGCGACCCGCGCCATGCGGCGGCTGAACAGCGGGCTGACCCGCGAAGGCGTGCGCGCAGCTGGCCCCGGCGTCGGGCGGCAAGGGCCGCGGCTTTGTCAAGAGCCGGAGCGTGCTCATCGCCCTGGCGGCCGGTGCGCGCCCCGCGCTTAACTGCCACGGCATGTGCTACGCGACATATCAGCTCCTGGGTTGACTGGGATGGGCCGATCCCTTATGCGCACTCTAACGCACAAACTTCAGCATGTGGTCAGCTCTGTGTTGGAGTGGACTCAAAGCACGCAAGCCACAATCTGACTCTCTCGCACGCAAGTCAACATGCTGCACCTGTGCTCTGCACCCCATGCTGCCAAGAGGTCGCTGCGGGTCACTCCCAAGCTGTAGCAACGCCCTCATGCGCTGCCTGAGCATGACCCCCTCACTGATGGTTGGTCGCCAGCGCTCCTCCGGAGCACTGGACAACATTGCCTGTGACCGTCTGTGGGAGCGCTCACCAAGCAATGCGCCCTGCGGCGCCCGCACAGACGCCATGCGTAGCTGTTCCGGTTGTACACATGGCAGGCTGCTGGACAGGCGCAGGAGCGCGCCCCTGGCGGCCGCGCCCAAACGCTTGCCCGCCAACATGTGGGCGCCCTCATAGCACGGCCCGCGCGCTCCGGCCCGACGCCCCACGGCGCTGCGCGCAGGGCGGCCCATCGTCACGGACGCCTGGCTGGCGGCCAGCGCGGCCAGCGGCGCGTTCGTGGAGGCCGTGCCGGACCACCTGCTGGCCGACCGCGCGGCCGAGCGGCGCGAGGGCTTTGACCTCGCGCGCGCGACCGAGCGCGCGCAGGCCGGCCGGCTGCTCGCCGGCCACGCCGTGCTGCTGTCGCCCGGCGCGCGCGCCGCCGCGCCTGCGCCCTGCGCGCCCGCCCCCCGAGCGTTGCCGGGCGCCGTGCGGATGCGCCGACTGGGAGCGGCTGACCGGCGGGGGCTCCACAACATGCCTGCGCCAGGCCGGGAGGGACGGTGCTCAGCGCCACAGCGCCGCAGTCCTGACCCTGCTCCTGAGCTGGCTGCATGTGCGATGAGCGCAGGGCTGCGCGCGGCCGAAGCGGATCGCGGCGCCGGCCTGGAGGCGCTTGCTCGCCACGCGGGCGGCCGCCTGGCGAGCGACGCACCGCGGCAGCCGGCCGGGGCGAGCGCGCCATTGGTGGTGCTGGGCGCGGGGGCGGCGGCGTCTGAGCGCGCATGGGCGACGCGCGCGCTGCCGCCGGGTGCGTTGCCTCCGTCATGCGGCGAGAGACAGGTGCAGCAGGGCTGCTATGGGCTTCTGCGCTCAAGAACTGCACGCATCGCAACACTCTTCGCTTTGCTCGGTGTATTGGCATGTCTCAGCTCCTGCGCTCACGACTGGTCGCATGCTGAGTGCAAGCAGCACCGGGTGGCGATGCTGCTCTGCGATTCTCGTGGGCTCACCCTGATACGCAGTGAGGGTGTATGGAGCGTGGTGCTCAGGGTACCAAGTTTTACCAGCAGCAAACCGTTGTCAGGTGCTGCCTCCCTGGGATGGAGCGTCCTGCGAGCGCTGGGCGCCTGCGCGCGTGCAGGCACCCCCGTGCGCGCGCGCGCATGGCTGGTGGACGCCCTGCTGCAGCAGCACGCCGACCTGTCAGCGCACGTCCTATTCATGAGTGAATGAGTGCAAGCTGGTGTAGATGGCCGCGCTGCAACATGGCATGACTGTCCTCGCTGTGGCAGTTCCAGTGTAACTCACGGCGCACACCCTGGAAACCAACGCTTCTGTGCAGAAAAACTGTGCGTTTTTTCATCATGGCCTAGCTCACTCCGGGTGGCTGCAAAACTGGCCACAGCTGCACACCCAGGAGTATACGAGATGGCCAACTCCTGCTGCAGCAACACCGCTGACTAGCTGAGCGCTGCGAGACCTCGCGTGCACCCTGATGCTCAGTCAGCATCCCGTGCGCCTGCTTTCCTCGCAGGCATGGCTGTGTTTGCTGCACCCCCTCAAGCAGCACAGCTACTCCTGCGCAGCGGCTGTGGAGGCGCCCGTCAAGGTGCGCTCGACACTGCACCAAGTAGCTTGGTCAGCAGCTGTGAGCGCTTCCGCTCACGCCTGGTTCCCAGCGCTTCCGCTCGTGCTTGATATCCAGGTATGCCTGCATTTGCAGGTTGGCTTCATAGGGCTGGGCCAGATGGGGAGCCGCATGGCGAGGAACTTGATGCATGGGGGCCACGACCTGCTCGTGTATGACAGCTCGAGCGCAAGGCTGCGCGAGTTCTGCAAGGACACCGGCGCTGCCAGCGCCTCCTCGCCCAGCGGCATGGCTGCGGAAGCGGGTGCGGGGCGCTCTCATCACTATTCAGTTTCAACCAGCATGAACCTGTGAGAAGTGCTGCGGTTGACGAGCAGCGTGATCACATGTGCAGGCGTCATCTTCACGATGCTGCCGAGCTCCAAGCACGTCAGGGACGTCTACTGCGGCAGCAGGGGCATCCTCTCCACCGAGGGCGGTATGTACCCACTCCTGCCTCCCAAGCTATAAGCGTTTAACGCTTGTCGTGGATGTGTGACCGCTGTGCCACGTTTGGGGCAGCCAGGCCTGCAGGCAGCGCTGCTGGTGGACTCCTCTACCATTGACCCGCTTGCCGCACGAGAGGTGTGCACCCACCCTGGACATGGCTGCACCCCAGAGTGCTGGGTTTCAAGGATACAATTGCGTGGAAGCCTGTGCACCTGCTGGTACGCACAAACGCAGTGACCCTGGCTTGGCTTGGCAGAGCGAGAGTTGCGCAGTGTCTTCATGCGCCTGCAGCGTCCGAACCGCTTGAAGGTGACTGACGACTCCGCGGACGCTATGACCAGATACCGTAATGGCATACCACTTGATAATGTCCTGCTGCCGGGGTGCAGGTAGCGGCGGAGGTGGCGAAGGCGCAGCTGCGCCGGGCTGCGACGCCAGTGCCAGGCTGCTCGGTCGCGTCCCCCGCCATGGTGGACGCGCCGGTGTCGGGCGGGACTACAGGCGCCACCGCGGCCACGCTGTCGTTCATGGTGCGCACGTGGCTGCCGCATGAGTGCATGCGGGCCTTGCGCTGACCCACTCACCGCTTTCGCGTCTGTCGGGTATGATTGCAGCATGCTGAGCCGCCTGGTGGTACGAAGGCCTGCTGCGTCGCGGCTGCGCGATGCATCCGTGCTGCCATGGGCTCCAGCCTCTTGCCTCGTGTTTGGGGTGCATGTCCCATGCGCCGGGCGTCACAAGCGGCGCATGTGTGCGCCCATGCTTTGCCAGCCCCAGCACGCGAGCGCTGCGCGGGAGCGGCGCAGTGCGGCGGGGCGCGCGCGGCTGTGGCCGCGGCGGAGCCGTACCTGCGCGCGATGGGCAAGCGCGTCCACTACTGCGGCGGGCCCGGCAGCGGACAGGCTGCCAAGGTACTGCCCAGGCCCGTGGCAGGCGGCGGGGTGCCATCCAGGGTGCTGCCCAGGGCTGCGGCAGGCGGCCGCGCCCCTGCGCACCTCCGTGATGCAGGTCCGTGCGGCGCGCGAGCCACGGGGGCTCCTGGGCAGGCCAGCATGGCAAGGCCGTGGAGCGGTTTGCTGCAGGCGCCTGAGCAGGCGCTGCACTGCCCGCAATTGCGGCCAGCATGCGTGCATCGCGTCGCCGCAACCTGGCACTGAGGCTCAGACAGCAGCAGCAGACGGACTGGCCGCGGAAGCGAAGGGCTTGGTGCTTGGCGCGGCCGCCAGGCCCGGACCCCGCGCGCAAGGCCACAGGCGCCGCGACTTTGTCAACGCTCAGCGCCTGGGTCGGCGCGCGCAGGTGTGCAACAACCTGGCGCTGGCGGGGCAGATGGCGGCGACGGCGGAGGGCCTGGCGCTGGGCGCGCGCCTGGGCCTGGACCCCGCGCTGCTGTCGGCCGTGATGAACGCCAGTTCCGCGCGCTGCTGGAGCTGCGAGCAGTACAACCCGGCCCCGGTGCGGCGCGCTCGCGGCTGCCGGTCGGTCGTGGTCGCGTCTTGCGCCGGCGTGCCGGGCTGACGAGCCGGGTCCAAGGACCCGTCTTTGCTGCCTGGTGCAGTCAGCGTGGTGGTGCAATTAGTGCAACAGCACAAATTCCTGCCAGGTGAGGCAGAGCTTTCGACATAGTGTTGCAGAGTAACGGAGACGGTGCTCTGTGAAGCGGGCCCTTTGTAGAGATTTCTCCAGGCTGGCGAGGAGCGTGTCTGCGCCGGGCCGCAGGGCGTCATGGCCGGCGTTCCTGCCAGCCGCGGCTACGTCGGCGGCTTTGCTGCCGAGCTCATGGTCAAGGACCTGGGCCTCGCGCTGCAGGCGGCCCGGCAGACCGGGTCGCCGGCGCCCGTGGCCGAGCGCGCGCTGCCGCTGTACCAGGCCGTGGCTGAGCGCGGTGAGGGCCTCGACTTCTCCGCGGTGTATCAGGTGGTGTATGGCGGCGCAGCGGCGGCAGGGCCGGGCACAGGTGATGCTGATGCTGCACAAGACCCTGCCGCCCCGCCGGGGTCTTAGCAGGGCGTGCAGCCCCTGGTGTGCAGCTGCTGAAGTGTGACAAGAGACTGCAGATGTTTTCATAGGTGTATGTTTTCGTGCTGTCTTGTGGTCTGCGCTCCGTCGAGCCATCAGACCTGCTTTATAGTTATGCAATAGTTATGCAAACCGCGCCCTGCTCTGTTGTTGCAATGAGGCACGCAAGGAGGATATACCTGTGCACGCTGGGACACATCAGAGTCAACAATGCACCATAATCGCTGAACAGATCTGGCGGGGCCAACGCAAGACCGGCCGACACATGGCTGGGTCAGCACTGCTTAGCATGCTCGGCATCCACTGTACAGCGCCGTGCCATGGTTGACACGCAGGCAGCAGCGGACTCCGTAGCGGGCTCCGCGCTAGCAGCACTTGCGGTGGACAACCGCTGGGCCGACCTCGTCGTAGTCAAACTTGCCGATGGCGTGGCCCTGCTGGAACACGACCTTGGACAGCACCGCGCCGCCCATCCAGGCCGCATACCTGGCGCCCGCGCGAGCGGGTTAGCCCCATGGCAATGGCAGCATCGCAGGCTCCTCACCTCCACACAGCACGCGCAAGCTCCATGTGCTGGCCACATGCAGCACCTCCCCAAGGCGCCCTGCAGCCGCAAGTGCGACCTCTTCACACCCGCAGGACAGCCTTCGCAGCTCAGTCAACCATCCCGCTCTGCGCTGCACGCACTAGTGATTAGGTGTCCGGGACGCGCTTTTAGCTTGGGGCTCGCGCATGGGGGCCCCACTCTGAACAGACTTGCAAGGCGGTAAGGTCAGAGTACATGCTCAGGGGGGTGCTAGTTGGAAGCACGTCACGTGTTAGGAGTCCACAGCTGGCGGCGGCCCATGTAACACATACTGCCGGGTGCGGCGGCGCACCGCGGGGTGGCCGCCGGCATGTATTCCGGCAGCACGACGGGCGCGGGCGTGAACGAGGGCGGCGCCAGCGCGCGCAGGTCGCGCAGCACGCGCTGCGACGCGCCCGGGGCCGCCGAGCCGCCGCCGCACACCAGCACGCTCTCCAGGGCGGCCTGCGGGGCATGGCGCAAGGTCATGAGCGGCAGCGCCATTGCAGGGTTGCCAGTGCAGTGTGCCTGGGCAGGAAGGCTTGCAAGCTGCGACTCATGCAGGGGCGCATGGTCAGGACACGCACAGACGAGGCGCAGAGAAACAAGGTGCGATGCCATGCGCCCAACGCCGCTGGCGCGGGGCACAGGAGGGCCAAGCAAGGCAGATCCAGCGGAGGCGCATGCCCGCCGGCGCAGCCGGCGCACCTTCCGCTGCGCGGAGTCGTGGTGGCTCATGACGGCCGAGAAGGCGGCCTCGGCCAGCAAGGGCAGGTCCAGGCCGAGCGCGGAGGGGTCCACGAGCGCCTCGCCCAGCGCGGCGCCCTCGCGCGCCAGCGCCACGCGGCGCCCGTCCGGCAGCGCAAAGCGCGGCGCGTCTGCGGCCGGCGCCTGTGCGGCGGGGAGCGCGCGTCCGCCCGACCCTCAGGGAGGCCTCGGTCAACAGGGCCCACGCCCCCTCGCACTGCACAGCCTGGACTGAGCTGTACAACTACGTGGTGTTTACGTCGGAACCTCCGGACCCATATAAATATATACCTTCAAGCATATGGACATGGCCTCCTCATGCATGCAGGGTCAATGTGCCTTACCAGGCGTGCTCCGCATCACAGCCTCGCCCCGGCACGCCGGTGCTCAAACAAGCCAGCTTGCCATGGGAGCTGCACAGAGCATCTCCATCATGTGAACCCTGCCAGGACAGGAGTGAGAGTCGGCCCAGGCGCATGCCTGGGCCGCCGCCGCGGCCAGGTCGTCCTTGGCGTCCAGCACGCGCATGCAGCCGGCCTTGGCGCTGTCAAGCGCATCTAGCTCTGCGCGCGACAGCGCGGCGCCCTCGGCGCCTCCCAGGCGCAGCAGGCGCGCCAGGTGCGCCGTCAGCTCGCGCCCGCCGTACGGCAGCCGCCGCGAGGCCGGCTGATGCAGGCGGCCCTCCTCCACCAGCGCGATGTCTGCCGGCCGGGCGCAGCAGCTTTGATCGTGCTCGCCATGCAAGCCTCGCCGCCTGAGATTCGTGTGCGTGCGCTGATAGCCTTCTAAATTAACTGGCCATGCGTTGGATACGAGGCGGGGCACGCCAGCGCGCATGCATGCAGGTCGTTCAGGTACATGGCCCTCCAGTGCAGACGAGTCTGTGTTCTGCTTGGGCGGTGGCAGGCTATTGTAGTGGCCCTCTGCGGACCCAGCAGCGCTCGCACCAATTTTGTCATAGCCCAGGTCGATAACGGTGCCGGACGTTTTTCCCAGCGCGTACAGCGACAGGACCGCCTGATCGCACAGGAAGAGCGACGTCACGTTGAACTGCTCGAAGAAGAGCTGCGTGAGGCGCTCCCGGTCCGCCTGCGCCGCTCAGGCTGCTTAGCTGTGGCCCAGGCACATACAGGGATAGCTCCAGCAAAAAGAAAAAACACATGCCAGAGCTCCGTTGCAAGCAAGGCAATAAGCCAGCATCTAGTGAACGTCTTTGGTGGAAGGAGCCCGGGCGGTTGCCTTGGAGGTGAAGAGCGGCTCTGCAACAAGCAGGCTGCCCTCGTCTCCTTGCTCCCAGCCCAGCTGCGCAGCCCCACACAACATTTCAGTGCACCACTGCCGTTGAATTTGTTGCAGCCAGCGGCTGCGCAAAGCCGCGCCTGGCGATACAGGATGTCGTACGCCAAGGACTCAAAGCCCTCCCAGTGCGCCACCGTTCCCCGCTCCACAACACTCTGGACGAGTCCATCACAATCACCACCGCCGTTGCTAGTAATGCCGGTGGTGCCGCTGGCAGCGTCTAGTCGCACACTGGCCGGCGTCACCTGCACGCCAGCATCAGCGAGGTCGTGAACTTGTCTGCGGTGTCTGATGCATACGCAAGTTACTGACTGCCCCAGGCACCCCACCACGCGCGGCTCTTCATCGTTGGGGAAGTTTGCAGCAAGGCCAGCTTTGAACATCTGTGCGCCATAGTCGAGCACAACTAGGTTGTCCATGCGCTGCAGTCATCACGGCTACATTGCGCTTGCTGCGTCGGCGCACGCCGCGCAGCGCCTGCTGACAAGGGAGAGCCCGGGACTTTGATGTGAAGCAGCCCACTCACTTCCGCTAGCGAGCAGGGCCTTGGATACTTTACAAGGAGTCGGCAGTTTGTTTGGAGCTGTGGAGGGCTCTCAGGTATGCGGTCACCAAAATTGGTGTCTGGAGCTGTGGACTCGAGAGTCCGTACGGGATTGCATGTCTGGGCTCAAGCAGCACTGTTCACGCACTCTTTTTACACACATTGGAGGCGTATGTGCACATGGCGCACAGAGTATGTCACTGAGCCTCTATGGAGTGCGTCCAGAACAGCGCGTCCTTGCTACACCAGGCCCCTACCTCTTTACACAGGCTCACAGAGCTACATGTGCGAGCTCCATGTGCGAGAGTGCTGCATGCACAGGATTCAGTAGGAATCGCCAGCGCTTCCACTCTCTGACCTGCGGCTCTTGTCTGATGCAAGGGAGCTGCTGTCGCCGGACTCGTCCTCGTCGGGGTACTCGTGAGTATAGAAGCCTTCCGCATTCGAGTCCTCACTGTCAGCGCAGCTGGATGCGCCCTGCTCCATGACGGCCAGCTCACCATCGGGAGTAAGCACCTTGCGCACAGACAATCACCTGATAAACACTCATAGGGAAGCAAGTGCATCGCTGCAATGCAGGGCGGTGATGCAAAAGCGACATGCATGGGCTTCTGCTGTGTTGCTGGTGCACTGCGCGAGTCAAGGGCACACGAAGCAGCTTGAAATGCAAGCTCGCCGAGCGGCAGCAGCAGCAGCAGGAGCACACACTTGCGCAGCGACCCGCGCATGCAGTGGCTACGCGAGGAATGGCGACTTGCACAGAGCGTGCCTGGACGACAGGCACGTTGTCTTCAGCGACCTCTGGAAGGTCATCGGGGCCTGCGCGGTAGTAGTCGTACACCACGTCACCGCTCTCACTAGCCTGCAGCCCAGCAAAGAGTCAGAGTCGTGCAGCACACTGGCATGCATTGCAGCAGCTATAGCGAGACGCACCTCCGCCGCAGCGGGCTGCAAAGCTGGCCCCCTCCATGGCAAGCTGCAGCGAGCAGCAGCGCGCTCAGTCAGCATAAATCTGTAAGAGGCCGCCAAAAAAAAGACGAGACAGCGCTGCTCTCACCCGTTGTATGGCGCCGCACTGGCGTCAAACACACTCAGGCGCGGCTGCGGCTGTCCGCTTGGCTCAGCATGACAGCTCTCCAGGTTCTCCAGACCCGGCGCG
>JAABUV010006704.1_pt1 | contig 12397 bp, 8 predicted proteins | sample 5559971 | NCBI WGS metagenome assembly JAABUV01 (sample SAMN10711881, study PRJNA513362) | rock metagenome | isolation source: Antarctica rocks | place: Antarctica: Victoria Land, Knobhead nord | collected 2015-12-19
TGTGAAAGTCATAAAGCGAAACTACTATTGATCATTCATGCGAAAAACGATAGATCGATATATTCGAAACTGCTATATCTGTCAACGTTCAAAGACATCTAGAAATAAATCAAACGACTTGCTTCAACCTCTATCGATATCTGAACAGCGATGACAAGACATAGCAATGAACTTTATTATCGATCTATCTGATTCGAGCGAATACAACGCTATTCTGACGATCATCTGCAGATTGTCAAAAGAAAGACATTATATTTCTTGCATCACTGATGATGAAGGTATCACTGTCGAAAAGACAGCTGAAATGCTGATTCAATAAATATATCGAACTCATGATCTATCAAGCTTCATAGTATCTGATCGAAGTTCGCAATTCATCTCTATACTATGAAAGTTTCTTTGCAAACGACTGAGCATTTCTCTTCGATTGTTCATCGTCTATCATTCTCAGATCGACGGTTAAAGCGAACGAGTCAATCAGAACGTCGAGCGATATCTTCAATTCTTCTGTTCGTATATGCAGAACGACTGATCTAAGTGACTACTCATGATCGAGTTTGTCAACAATAATGTCTTGTTCTCAGTCATCTTCTTGACTCTCTTCTTCATGAACAAGAGCTTTCATTCTCGTATGAGCTTCGATTCTGACATCATCGAGTATGAAAGCACTCGCGAACGCTTGCAGATCGATCGAGTCAAGAATATATCTGAACAAATGAACAAGACATTGATCTTCGCTCGTGAAGCTCTGATCAAAACACGGAAACAAATGATGAATCAAACTAACAAGCATAGAAAGAAGATCAATTATAAGATCGAATCAAAGATGTTTCTGAACGAAAGAAACATCGTTATCGCGAGACTCTTCAAAAAGCTAGATGACAAGATGCTCGATTCATTCAAGATCACAGACTCTGTTGACTTCTTCTATAAATTGAAACTATCAGACACTATGCGTATACACGATGTATTTCATTCAGAGCTTCTTCGTTCTGTCGTCTATGATTCTCTGTCTGATCAGAAGAATGAATCTTCGGAATCAATAGTGATAACGATGAAGATGAATGGAAAATCGACGATATATTGAACTTTCGACGATATCGAAGACGACTTCAATATTGAGTTAAATGAAAGAGCTATGACAACGACCTCAACTGATATAACGCTGACGGCGACGAATTTATGAACGCTCAAGAGATGATTGATGACTTTCATATCAAATATTCAACAAAAGCGCACTAAGAAATAACATTCATGCGAACATGAATAGTCAAGGAGAAAGAATAATGTTACGAGTCTAGTCTTTGTCTATTCTTTCTAGTCTTCGTCTTGATTTCATTCTAATCGAGTCTAGTGAGCATTCGAGCTAGAGATGATGTCATTGGAACTCTGCATCATATGTGTAAGACGTCAACTCAATCGAGCCTAGCACAGAGCTGAGAAACACACATATAAGAATCGAGTTCTTTTCTGTAGATACTTTTCTTTCTTAGCATTTATCTATTAGTTTAATGACACTCATATGACTCGCTTCATGCTGATCTCTAACAATTTGAAATGATCAACAATTACTTTATAACTTTATGTAATCAAATCTTTATAATTTACATAGTCATGTAATTTAAACTGATCTCAATCATTTATCATTATATACTTTGAATAGCAAGATTATCAGAGTGCTACAGAAGATCATCAAGAAATTTACTTTCTTGACAAAGTCATCAAATTGAGCAAGAAACTTTTGAAATCAAAGCTGCTTCAAAGTAGTAATGAAATAAAGACGACTGCAAATCATATGAAAAATGCAAGATACATTAAAAGCGTGAAATGAATATTTGAAGCACAATGATCATAAAAACAAGATCATTCAACAAATGAAATGCACACACTTCAGATCATAAATGCATGAGCTGAGCGAAGCATTTAAATCGATATGATGCTTTGCAAAATGAGTTAGAATCGAAAGTCAGCTATTTAAAAAGCTTTCTCAGTTTTCATCATTGAAGCGAAGCAACTTTGATCATATGACAACGACATTCAAGAAAAAAATCGAAATACTGCGAGAAAAGTTCTTTTTCTCATCTTTTCAAGCGAATGTCAATGACATCGCAAAGTCATTCATATCTCTGACAGTCTCATTCAATTCACGCATCACAGAAAATGAAGTGAAGCAAATAATCAAACGAGTAAAAGCAGACAAAGCATCAGACACTTCAGATATTTCAAACAGAGTGCTTCAAGCGAGTTTTGCAGAACTGATCTCAGTATTGACGAGTTTATTCAATGCATGCATAATACACAAATATCATTCGAAGCAGTTCAAAAAGACTCAAACAATAGTATTATGTAAATCAAAGAAAAGTGATTATATTGATTCAAAGATGTATTGATTCATTGCTTTGCTCGATATCATGAGCAAAGTGTTGAAGTAAATCATGATCAAAAGACTGAGTGACATAGTTGAAACTCATCACATGCTATCAAATTAGACTGATTGCATCGAGTTGAATCATTGAGATTGAGTTAGAACTGTCGTCGAGTTCGAGTTACTCAACTTAACTCAAGTTGAGTTTTAGAATTGAGTTGAGTCAGACTCTCGACTCAATTCAATCAACTTGACGAGTTGACTCAAACTCGATTGCAAATCTACTTTCTATCAAATTCTTTATCAAATTCTCTATCAAATTCTCTATCAAAGTGATCAAACTTTCTATCAAACTTTCTATCATGTTTTCTATCATGTTCTCTATCATATTTCTCATCATGTTTCTCATCATATTTTTCATCATGTTTTCTATCATGTTTCTCATCATGTTTTTCATCATATTTCTCATCATGTTTTCTATCATGTTCTCTATCATATTCTTTATCAAATTCTCTATCATATTTTCTATCATATTTTCTATCATATTGATTGCAAAATTGATTGCAAAAAAATATGAAAAAAAATAAAAAAGTATACTATTTTTAGTACATAATATACTATATTTAGTATCAAAAATCGAGTTCAAGCAACTCAATTCAATTTCGAGTTGAGCTCAAATTGAGAGAGATCAACTCAATCTCAACTTGAACTCAGAATTGAGTTGAATTGACTTCTCTCAACTTAACTCAATTCTAACTTGACAACAGATCTAGATTGAGTCGAGTTCTTGACTCGTCAAGACTCGATTCAAGTCAGAACTCTTGATTCAAGTATTTGAGTCAAGTTGAAATGTTCAATCTGAATATTTAAGTCGAGTCAGAGAGTTGAAATCGAGTATCGACTTGAAATTTTCAATTCGACTCGTCAAAACATGAAGATAAATAAATAAATATTCTATTATGACTTTCTATTATAACTCTTTATCATGACTTTCTATCAAATAATCTTTATGTTTTTCTATCATAGCTTTTCTTCATGATTTCTTTTTATGACTTCTCTTCATGACTTCTCTTCATGACTTTCTATTAAACAGTCTTCATAGTTTCTCGTCATGACTCTTTATCATAGCTTTCTATCATAACTCTTTATCATAGCTCTCTATCATAACTCTCTATTATAGCTCTTTATTATAGCTTTCTATCATAGCTTTCTATCATAGTCTTTTATCAAAGCTTTCTATCAAATGATCTTCATGTTTCTCTTCATGTTTCTCTTCATGTTTTTCTTTATGTTTCTTTTTATGTTTTTCTTCATGTTTTTCTTTATGTTTCTCTTTATGTTTTTCTTCATGTTCTTCTTTATGACTTTCTATCAAAAAGATAATGCAAAAAGATAATGTAAAGATGAAAAATCAAAAAGATTTCTATATTTAACTCTCTTGATATCGTATTCAATTGCTTGATGAATTGAGTCGAGTCAACGAGTTCTGACTTGACTCGAGATTGATATCAAGTCGAGTTGAGATGTTCAACTCAAGTATTCAAGTTGAGTCGAGATGTTCAACTCAAGTACTTGAGTCGAGTCAGAATGTAAATATGAAAACTCGACTTGATGATCAGTTTATATCAAATGCTCAAATGAGAGTGAGATGCAAGCAATTCATGATCTTGACGTTAAATTTATTAATAGATTAAGTTCATACAGTGTAAGACTGTGAAATCAAATATGTGATCTTCATGCTAAGCTTAAACATCGTTGAAACATTCAATCAAGTCTCATACATCAGACTTCTGCATACGCTGAAAATGAAAAGAATGTTGAGTTACATAATCGAATGAACACGCAGCTTTCTAAAAAATCAAGAGACATCGCTAATATTCAATGAATAAACAAGTGACATACGTAAGATAAACGTAAACATATCACAGAAATTTCTCATTTCATCGATTCTCTTTCTATTCTTCAACGCAAGTTTAATCAAAAAATGCGAAGCATTAAGAATTAAAATTGAAGTGCTTAACTTTGTAAATGATATTAACATTTTAATCTATGACAAATTCATTGAAGAAATTTGCAAAACATTGAGCAAAGCACACAACATCTGCACGAAATGAGTTTGCACTCATGATGCAACGTTCGCATCAGAAAAGCACAAGCTTACACATTTCACTAGAAAATCAAAGAGATTCAACATGATGATTAACATATAAATAGAAAACTCAATTATTAAATCAAAATCAGACGTATGAATTTTAAAGATGCAACTGAACATGAAACTGTAATGAGACGTGCATCTTCGACAAATAAAGATGAATCACGTCACAAGAATGCTGTCACTTAGTCATCTTGAAGTCTTTACATGAAAAGCTATCTTCACAAAAGCAAGACAAGTATACTCAACAGTAGTGAGATCAGAAATCACATTCAAAGCATCAGTCTGACATCAACGTGACAAGAAAGATGAATTGTTGAGCAAAGAATGCAAATTAAAAACACTTCAGAATTAGATTCTGCATCACGTAGCAGAAGCATTCAAAAGAGTAAGCATCAAAACTTTAAAGACAGAAATATACATAAGTTCATTACATGTTCATTTGAACATGTTATAAAATGTTATGAATGCGTCAGAATTGATTAAAACTAGTCAAGATCTAGTCGAAATCTGACTTAGATTTGACTCAGGTTTGACTCAGATATAACTCAGCATCTTTTCTCTTTTCTAGCATCTTCTAATCAGCTTCTATTGTCTTTTAAACAAACACACTTCTTTGTGTTACGAGTAGTTAACAGATGTCTATGACAAACACATTTCTTTGTGTTGCAAACATCTTTTGAATCAACATCTTTCTTGTGTTTCAACACGTTCTCTTTGAGACTAACGTCGATCTGAGTAACTATTATATAGAGCATATTCTTCTTGCTTTTTATATCTTCTTTCTTCTGTATTCTTAAAGTCTTAGTTATAGCTATCTTTATAAATCAAACATTCTAGTCACGCTTGCACTCTGATTAGTTTCTAAACATGATCTCAACATTACTTTAAAAATTCGTTAATCACACGATACTGATCTCATTACTCATTCAAACTCACTTGACTGACAACGAGACAAGTATAAAGAAATTTGTGTATCTGATGATCAATGACATCGAAAGACAGAACAACATCAAGAAATTAATAGAATCAAGAAATTAAGATCTTGCATTGCTAGAGAATCTACAGCTCATTCAGTACGCGCTCGTTCAAATCGATTAATAGAATCAAGAGATTAAGATCTTGATTGCTTGAGAATCATCAAAAAAACCTCTTTCAAATCAGCAACACTCTTCTTTGAAGATTAAACAACTTGAACTACGATCTCACTACATATCGTCGAGCATCGCTCTTCGCTCGATTATTAATTCTTTGCTATGACTCGATCATCTGTGAAAAATCTCTTTGAGAGTTATCAAAGTCTTTATTCTTCTGTCACTGCAGATTCAGTCATCTATTCTGAGCTATCATCTTGCATATTGAAATATCTTAGAATTGACTTCGTACGAAAACGTCGTCACTCTGTGTCTCACTCTCAGACTCTCGATGAATCTCTGAAAGCTTTTACTCTCTGAAATATAAAAAATGTAAAGCAGCTACAACACTGAATCAAACAAGACTCAGAAGTGTTTCTAGAAGATTTAAACAGTCTTCAAACTCAACGAAATCTTGATGTGAAAGCTTGTGAGCTATTTGACAAGATATCAAGCGAACAAATATGAAAGACTCGCTTTGAGAAAATTGATCGAGCAAAGAAATGATCGAATCAATTGAATCAGACACTTCAGAACAAATTGACTGAAGAACAACATCATCTGCGAGTGACTAGAGATGTCACTTCATCGATCTCTATTCTTTTCACATTCAGAAAGTGATTTCAGAAGCTTTTGAATTCATCTCTGTTTACTGATAAAAAAGAATCTATCTGAAATGATTGACAAGAAAAGATTCGCGACAAGCTAGAAATCAACATTGATCATTTTGACAATGACAAAGCTATACTAGTCTACATTCATTTTCAAATCAGCGAAGACACAGTCAAAGTCATTCTAGTCAGACGTCAGCAAGATTCATTGAACTTTTATTCAATGATCAATGATCTACTAAATGAACTTGCTCAGCTATATGATGATTCTGACAAAGAGACAAACTTTGAAAGAAAGTATGCTAATCTCTCACAAGAAAAGAGCAAATTCAGCGATTTCTATTCAATGTTTCAACGTCTGTTCTTTTATCTAGAGTATCACGAAAAGCAATTGATCATTGATTTACGAGACAAGATAGTCTATCATCTTCGTGCAGCTTAAAGTAATCAATTGATTCAGTCAGAATCTCTGAACGAGATTCGTGACTATCTGATTCATTTGAACAATGAGCATCGAGTCATGAATGACATCAAAGAAAAGAAATTCATGATCAAGATCAGAAAGTAAGTCATCTTTGCTGAAAAATGAGATTCATTGAATCTCTATAGAAAGATCGAAGTTATCGTCGATCAGTTAAAATCGCGCGACGCGACTTTGATTAACGTCAAAGAGACAGATTTACAAACTGAAAGCTGTTTCATTTGTTATAAGTCAGATCATTTCTTTAGAGAGTGCTTTGATCGAACTTGAAGAATCAATGCATTAAAAGATGATGAGTTTGATTGATTTACATCGAACTCTGAGTCAGATTCTGATTCAAAAAACTAGTTATTTCTTTCAGAATCATTGAAAAGATAGAAATCATATCTTTGTGCAGTCAAATCGAAGTTCTATTGAAAGAAAACTATTTTGTAAAGTCATTTCTGATCAATGCTTCTCTTATCTCTCAAAGCAATTCTTTCAGCTTTCGTTCTTTGACAGACAGTGATTTCGTCGTCTACACGCTGATACATGACAAGCTAGTCGATAAAGTATGTCAGAAACTTGAAATACAATCTATATTACTAGCAAAAGAGAAGTTAATACGAGAATATGATAAGAAGCTAGTTAGAAAGACTATTACTCATAAGATTCTACTCAATCTCACGATCGAAAGTCATAAGAAATTGACTATGTCAATGCTGATAGCTGATATTGAGCATCATGAAGCTATATTGAGCAAACTCTGAATGAACAAAAATGAAATATTATTGAACATGAGACATGATACTATCGTATTTTCTGATCAATTAGATATTTCTATTTCGGTTTTTTCGATTTCGCTCAATATGAAGCACTCAAGTTGATCGCGATCAACTCTCACTTCTTCAGCGATTCATAACAATGCTTCAAAGATTCTCAAGCGCTCAGTTTCAATCATTCAGAAAGAGTCATTTTCGATTCAAAACATAGACGTCATCTCTTTTCAAGCACTAGTAAAACGAAAAAAGAAGAATCAGATCGAGATTTTTGCTATGTTTGTTGAAGACATCGATAGAAAAATCATCTACAATACTCAATGCAAACTAGATGTCATAAACGTCTTCTCAGTCAATGAAACGACTCAGAATCTAGAAGATATTAAAGTCAAGTTATCATCGAAGTATCAAGATTTTCTAAATGTCTTTGATCGAGCTCAAGCAGACAAGCTATCGTCTCATCATTCATATGATCATAAGATAAAGCTTACTAGTGATGTAACATTATCTCGCTGTCGAGCATATTGAATGTCTTTCTACAAGCTTCAGAAAGTAAAGAAATATCTGAACGAGAATCTTTTCAAAGAATTTATAACTTCTAGCAAAGCTTCGTATTTCTCATCTGTTCTGTTCACTCTAAAAGCAAATAAAGATCTACGATTCTGCGTTGACTATCGAAAGCTTAATGCTATTATCAAAAGAAATCGCTATTCTTTATCTTTGATAGATGAGATGATTGACAAAATAATTGATTGCAAGCATCTGACTCGATTGAATATCATTTCGTCGTTCAATAAACTATGAATGCACTCTGATAGTGAGAACTATACTATCTTTATTATCGCTTTAAAAGCGTACAAATCAAAGATGCTACTCTTTGAACTTATCAATGATTCAATCTCGTTTCAGCAGTATATGAATGATGTTCTATGAAACTTTCTAAATGACTTTTGTCAAGTCTATTTAGACGACATTCTGATCTACAGCAAAACTCAACGAGAACATAGACAACATGTCAAAATGATATTGAATCGCTTATGAGAAGTGAGTCTACAGATGAATATTTGAAAGTGTGAATTCAATGTAGAAGAGATTGTCTTCTTAAAAGTCATAGTATTCAAACAGAGTCTTCGTATGAATTCTGTCAAGATGAAAGTCATAGTCAACTGAACTACGTCGATCAATCTAAAAGAAGTTCAGAGCTTCGTGAAATTTGTTAACTTCGATCATCATTTCATTAAGAACTTCTCGAAGCTAGTCAAATCATTCACTCAGCTGACTAGAAAAAACACGTCTTTTGTTTGAAACGAAGTCTGTGTTCAAGCTTTTGATAATCTAAAGAAACAAGTCAGCTCGATCTCAGTTCTACGACATTTTGATTCAAAACGACAGACTATTCTAGAAATTAATGCATCTGACTACGTCAAAGATGAAATTCTATCACAGTACGATGATGAGAGAGTTCTTCACTCGATAGCTTTCTACAGCAAGAGCATGATTCTCGCTGAATGCAATTATCACATCTATGACAAGAAACTGCTGATCATTATTTGATGTTTCAAACACTGAAGATTCAAGCTTGAATGCATTGAGTTGCTCATTCAGATGTTCATAGATTTTCAGACTTTGAAGACTTTCATGAAAAACAAACAGTTGACTCAACGTCAAGTCAATTATTTAGACATTCTATTTGAGTTTAACTTTCAGATCATTTTTCGATCAGGCAAAATGAACATTAAAGTCAATGCTCTAATCAGAATGTCTCTGATCAACGTCTCTGAATCAACTCAGCGTACTGAAGATCACTATCAGATCATTCTGACATTCAATAGAGTAGATATTCTAGCTATTGAATCTGAAGTTGATCTCTATCAGCGAGTAAAAGATGTCAATAAAACGAATGAGCTTTGCAATGAGTATAAACAAGCTATAAGCGAAAACAAGCTTAAGCTATATAACACTGAATTGAAGCACTGCGAGATCGTTGACAACGTTTTGTTCAGAAAAGATCTACTGTGAGTTTCTGAGAATATGCATACGAAATTGCTAAAGAAAATTCATGATCAGTCTTTCATCTCTCATTCTGACAATCGAAGAACTATTGATCTAGTTCAACGTTTCTACTATTGATCAGATTATCGAGCAACGATTAGACGTTACATTTGAAACTGTCATGTCTATCAACGAAGCAAGACATCTAGAAATAGCATCAATGAACTTCTTCATTCTCTCTCGATTTCACAGAAACACTGAAAGAATATAGTTATGAACTTCATCACAAGACTATCTCTATCAGAAGATTATAACATCATTTGCACAATCATATGTTGACTCATCAAGAAACGTCACTATGTTTTCTGTCATTGAGAAGACGCTGACATCTCAGTCGAAGAAACGATTTGAATCATGCTATAAAACGTCTATCGACTTCATGATCTATCTAGTTCTATTGTTTCGAACAGAGACTCTCAGTTCATATCAATCATGTGACAAAGTCTTTGCAAGCGACTCAAGATCACAGCTAATTTATTAACAGCTTATCATTCTGAGATTGATGATCAATTGAAACAAGCTAATCAAGACGTTGAACGAAGACTAAGAATCTACTGCAATTACATGCAGAACAACTGAGCAAAATGACTATCAATGATAGAATTCAGCGAGAATTTCAATATCTTCTCGATCATCTCAATGACTTCGTTCTACTTCAATAAGAATTTTCACTCACGAATGAGTTTCGATTCAGATACGACTGATTATGAAACTATTCATGAACGTCTTGAAGCTAGAAAAGCAGACGATATTATCATTTGAATGAAAGAGCTTTTTATCTTTGATTGTCAGCAATTGAAAAAGACGAAGCAGATCATCGAAGCTCAGATCAATAAACATAGACGAGACATCATCTATGAAGTAGACGACTGAGTTTGATTATTCTTTAGAAACATAAAGACAACTAGATCATGTAAGAATTTGAAAGATAAACAACTAAAACTCTATCAAATCACTGTTGAAGTTGAAATCTTCTATCATCTTCGTCTATCAATAAGCATGAAGCAGCTGCATTCAATGTTCAGTTCGAAGCTATTACGTTCTTATCTCGATGATCTCTTATCAGAACAGCATTCAGAATCATCTAGATTTCTCACTATTGAAGACGATGAGTACTGAAAGATAGATGACATTCTGAACTTTAAATGATATTGAGATTGAATACAATACAAGATCAAATGAACGAGACTAGATCAAAACAATGAATGATACTATGTCGATAAAGAAGAATTCAAGAGCTTGAAAGAAGTTCTAGTCGAATTTCATAAGCTCTATTCAGACAAGTCACACTAAATTGAAAAACAGTGAAAATTTTTGCGTTTCATTTGTTTTATTCATGCGAACATGAATTTTCAAAGAGAGAAATAATGTTACAAATGTGTTAGAATTGATTAAAACTAATCAAGATCTAGTCGAGATCTGATCTAGATCTGACTCAGATTTGACTCAGATATGACTCAGCATCTTTTCTCTTTTCTAGCATCTTCTAATCAACTTCTATTGTCTTCTAGACAAACACACTTCTTTGTGTTACGAATAGTTAACAGATGTCTATGATAAACACATTTCTTTGTGTTGCAAACATCTTTCAAATCAACATTTTTCTTGTGTTTCAACACGTTCTCTTTGAAACTAGCGTCGATCTGAGTAACTACTATATAGAGCGTGTTCTTCTTGCTTTTTGTATCTTCTTTCTTCTGTATTCTTAAAGTCTTAGTTATAGCTATCTCTATAGATCAAACATTCTAGTCATGCTTGCACTCTAATTAGTTTTTAAACATGATCTCAACATAAAACAAGATCATGCTACACAGTTGAATTAATGATCAAACACAAGAGATCAGATAAGCATGTGAATTAATACACGCTCATTTAACGAAAGTTAATTGCATCATTTCTTACTCACTTGTCATCAAGAAAATAATACTTCAGAATGTCTTCATTCAGAAAGATGCAAAGATACAGTTAAAACGCAGACAATACACTCTCTTCTTCACAATGATTTCAACAAGTGATAGCATCATAATAACGCAGTATCACAAAGATTAATGAAATCAATAATAAGAAAAGTACAGAGAATGCATTGCAAACATTAATGCAATCTCAGCACAAAGATCACATCTTAGCAATAAGATGATAAAGATGCGTAATGATCTTCAGAAAGCAAAAAGCATTCTTGCAATGCACATCAAAATCAAATGCATAGATTTGAATGTTTATCTGCACTTTAGAAATATTTCAAACATGAATAGCTTGCGATGCAACTGCAAATGAAGTCATCAGACGATGAAGCATGTACTCATGCATTGTTTGAACTGATCACATCTGCGATCAAGAATGTTACAACATTGACAGTTTGTAAAGTGAACAAAATTTTAAAGTTTAGCTAAAGTGACATTTATCACTTAAAGTGAAATAAAATTTGAATTTAAGCTGATTTTGTTAATTGCAATCTGCTTTTGTTGACAAAATCTGTGTTTATTCATATGTTTTTGAACTGTATCTCGCTTTTGTTGATAAAATCTGCGTTTGTTCATATGCGTTGAGCTAAATTTCGCTTTCATGCATATGTTGCATATGTTGATAATCGCTCATTTACTCGCTCATCTACTCATCATTCTACATGCTTGCTCATCTACTCGCTCATCTACTCGCTCATCTACTCGCTCATCTACTCGCTCATCTACTCGCTCATCTACTCGCTCATCTACTCGCTCATTTACTCACTCATCTACTCGCTCATCTACATGCTCAGCATTCTACTCGCTCATCTACTCGCTCATCTACTCGCTCATTTACTCGCTCATCTACTCGCTCATCTACTCGCTCATCTACTCGCTCATCT
>JAABUV010006705.1_pt1 | contig 12394 bp, 8 predicted proteins | sample 5559971 | NCBI WGS metagenome assembly JAABUV01 (sample SAMN10711881, study PRJNA513362) | rock metagenome | isolation source: Antarctica rocks | place: Antarctica: Victoria Land, Knobhead nord | collected 2015-12-19
TATTGAGATCTGAATAAGATCACTGTCAAAAATCGTCATTCGCTGTCTTTAATTAGTGAAACTCTAGACAGACTCAATAAAATCAAGCAGTTCATTAAATTAAATTTGAAAAACGTTTATCATCGTTTCAGAATTCAACATGAAGACGAGTGAAAGACAATGTTTCATACTCATTACAATCACTTTAAATATATGATCATGTTGTTTGATTTGATCAATGCATCTATCATCTTTCAGACTTATATTAATAAAATCTTGACAGAACTTTTAAATGACTTTTGTGTTATTTATCTGAATGACATTCTAATTTTCTTTGTAGAGAAGACTGATCATGTAGATCACATGAAGCAGATTCTGAAAAGACTAAGAAAGTTCAAGCTATATGCTAGCTTGAAGAAGTGTGCATTCTTTATCACTAAAGTGAACTTTCTAAAATTTGTCATATTCACAGAGAACATTTCGATGAATTTAAGTAGAATAGACATCATCAAAACGTGACTTAGATTGAAAATGTATTGAAAAATACAAGTTTTTCTGAGATTTATCAATTTCTATCAACGTTTTATACATCACTACTTTCAGATAGCAGAATCTTTAACAGAACTGCTGAGAGATAGTGTGAAAGATGTAAAAATGAACTCATTCATATAATTGAGCAAAGTGAAACAAGCTTTTAATCAGCTTCACGACGTCTTTATGAAAGTGTTTATACTAAGACACTTTGACTCAGAGCGACATATACACATCGAGATTGACATGTTCAATTATGCAGTCGCGAATATTTTGTCTCAGTCAAATGACGAAGATCAGTGACATTTAATTGCATTCTGATTCAGAATAATGATAAACGTTGAAAGAAACTATGAGACACATGATCAGAAGCTTCTAGTCATAGTAGTGATGTTTAAACATTGACGACACTATGTGAAAGACAGTTATCATACTGTTGAAGTTCTGACTGATCATAATAATCTGAAGAATTTTATAAATGTATAAAAGCTAAACAAAAGACAAGTCAGATGAATCATGAGATTGTTGATCTGCAACTTTGAAATAGTGCATAAATCAGAAAAGATAAACTCAATCAATGTGTTATCAAGATGATCTGACTATAAGAATGAGAATATCTCTGCAAATCATTTGCTGCTCACTCTGCAGCGAAAGCTGACTAGAATAGAAAGCTTAAATAACTTTATATTCGTAACAATCAGAGAATTATACTATATACAAATAATTAATGATGTCGAGAAGATGTTCGTTCACAGTATAAGTATGAACAGATATTCAGCAGAACATGTCAAAAACAGACTGCAAGATAAAACTCATTAATGAACATGAGTGATTAATGATGTTGAGAAGACGTTCGTTCACAGTGTCAGTGAACGAAGATATTCAGCGAAACATGTCAAAAGCAGATCGCAAGATGAAATTTATTGTACATGAGTGATTAACGAAGTTGAGAAGATGTTTGTTTACAATGTCAATGAAAACACAAGTATGTGTTCAGCAATGCATGTCAGAAGTATGCTGTTGAGAGTCATGATTTTAACAGTGCGAGAAACGCATTTAGATGAAGTACATTTCTTGAAAGATAAAATTTCTCAATTTGAATCAACAATTTCAAGAAGCACAAATGTTGAAACATCAATTCATAAAAATTGCAACGTAGCTGAGAAACAGCTTAATTCTGTTGCTGAAACTGTTGATTGCAAACAACTCATTTCACATGCAATTGTCAGAGTATTGACAATTTATGAAACAACATACGACTTCAGTAGTAAATTCATAGTTGAGCTAATCAAGATTTTACAGCAAGAAGATGAATTTGCTGTGAGACTAAAAGTGAGCGAAACAACGAGTATATAAAAGAGTGACATCAAAGCTTGAACATTGAATAGTCAAGAAATGATAAAGTACAATAAATCATTGTATGTTTCAGAAGATCTTTCTGTCAGAGAAGAGTTATTGAAACGTCATCATGATGATTTATTAGCAAGACATTTTGATGCTGACAAGATCAATGAGCTATTAAATCGTAAATATTACTGAAAAAGTATGATCAAAGATGTCAAAGAGTATGTAAATACTTGTGACATTTGTCAAAGAATGAAGATGAAACGTCATCTATCATATGACAAGTTGAAATCATTATTTCAATTCACAGATTTATGAAAAGAAATCACTATGAATTTCATAACAAATCTGTCGTCTAGTAAATGAAAAGAAATTGTGTATAACTCGATTCTCATGATAGTTGATCATTACATGAAGATGACGCGTTATCTGTCTACAAAGAAGACTCTAACTGTTGTAAAGTTAGCAAAGTTGTTCTTTAAGCAGATTGTTCTAAGATATGAGATATTGAATGATATAATTATCAATAAAGATAATCTATTTATTAATGTATTCTGATCAAAGATCTGCTATCATGTCAAGATGAAATGATGACTAAGCATCGCTTTTCATTTGCAAACAGATGATCAAACAGAACAACAGAATCAAACATTGAAACATTATCTAAGAGTGTATTGTTTCAAAAAGTAAGACGATTGAGTTACACTTTTACTCATAGTTGAGTTTGTTTATCATCAGACAAAGCATGCTTCGTTGAGCTGTAGTTCTTTTAAAGTCATGTATGACTATGAACTCATTTTTGACATATACATTGAGAACGATGCTATGAAAAAAGAAGTGTCAGCAGCAAAAAAACGCGTTGAAATGCTGCAAGACGTGCAAAACACGTTGACGTAATGATGATAAAACGTGATTGATGCTCAGGCAAAGTACTATAATTGAAAACATAAGTCTAAGTTCTTTAATGTTGATGATTTAGTCATGCTATCAGCAAAAAATGTGAAGCAAAAGAAATCAAGTAAGAAGCTATCAAATAAGATGATAAAGTTCTTTCATATACAAAAACTCATAGACAAGCAGATGTATCATCTTGATCTTTCAATCATTTATAGAGTTCATTCTGTCTTTCATGTATTTCTTTTAGAGTCGTATAATTGTAGACTAAATGATGACTTTATACTCAATTATCTCATACTTAAGCTTATTGATGATGAGTAAGAATGAAAGATAGAAAAGATTTTATAAAAGTGAAAAAGAAAGAAAATCTTATATTATAAGATACAATGAAAAGAATATCTCATTGAATATAATCAATGAATATCGAGCGAAGATATGAAAGATGTCTCGAAGCTTATAAAAGCTTTTGAAACGAGACTGAAATATGAGTGAAAAGCATAATCACTCACTTTCAAGCATAAACTCATTATTAGAAAAGAAGAATCATTGTATTATGATAGTTTCGCTCTTTAATGAAACGATCACATATATAAATCAACAGACAGAAGAAAAAAGCGCAAAGACGCTCAAATGCGCTCAACAAGAAAGCGTAATCATCACGATACAACAAACATCATGCAATCATCACTTCATTAAACATCTCTTACATGAAGTAAGATTGCAAACTTCTTTCTCTCTTTCATTGTCAGATTTACATTGAGACGTGAAGACAGAGATTCAAAAGACAACAAATTGTGCTAAAATATATCAGAACAATTAAAAATGCTGATAAAATAATATACAATTGAAATTGAATGTATCACAAAGCACTTTACATTCAGAATTTCTCTAACAATGTTATTGACAATCATCATCTTTTTGAGAATAAGCTTTTGAATCTTTAAAAACTCAAGTTTGTGAGCTCTTTTAAGATGATTCTTCACATGAGTCGTTGTCATCAATTTCTTGTAAAGAATTTTCTGATGAACAGTGAATGTCTTCAAAACAATGTTCTTTTCTTCATTCTTAATCACACTATCATGAATTTTCTGCAGACGAAAGAATTTATTAATAGTTGAAATGCAGATGTTGAGAATCTAGACATCAAATCAAAAGCGTTTAGCAAATGTATCATATAAGTATACTCATTGTGATACAGAAACTTTTATTACTTGCACAATGAGTACATTTCTTGTACATTGTCTTTCTTTGAAAGATGACATCACACAGCAATGCTCTATTCTTGATGTGTAGAACTCAAGCACACTTTATACAAATTACTCTATCTAGAGTTTCAAGATCAACAACACTTCTTTCGCTTATTTTCACAATTGACAGCTGAAAAGCATCAGTAACGACATCAAGAAGTGAAATAAGCGAATCTCATCATCGTTCTTCAATTTCACGAAGTTTGTGAGTTCAACAAGATCATCAACGAAGCATCAACAATCATTTCTTCTTTCATCATCTTTTGAATTTTCTCTTTAATAACTGAGATGTACTTAAAAGTTTGAATAGTAGAAGTAATGAGTTTTCAATCAAAATTTGATAACATCTGCATCATCACAAGCGATTCAGCATCAGTAACATCATGATCATCACGTTTGATTGATGTCTTTTGAGCAAATTTATGATACTGTTAGTTGCAGTAATAGTCGTGAAACTTCAAGTTGTGACATCACTTACTTTCATAATGATCTTGACTTGATCATCAGTTGACTTCATCATCTTACAACTTTCTTTAAGCGTCGCTGCACGTTCACGACTTATGATTTAAATCTTTTACTCTTACGATACAAATATACTCAAAGTTTGTCAAAAGTAATCATACAATGATAAAAATATGATCATGATTGAAAAAAAATGAAGTTGAAGAAAATGAGAAGTTGAAAGAAACTGAAAGAGCGATAAACAAATCAACAATTATTATTCACTTTTGTTTATGCTTTATCGTTTCAACAACATCATTTACTTAAAAGATAAACAATGTTTATGTGTTATTTACACATCATCATTGCTGTCATCTACATCAACTACACATCATATATACTATTTATAATGTCATCTATACGCATTATAATCGAAGACGAATCATCATTCAATCAAAAGTTTCTCTTTTTCTTATTTTCTTACAAAGATTTGAAGAGTTTTATCAAGAGCTTCTAGAGTGAATCAATGAGTGCACGTCATTGTTTATCAAAGTAAACAGAGACATTAATTATTGAGATCGAGAATGAATTCACTTAGAAGAGAAGACAATTGTCATGATGAATTGATTTATAAAAATTAAATTAAAGACTAAAGTCAAAGACTGAGTCAAAGATCAGATCTGAGTTAGCTCTGAAACTTTATGACTTTGTCAAGATATCATTTAGACTACATCATATCTTCAACTTAATATGTCATGAGTTATGTTGTGTTCAACTTGACAATGCTTGATAAACTTTCTATAGTTGATCGATTCTCTTGAGTTATTGAGAGCTTCTTAATAATTAACTCTATCATAATATATATTTATTCTGTGTCTGCTTAGAATATCACATTGTTATATCACTCTTATAGACTTCGTTTATTCATCTAGTAAACTCAATCATCACAGCAACTCAGTTCATGAATTGCTTACAAGAAGCAATTTAATCTACAGATTATTCACAAGAAGTAATTCAGTTTACAAATTATTCATAAGAAGCAATTCAGCACTCAGTTTACTTGCAAGAAGTAATTTAGTTTCTCATTTGTTCAAAAGAAGTAATTCAGTTTTCAGTTCATTTACAAAAAGCAATTCAATTTTCAAATCATTTGCAAGAAGTAACTTAATTTTTCATCTGCTCACAAAAAGTAATATAATTTTTCGTTTACTCATGAAAAGTTAACTAATACTCCGCTTGTTCACAAGAAACAAATCTCATTCAATCTTGTTTCTCATCTGAAATAAGAAGTTTTTAATTGTATTCTTCAAGTCATTCAAAAAGAATACTCATTAAAAATTAAGTGTTGAAATTCTTTCTTCTTTAAAACTTCTATTGTTTCTTGAACAAATTAATTCAATTGATTTTTTATATAACTTGATATAATTAAGTTAAAAGTTTGAAGCTTTGATCATGCTGTTTATGTGATGATTGAGTTTATTAAATGAATAAATGAGATCTATAAGAATGATATGACAATGTGATATTTTAAGCAGACACAGAATGAATATATATTATGATAAAGCTAATTATTAAGAAGCTCTTGATAACTCAAGAAAATCGACTAACTATAGAAAGTTTGTCAAGCATTGTCAAGTCAAACACGACATAACTCATGATATATTAAGTTGAAAATATGACGTGATCTAAATGATGTCTTGACAAAGTCACAGAGTTTCAAAGCTAACTCAGATTTGATCTTCAACTCAATCTCTGACTCTAATCTCTGATCTAATTTCTATGTGTCAATTTATCATGACAATTGTTTTCTTTTTTAAGTGAATTCATTCTCAATTTTAATAATTAATGTCTTGATTTATCTTAATAAATGATGACGTGTACTCGTGATTTCGTTCTAGAAGCTCTTAATAAAAATCTTCAAATCTTCGTGAGAAAACAAGAAAAAGAGAAACTTTCGATTGAATGATGATTCATCTTCGATTATAATGCATGTAAATGACATTATATGTAATGTGTAGTTAACGTAGATAACAGCATCAATCATGTGTGAATGATGCATAAACATTGCTTGTCTTTTGATTAGATTGTGTTGTTGAGACAATAAAGCGTAAACAAGAGTGAATAATAATCATTACTTTGTTTATCACTCTTTCAGTTTCTCTTAATCTTCATCTTCTTTTCATTTTATCTTTGTTCTGTATCAAAGTTCTTTTTCATAATTTGATAAAGAATTGCTTGTACAGATAATTATATTAGTATTTACTTGAAAAACTTTGTTTCAAGTATTGAAATGATGTACTCTCAATTTTCAACAGCTTCAAAGACGTGAAAGATCAACAACGTTGATGACAAAGCTGATGACATAAGCAAGATATGCAATGTTTATTTTGAATTTCTTTGATCAAGACTGCATTTTAACAATCATAGATTGTCACAAAGAAGTTGAATTTTCAACGTTCTTGTGATCATGCAATGTCATCTTCTGTTTTGAAATTCACTACATTTGTTGATTCTGATGATGATTTGAATGTCTTCAATGAAAACATGAGCGATGAAATGAGTTCTGATGCTCTCTCAGCGTCAGAGTTCTTGCTTGATTCGTCTTGAACTTCTAGTAATAAAAGAATGATAAGTCGCGTACTCAGCGTTTAAATGTCATTACTAATTTTTTTCAGCTCTCAGTCGTGAGAATTAGCGAAAGAAGTGCTGATGCTTTTAAGATATTGAACAAAGTAATGTGCATTAAATGTGCACGTAGATTTCATGATGAAAAGATGATGCAAAGTTGCAACATTGAGTTTCATGAAAAAGTGATGTATTGACGCTGCATCTGATGTACAAAGAAAGATGTCTTATGCATTATGATGAGTAAACTTACTTGATGCGCTCGCTAAACACTTATGTTTCAATTTGTAGATTTCAAATGTATGCATTCAAACATTAAATAAGTCTTTTTGACTTGAAACAATATTCAAGACTGCATCAAAAGATGATAATGTAATCTTTATTGTGATCTTTATGATCAATTAGATGAAATTGAGAAAGAAGCTTATGATCACAACGTGTGTGAAAGATCATTTAGATGACATACGTAAGTCTGAGTTGTTTGATGTACAGAAGCTGCAGCTAAAAGAAGTAATGACAGTTAATGACATTGCTTATAATGCGCTTGACACGTTTTGCTATTTTGTATGATCTACTGCGTTTTGATATCGTTTGATCACAGTTTTGTAACTGACATGATATATTTATAAATGAATCTGCTTGCTCTTGATTCACTCACTTCACATCTTAACGTGAATCTTGAGATTAGTGAAGATGAGTGAGAAGAAAAAGAAGATTGTGATTGCATCTTTTGCAAAAGATAACTGATGAAGTTGATGTGATTATGCTGAGATTACGCTTTCGTGTCGAGCGCATTTTGCGTCTCTGCGCTTTTTTCTTCTATCTGTGTTTTTTTCTTTTGTTTGAGTGTTAATATCTCTACGTGATCATCTCATTAAAGAGCGAGAATCATCATAATACAGTGATTTTCTTTCTTTCTAATCATGAGTTTATGCTTGAAAGTGAGTGACTATACTTTTCATTCATGTTTCAGTCTCATTTTGAAAGCTTCTTTAAGCTTCAAGACTTCTTTCATATTTTCGCTCGATATTCATTGATTATATTTCATGAGATACTCTTTTCATTGTATCTTATAATATAAGATTTTCTTTCTTTTTTGCTTCTGTAGAATCTTTTCTATCTTTTATTTTTACTCATCATCAATAAGCTCAAGTACAAGATAATTGAGTATAAAGTCATCATTTAGTCTACAATTATATAATTTTAAAAGAGATACATGAAAGATAAAATAAACTTTATAAATGATTGAAAGATCAAAATGATACGTCTGCTTGTTTATGAGTTCTTGTATACGAAAGAGCTTTATCATCTTATTTGATAACTTCTTGCTTAACTTCTTCTGCTTCAGATTTTTTGCTGATAGCATGATTAAATCATTAACATTAAAGAACTTAAACTTATGTTTTTGATTATAGTACTTTATCTGAGCATTGATTGCATTTTATCATTGTTACGTCAACGTGTTTTGCATGTCTTGCAGCATTTCAACGTGTTCTTTTGCTGTTAACACTTCTTTTTTCATAGCATCATTCTCAATGCATATGTTAAAGATTGACTTATAATCATACATGATTTTAAAGAGATTACAGCTCAACGAAGAGTGCTTCATCTGATGATACATAAACTCAACTATGAATAGAAGCGTAGCTCAGTCATCTTGCTTTTCTGAACAATATATTCATAAATAATGTTTTAGCGTTTGATTCTGTCGTTCTGTCTGATCATCTGTTTGCGAATGAAAGACAATGCTTAGTCATTATTTCATCTTCGCATGATAGCAAATTTCTGATCAGAACGCATTGATAAATAGATTATCTTTATCAATAACTATATCATTTGATATCTTATATCTTAGAGCAATTTGCTTAAAGAATAACTTTGCTAACTTTATGACAGTCGAAATCTTCTTTATAGACAGATAATGCGTCATCTTCATGTAGTGATTGACTATCACAAGAATCAAGTCATACACAACTTCTTTTCATTTACTAGACGACAAATCTGTTATAAAATTCATAGTGATTTCTTTTCATGAATCTGTGAGTTAAGATAACGATCTCAACTCATTATATGATAGATGACATTTTATTTTTACTCTCTGACAAATGTCACAAGTATTTATATACTCTTTGACATTCTTGATCATACTTTTTCAGTAATATTTGCAATCTAATAACTCGCTGATCTTGTCATCATCAAAATGTCTTGCTAATGAGTCATCATTATGACATTTCAATAACTCTTCTCTGACAGAAAGATCTTCTGAAACATATAATAATTCATTGTACTCTATCATTTCTTGACTATTCAATGTTTAAGCTTCAACGTCATTCTTTTATATACTTGTCGTTTCATCTGCTTTTAATCTCACAGCAAATTCATCTTCTTGCTGTAAGATTTTGATGAGTTCAACTATGAATTTACTACTGAAGTCGTATGTCATTTCATGAATTGTCAATACTCTGACAATTGCACGTGAAATGAGTTGTTTGCAATCAACAGTTTCAATAACAAAATTAAGCTGTTTCTCAGCTACGTTGCAATTTCTATAAGTTAACATTTCAATGTTTTTGCTTCTTGAAGTTGTTGATTTGAATTGAAAGATTTTATCTCTCAAGAAATGTACTTCATCTAAATGTGTTTTTTGCACTGTTAAAGTCATGACTTTCTGCAGCATACTTCTGACATGCATTGCTGAACACATACTTGTATTTTCATTAATATTGTGAATAGACATTTTCTTGACTTCGTTAATCACTTGTGTACAGTAGATTTCATCTTGCGATCTGCTTTTAACATGTTTCGTTGAATATCTTCGTTCACTGACATTGTGAACGAATGTCTTCTCAACATCATTAATCACTCATGTTCATTAATGAGTTTCATCTTGCAGTCTGCTCTCAACATATTCTGCTGAATATCTGTTCATACTTATACTGTGAATGAACATCTTCTTGATATCGTTAATCATTTGTATACAGTATAGTTCTCTGATTGCTACAAATATAGAGTTATTTAAGCTTTCTATTCTAGTCAGCTTTCGCTGCAGAGTAAGCAGCAAATGATTTGCAAAGATATTCTCATTCTTATAGTCAGATCATTTTAATGACACATTAATCAAGTTTGTCTTTTCTGATCTATGTGCTATTTCAAAGTTGCAGATCAATAATCTCATGACTCATCTGACTTATCTTTCGTTTAACTTTTGAACATTCATAAAAATTTTTTGATTATTATAATCAGTCAGAACTTTAACAGTATGATAATTGTCTTTCACATAGTATCATTAGTGTTTAAACATTGCTACTATGACTAGAAGCTTCTGATCATATGTTTTATAGTTTCTTTCAACATTTATCATTATTCTGAATCAGAATGCAATTGAATGTCACTGATCTTCGTCATCTGACTGAGACAAAATATTCATAACTGCATAATTGAACGTGTCAATCTTGATGTGTATATGTTGCTCTGAGTCAAAGTGTCTTAGAATAGATGCTCTCATAAAGACGTCATGAAGCTGATTAAAAGCTTGTTTTGCTTCGTTCAATCATATGAATAAACTAATTTTTACATCTTTTACACTATCTCTCAGCAATTCTGTTAAAGACTCTGCTATTTGAGAGTAATGATGTATAAAACGTTAATAGAAATTGACAAATCTCAAAAAAACTTGTATTTCTTAATATATCTTCAATCTGAATCACGTTTTAATGATGTTTACTTTACTTAGATTCATTGAAACGTTCTTTGTTAATACAACAAATTCTAGAAAGTTCACTTTAGTGATGAAGAATTCACACTTCTTCAAGCTAGCATATAGCTTGAACTTTCTTAATCTCTCAAGAATCTGCTTCATGTGATCTACGTGATTAGTATTCTCTACAAAGAAGATTAGAATGTCATTCAGATAAACAACATAAAAGTCATTTAAAAGCTCTGTCAAGATCTTATTAATATAAGTCTGAAAGATGACAGACGTGTTGATTAAATCAAACGACATGATCATATATTTAAAGTCATCATAATGAGTACAAAATGTCATCTTTCACTCGTCTTCACGTTGAATTCTGAGATGATGATAAACGTTCTTCAGATTTAACTTAATGAACTGCTTGACTTTACTGAGTCTGTTTAAAGTTTCACTAATGAAAGACAGCAAATGATGATTTTTGACAGTGATCTTATTCAAATTTCAATAGTTCATGCATAAATGAAGACTATCATTCTTTTTGAGAATGAATAAAATAAACGCGTCAGTCGAGCTGACGAAGTGCTTAATTCATTCTTTTGCTATAACATTGTCTAAATACTGTCTTAAAGTCGCTAACTCTGTATTTAACAGATTATACAATGATTCATATGATGATTCTGCAATGATTTCGATTGCATGATTGTGATCTTCATGCAAAGACAGTTTGTCTGCACTTTCTGTTGAGAATACATCTTTATATTCTTTCAATTCAACGAATAAAGTTTGCGTTTTAAGCGCGTTTGTGATACGACTTATCATGTTATTCATTGCTTTCACTTGATGTTCAATGATCAACTCTTTGACGATGTTGATCATGACAAAAGCATACACAGTAGACTCATCTTATAGAGCTTTCGCAAATACTTGTGCAAAGAACAACTCAAATGCGTGCTCATTCACGTTGAAACATCATGTTCTTGCAATCATGTTTATTCAAATACGCTTGAATTGCATATTGAATATACTCAGAATCAGAGAAGATTCTTTCTTGTCAATAGCATAGAAGATACTTATATCTTTTTTCTTTATGTCTCAGCTGTCTCTCAATCAATAACACATCTTATAGACGTCATAATAATAGACATTCTGATCATTCATTCAGATAGATCTTGAAAGATCAACGTTCAGCAATGACATATCTTGCTCGATGATAAAACGTTAACTAATCACATTCATCTTGACATTGATATTCATGTGAATCTTCATTTCTGTCTTTTGATCTCTTTGAATTACATGCTTTTTATATATAAAAGTCTTTACGAAAAGAACTTTTTGTTTTTCTCTTAATAATTTGAAGTGTTTATCAAAAGCTTGTCTTTTTTCAAAATCTTGAGATGATTCATATGTGACATTGAATCAATGAATACTCGATTTACATCAAATTCTTTTGAGTTATTCTTGATCTTTTCATCTTTAAAATCAGTAAAGTAATGACTTTTTCAATTGCACATTGTTATGGGTTATACCCATTGGTCGGTTGGTTGGTTGGTTGGTTGGTCAATCGGTTGGTTGGTTGGTCAATCCTCTGGTTGGTTGGTCAATCCTCTGGTTGGTTGGTCAATCCTCTGGTTGGTTG
>JAABUV010006706.1_pt1 | contig 12394 bp, 11 predicted proteins | sample 5559971 | NCBI WGS metagenome assembly JAABUV01 (sample SAMN10711881, study PRJNA513362) | rock metagenome | isolation source: Antarctica rocks | place: Antarctica: Victoria Land, Knobhead nord | collected 2015-12-19
GCTCGTCGAACCCGAGGAAACCGGGACAATGCGGGTGGAACTGGTCATCAGATCGGATCCCTGAATCTCGCCCTACAAGGCGGGTTTGCTGTGTACCGCTGGTCTCAACTCACCCTGACACGTAGGGTCCACCCGCGTATCGAGCGACAGGTTCGTCCGCTTTACCGGGCGCATCGGGCGCGGTGGAGTTCCGCGGCCACCGCCAGCTTCCGCTCGGTGTGGAATGCCTCCGCGCGGGCGTGGGCTACCGGCGCACATCCGCCGGCCCGCCGTGGCAGGACAGTCCGGCGGCCTTCCACGCTTCGACACCGCCGATCAGGTCGACGGCCCGGAACAGGCCGAGCGCTCGCAGGCTGGCTGCGGCGATACTGGAGCTGTAGTCCTGCGCGCAGACCACCACGATCTCGACGTCGTATCCGGTGGCCTCGGGGATGCGGTACGCACTGGCCGGGTCGAGCCGCCATTCGAGCACCGTGCGGTCGATGACCAGGGGGCCGGGCAGCTCACCCTGCTCGTGCCGCTGGGTCTCGGTCCGGGTGTCGACGAGCAGGCTGCCCCGGCGCGTCGCGGCCACTACCTCCTGCGGCGTGCACCGCCCGGCACCCGCCCGGGCCCGCGCGAGGACACGGTCGACGCCCAGCGGTGACATGACCTCGGGCCCAGCCACGGGCTCAGCCATGCAGGAGCTCGTGGGTGCCGTCCTCATGCCGGCGGGTGACGCCCTCGCGGGCCAACAGCTCCATCAGCGGCACCGCGACGCGCCGTGAGGTCCGCAGCGCCTGCCGGGCGTCGCTGAGCGTGAACCGCCGGGGCAGGGTGGCCAACACGCGCGCGGCCCGCTGGGGCGCGCCGGGCAGCAGCCACACTCCGTCGCCCACCCGCAGCAGCTCGCCGGCCCTGGCCGCCGCCGCGAGCTGTTTGGGGCCAAGACCCAGCCCGCTCAGGTGGTGCGCCTCGGGCGCGGCGAACGGGTCGACGTCGAGCTGCGCGCGCAGCGTGTCCACCGCCGGGCGCAGCGCGGCAGGAAGCTCGGTACGCGCCAGACCGTGGTGCACCCGGCCGTCCCGCGTGGTCACCGTGGCCGCAGCCGGGTCAGCCAGGAGCTCCTCGAGCAGCCGCACCTCCGGCAGGCCCACCGCGCGTCGGGCTGCCTCCAGTGGGAGCCCGTCCTCCAAGGGGTGTTCGACCGCGTGGTCGGCTACCACCCGGGCCAGCCGAGCAGCGAGGGCACTGATCGCACCCCGGTCCAGGAGCCAATCACCCCGGCGGGCGGCAGTGCTCGGGGGTTTCGCGCCCATGGCCAGCAGCTCGCTGTGTCGGATCATCCCGCGCCGGGCCAGTTCGGCGGCGCCGTCGGGAACCCCGTCCAGCGTCTCGAGCACCTGCGCGCGGGCGGCGGCCGCACCCCGTCGGCGCAGCTCGTCGGGCAGCGTGTCCAGCACCGTCAGCCCGCACGGGATCCGCCGGGCACCGGGGTCACGGAGTACGGCCCGGTCACCGATCCGCAGCGGCAACGTCCGCTCGAGGGTGAGCCGCGCGGTGTCGGCCCCCAGCGGCCGCACCCGGGCGGTGACGGCGGCCGCTCCCAGGTGCAGCACCGCGTGGGTGGGCAGCTCGGCGACCCCAGCTGCCCCAACGGCCCCGCCGACCCTAGCGGACCCGCCGGCCCCAGCGGCCTCCACGATGCGGGCGGGACCCGGGGTGCTCCCGAGTCGCACATCGACCACGTCCGTCGCCCGCCACCGCCCCGGCGTGACCAGAGCGTCACCGCGATGCAGGCGCTCCAACGGCACCCCCCGCAGGTTCACCGCAACCCGGGCGACGGCGGCCACCCGCTGCTCCGGCTCGCCGAGGCACTGCAGGGCACGCACAGTGCACCGCAGCGGCCGGCCGGCATCCCCGGTGACCAACTCGAGTTCGTCGTCCACCCGAATAGTGCCTTCGGTGAGGGTGCCGGTGACAACCGTTCCGGCACCACGGATGGTGAAGGCGCGGTCGATCCACAGGCGCACATCGGCCCGGGGTTCGGGAGCGGGCAGCGAATCGACGAGCCTGCCGAGCGCGCCGCGTAGCTCCGGCAGGCCGGCTCCGGTGACCGCGGAGACGCAGACGGCGTCGACGTCGGCCATGCTGGTGCCGACGAGGTGCTCGCGGGCGTCTTCCAGGGCCAGCTCCGGTTCCATCAGGTCGCTGCGGGTGATCACCAGCAGGCCGTGGCGCACCCCGAGGGCGTCCAGGGCGTCGAGGTGTTCCGCCGACTGCGGCATCCACCCCTCGTCCGCGGCGACCACCATGAGGGCAGCCGGTACCGGACCCACCCCGGCGAGCATGGTGGGGACGAACCGCTCGTGACCGGGGACGTCCACGAAGGCCACCGTCTGGCCGGTCGGCAGCTCGGTCCAGGCGAAACCGAGGTCGATGGTCATGCCGCGCCGCTGCTCCTCGGCGAACCGGTCGGGTTCCATGCCGGTAAGGGCGCGCACCAGGGTGGACTTGCCGTGGTCGACGTGCCCGGCGGTGGCGACGACGTGCATCAGCGCGCAGCGGCCACGGACCGCACCGCCGCCGCCAGCGCGTCGTCCCGCTCGACGGGAACTGAGCGTAAATCCAGCAGGCAGCGACCACGCTCGGTGCGGCCCAGGACCGGCGGTCGGGCGCTGCGCAGCCGGGCGGTGTAGTCCGCGGGCAGGCTCAGCGCGGCACTCTCCAGCTCCACCCCCGGTGCCCCGCCACCCCCCACCGTGGCCCGAGACGGCGCGACGACGGCGTCGACCCCGTCGGTGGAGAGGGCTTCGGCCAGCGCCTTGGCCCGCGCGGTGAGTGACTCGACGGTCGCCGTGAGCCCGGTGGCAGTGGGGGTGATTGGACCGCGCACGGTGGCCTCCAGCGCGGCGAGGGTCAGCTTGTCCACCCGCAGCGCCCGGGCGAGGGGGTGACGGCGCAACTGGTGCACCAGGTCGTTGGCGCCGAAGATCAGCCCGGCCTGCGGCCCCCCGAGCAGCTTGTCGCCGCTGGCCGTGACGAGGTGCGCCCCCGCGGCGAGTGACGTCGTCACGTCCGGCTCGGCGGGCAGCACCGGATGCGGGTGCAGCAGCCCGGAGCCGATGTCGGCCACCACGGGTACCCCGAGGCCCTGCAGCTGCTCCGGCCCTACGCTGGAGGTGAAGCCCCGCACCACGAAGTTCGACGGGTGCACCTTGAGGACGAACCCCGTGTCGGGTCCGATCGCGTCGGCGTAGTCGGCGCGGGTAACCCGGTTGGTGGTGCCCACCTCGCGCAGCCGGGCCCCGGTGGACGCGAGCAGCTCGGGCAGGCGGAAACCGTCACCGATCTCCACCATCTCCCCGCGCGCGATGACGATCTCCCGGCCGGCGGAGAGCGCGGTGACCGCCAGCACAAGGGCGGCCGCCCCGTTGTTCACCACATGCGCGGCACCCGCGGTGGGCACGGCGGCGGCCAGGGCATCGAGTGCACCCCGCCCGCGGCGCCCGCGAGCACCGGTGGCCAGGTCCAGCTCCACGTCGGTGGTGCCGGCCGCCGCGCTCAGCGCCGCCACCGCGGCCGCAGACAGCGGAGCCCGACCCAGGTTGGTGTGCAGCAGGACGCCCGTCGCGTTGATCACCGGACGCAGGCCGGACACTTCGGCGGGCAGCGCGTCGAGCACGGTAGCCACCACCGCCTCGGGCGCCAGTTGCCCGTCGCGCACTTGCTGCTGGGCGGCGACCACCACCCCCTTCACCACCGCCGCGCCCAGGCGCGCGACGGCCTGGGCGACGGCGGGCTCACCCAGCACCGTGTCGGTGCGGGGCACGAGCCGGCGCGGGTCGGTCATCCGGCGTCGGGGCAGCGACGGGTGCTCACCCGAATGACGGTACTGGCGGTGCCGACCCCGGGCTCAGCAGGCGTTGCCCCGAACTCCGGAGAACCCCGGTGTGTCGTTCCCGGCGGGTGGCGCGGTAGCTCCGGGCTGACGTGACCAGTGCCCTTCGCCGACGGTGACCTCGGCGATCTCGAAGGTGGTCTTGTACGGGCCGAAGCTCACGTGGTTGTTCACCGCGTACAGCGCCTGCGGAGCGCACAGGAACACCGCCAGCGCCTGGTCCTGGCAGTATGCGTCGATGCGCTCGGCCACCTCAACCAGCGCGCCACCGTCGAGCTGCACCTTCATCTCGTCGTACAGCGCGTCGAAGCCCTCGTCCGGCGGTCCGACGCGGAACGCGCCGTCAGTTCCGAAGAACTCCCGGTGCACCGCCGCTGGAGGTGCCTCCGAGGACAGGTCGAACCACGCATGCACCAGCAGGTCCCACGGCTGCGGCAGCCGCTTCTCCACCAGGGCGCGGGCCCCGGCGAGCGCCTGGTTCTCGGGCACCACCGCGATCTCCACCGCGACGTCCAGTGACCGGCGCAGGTCGCTGGCGATCAACTGGGCGATGCCGGCGAACGCACTCGGTGTCGCGATCCGCACCGGCCGCCCGGTTGGCCAGCCCGAGTCGGCCCAGAGCTTCTTCGCCTGGTCCGGGTCGTGTTCGTATGGTGTGGCGCCTGCGGGAAAGCCTGAGCACCACGACGGGGTCATCGCCGGCATCGGTTTGGCGTATCCGCGCATGCCCTGCTCGATGATCCGCTGACGGTTCACGGCCAGGTTCAACGCCCTGCGCACCTGCACGTCGGCCAACGGGACGTCGGACGCGCCGCGGTTGATGATGCAGGTGAGCACCCGGTTGGCGTCGGCGGCGACGAGCCGGGCGTACGACGACTCGTCCACCCGGGCGGCGTCGTCTGGACCGACCTCGGTGACGATGTCGACCTCGCCGTCCTGGTTCAGGCACAGGTTCAGTGCCTCCGACGGCGAGAGGGAGTTGCGGAACACCGCCCGCTGCACGCGGGGACCGCGTTCGGCGGCATTCCAGTGGTCGAGGTTGGCCTCGAGGATCACCTCGGGATCACGCTGCTCGGACTCGATCAACCAGGCACAGGCGTAGGGCTCGGCGCTCATGATGACGTTGCGGGTGGTGATGGACGATGCACCCTGGACCAGGGTGAATGGGCCGGTCCCCCAGGGACCTGGCTCGTCGATCACTCACCAATGACCTTCACCGGAGCCGAACTTCTTGTAGCCGAACCCGGGGGCGTCCGGGCCCCTCCAGAAGGCCGTCGAGGCGATGTGGAAGCCGCGCATCTTGCCGATGGCCAGCCCGTCGGGACCGGGGAAGTGGAAGCGCAGGGTGAGGTCGTCGACCACCTCGGCGCGCGAGGACTGCGGGAAGTTCAACCACGTACCCGGCGGGTGCGGTGCCGACCAGCGCTGCATCTCGTCGAAGTTGAGCTTGATGGCGTGGGCGGTGAACGGCTCGCCGTCCTGGAAGCGCACGTCGGCGCGGAGCTTGAGCTCCAGGGTCTTCTCGTCAATCCACTCCGAAGACTCGGCCAGCGCATACACGACGCGACCGTCCTCGTCGATGCGGATCGGCTCCTCCATCGTGTTCCAGGTGATGAAGAGCCAGTTCAGCGGTGACGGGTCCACCACGTTGATGGTGCCTACGGGTGCGGCTGCTGCGGTCACGGGTCCTCCTGGTGGGTGCGTGCCCAGCACCCTATGTGGCGCACAATGTGGCGCACAACACTTCGGCCAGGGGTGGCTCGGCCGACGCTGGTGGCGGAGGCGGACGCTGGTGGCGGAGGCGGAGGCGGACGCTGGTGGCGGAGGCGGACGGGAATCGAACCCGCCTGACCGAGCTACTCGGCCACGTCGGTTTTGAAGACCGCGAGGGCCACCAGGCACCCTGACGCCTCCGCGGCGGAACCTTACGCAGCCGCGCGCCGCCGTGCCACGACGCCTAATCTTAGGCACCATGACGGTTCCCACCGCGATCCGACGGCTCACCTCCTACGCCCACGGCGGCGGCTGCGCGTGCAAGATCCCGCCCGGCGAGCTGGAGGCCGTGGTCGCCGGGCTGCGCTCGCATCCGGTGATCAACCCGGCCGGGCAGCTGCTGGTCGGCCTGGACGACGGGGACGACGCCGCCGCCGTGGCGGTCCGGGACGGTCTGGCCGTGATCGCCACGGCTGACTTCTTCACCCCCGTGGTCGACGACCCCTACGACTGGGGCCGCATCGCTGCGGCCAATGCGCTGTCCGACGTCTACGCCATGGGCGGCACCCCGCTGGTGGCGGTGAACCTGCTGTGTTGGCCGCGGGACCTGCTGCCTATGGAGCTCGCCGCCGAGGTGCTGCGCGGCGGGGCTGACGTCGCCGGCGTAGCCGGGTGCTTCGTCGCAGGCGGGCACAGCGTGGACGACCCGGAGCCGAAGTACGGCATGGCCGTTACCGGCACGGCCGACCCCCAGCGGCTGCTCCGCAACGACGCCGGCGTGGCGGCAACTCCGCTGTCGCTGACCAAGCCGCTGGGGATCGGGGTGCTCAACAGCAGGCACAAGGCCACCGGGGAGGTGTCGGTGGCGGCGATCGAGGCGATGACCACGCTCAACGCCGACGCGTCCCGGGCGGCGCTCGCGACCGGGGCGCGCTGCGCCACCGACGTCACCGGGTTCGGGCTGCTGGGGCACCTGTACAAGCTGGCGCGGGCCAGTGGGGTATCGGCCGTGGTGGACGCCGCCGCGGTGCCCTACCTCGACGGTGCACGGGCTGCGCTGGGCGCCGGCTACATAAGCGGGGGCACCCGACGCAACCTCGACTGGGTTCGCCCACATCTGCACTCGGACGTGAGCGAGGACGAGCTGCTGCTGCTGGCCGACGCGCAGACCTCGGGTGGGCTGCTGGTCGCCGGGGAGATTCCCGGGGCTCCGGTGGTGGGCGAGCTGGTCCCCCGGCAGGAGTGGATCCTCGCGGTGCGATGACCGTTCTCTTGACTCGTTCCAGAACAGCCCCCAGACTGGGTCGTGATGGAGCCGACGCCGTTCACCCCGGACGCCCGTACCCTGCTGCGCGCGGCTGGACTACGCGTCACCGCCCCCCGGGTGGCGGTGATTGACGCGCTCCAGGCGCACCCGCACTCCCCGGCCGAGACCGTCGCGCTGCACGCCCGACGCGTGCTCGGCTCCGTCTCCACCCAGGCCGTCTACGACGTGCTGCGCGCCGGCACCGATGCCGGCCTCCTCCGGCGCATCGAACCAGCGGGCTCGGCGGCGCTGTACGAGACCCGTACCGGTGACAACCACCACCACCTGGTGTGCCGCAACTGCGGCACCACTGTCGACATGGACTGCGCGCTCGGCGCGGCCCCCTGTCTCACTCCGGCCGACCCACGTGGCTTCGTCGTCGACGAGGCCGAGGTCGTCTTCTGGGGGTACTGCTCGACCTGTCAGAACCCGCCAATCACCACGCCAACGACCACGGAGGTCCAGTCATGACCGCTGCAGATCAGCGTCCCCACACCACCACGAATGCCGGGGTTCCCGTCGCGAGTGACGAGCACTCGCTCACGCAGGGAACCGCGGGCGGCATCCTGCTTCAGGATCACTACCTGATCGAGAAGATGGCCCAGTTCAACCGCGAGCGGGTACCGGAGCGCGTCGTGCACGCGAAAGGTGCTGGTGCTTTCGGCGAGTTCGTCGTCACCGAGGACGTCAGCGCGTACACCAAGGCCGATTTCCTGCAGCCGGGGAAGAAGACGGAGATGCTCGCCCGGTTCTCCTCCGTCGCCCCTGAGCAGGGCGGTGCCGACACCCAGCGCGACCCGCGCGGTTTCGCGCTCAAGTTCTACACCGAGGAAGGCAACTACGACCTGGTGGGCAACAACACGCCCGTCTTCTTCGTCAAGGACCCGATGAAGTTCCAGGATTTCATCCGCAGCCAGAAGCGCCTGCCCGACTCCGGCCTGCGCAGCAACGACATGCAGTGGGACTTCTGGAGCCTGTCCCCGGAGAGCGCACACCAGGTGACCTGGCTGATGGGTGACCGTGGGCTGCCGCGGACGTTCCGGCACATGGACGGCTTCAGCTCGCACGCCTACCAGTGGATCAACGCCGCCGGGCAGAAGTGCTGGGTGAAGTACACCTTCAAGACCGACCAGGGCAACGAGTTCCTGACCCAGGCCGAGGGCGACCAGTTGGCCGGCACGTCGCCGGATCACCACCGCCAGGACCTGTTCGGTTCCATTGCGAAGGGAGACTTCCCGTCCTGGACCCTGTATGTGCAGATCATGCCGCTGGGTGATTCCGAGGGCTACCGGTTCCACCCCTTCGACCTGACGAAGGTGTGGCCGCACGGCGACTACCCGCTGATCAAGGTCGGCACGATGACGTTGAACCGCAACCCGGAGAACTTCTTCGCCCAGATCGAGCAGTCCTCCTTCGAGCCGTCCAACTTCGTCCCCGGGATCAACACCAGCCCCGACAAGATGCTGCTCGGCCGGCTGTTCTCCTACGCCGACGCCCACCGTTACCGCATTGGCACGAACTACACCCAGTTGCCGGTCAACGCGCCGAAGTCCCCGGTGAACTCCTACTCCAAGGAGGGGTCGATGCGCTACAGCTGGAACGACCCGTCCATTCCGGTGTACGCGCCCAACTCGCACGGCGGACCGCACGCCGACACCGCCAAGTACGACGACGGCGCGGGTTGGTCGGCGGGCGGGGACATGGTGCACTCGCCCTACATCAGCCACGCCGAGGACGACGACTGGGGCCAGGCCGGCACCCTGGTGCGCGAGGTGCTCGACGACGCAGCCCGGGAGCGGCTGGTCGGCAACATCACCGGCCACCTGCTGAACGGGGTGAGCGAGCCTGTCCTGGAGCGGGCGTTCCAGTACTGGCGCAACGTCGACGCCGACCTGGGCAAGAAGGTCGAGGAAGGTGTCCGCGCCGAGTACGCGGCGACCGCACCCACTACGGCCCAGAGCCCGACCACGCCCGGTGCCGAGGCCGCGAAGGTCTGAACATCCCGCGCGCCACGGCGCGCCAACCACGCCCGCCCCGGTCGGACATCCAGCGTCCGCCGGGGCGGGCGTGGCTCGTGCCGTTCATGGCGACGCGAGCACCCGGCGGGTGAAGTCGACCTCGGTGGCCACGTGCTCCATCATCTGCGCCACCACCAGCGAGCCGTGCCCGGCGTCGTAGCGCAGCACCTCGTAGCTCGCGCCGCGCCCGGCCAGGGCGTCGAGGTAGTTGTCGATCTGGCGGATGGGACAGCGGGGATCGTTCTCGCCGGCCAACACCAGCACCGGGGCTCGCACCGCGTCGACGTAGGTCAGTGGGGAGCACTCCCGGTACAACTCGGGCAGTTCCTCCGGCGAGCCGCCGAACAGGGCCCGATCGTAGGCGCGCAGCGGCTCCATCTCGTCGGCAAAGGCGGCCAGGTAGTCGGCCACCGGCACCCCGGCCACGCCGGCCGCCCAGCGCTGCGGCTGCGTGCCCAGGGCCAGCAACGTGAGGTACCCGCCCCAGCTCCAGCCCTCGACCACGCACCGGGCGGGGTCGGCTAGCCCCGAGTGCACCGCCCAGTCGTGTACCGCGGCGACGTCCTCCAGCTCGGTGAGCCCGGGTCGGCCCTCGATCGCGTCGCGCCAGGCACTGCCGTAACCGGTGGAACCCCGGTAGTTCACGTGCACCACGGCGAAGCCGGCGTCCACCCAGGTCGCCCGCATCGCGGAGTAGCGGTCCTCGTCGGCGGAGTGCGGCCCGCCGTGCAGGCTGAACACCGTGGGCAACGGGGCTTCCGGCGCACCCGAGGCGCGCTCGGGCCGGGCCACGAGGGCGTGCACCTGGCCCCCGGCCGAGTCCACCCAGGTGTCGGACAGCGGCTGCGACGGGGGCGGGGTGCGCGGTGTGGGCGGGGTGAGCAGCACGGTGTCGGTGCCGTCCGGGTAACGGGCGCGCACCGCCGACGGCCGCTCGGAGTTCGACCACGAGTACTCCACGGTGCCGTCCGGGCGGGTGCCGGCATCATCGACCGTCCCCAGTGGAGTGTCCAATGAGGACAGTTCACCGGTGGCCAGGTCGTAGCGGTGCAGGGTGCTGCGGCCGGCGTGGGTGTGCGCGACGAGCAGCGCCGTGGCGTCGGTGTAGAAGCCGGCGCTGACCTCACCGGGCAGGTCGATGGTCAACTCGGTCTGCTCACCGGTGTCCAGGTCCCACAGCAGCAGCTCCTCGCGTCCGCGGCGTTCGTGCTTGACCAGCAGCCGGGTGTCTGCCGCGACCGGCGCGAACTCCAGCGCGTCGAGCCCCTTGCCGGGTCCGTCGAAGAGCTCGCCCGCGGTGTCGGCCACGATGCCGTCGGCAGCCAGGCGGAACACCCGCAGCGCGGGGTGCCGGGAGTCGCCGTGCTCGGAGTGGTTGATGGCCAGCAGCGTCTCGTCGCGCGACAGCGCGCCCACCCCGGCGTACTCGTTGTGGGTGTACACCACCTGGGCCGCGGCGTCGCCCGCCCGCGTCCAGATGGTGGTGGCCTCGTCGGTGGATGCCCCCACCACCGTCACCCGCAGGCCGAGTTCGAGCCCGGCGGAGTAGCCGGGCCACACGCCGGTGACGGCCGGGACCGGCTCCCACCCGTCGGGGCGGCCGGCGAAGGGCTCACGGACCCACACCCCGAACTCGTCACCGTCGGTGTCGTCGAACCACCACACGTGCTCACCGTCCGGGCTCAGGGCCACGTCGTGCGTGCCCGACGGTCGGTGGGTGACCTGGCGACGGACGTCGGTGAGCCGGTCCCAGGTGTAGATCTCGAAGGTGCCCGAGGCGTTGGAGACGAACACCGAGCGGTCCGGGGCGTGCAGCGCCCACTCCGGCAGCGAGATCCGGGCCGCCGTGAACCGGGCGCGCCACCGGGCCTCGGCGACCGGGTCGTCGAACAGGGTCGTGGGTGGGGCGGCGGCAGGGTGCCGGGATGACGTCGGCAACGCATGGTCAGTCACAGGGTCAGGCACAGGGTCAGGCACAGGGTCAGGCACAGGGTCAGGCACAGTGGCGATCCTGCCAGCTGCGGCGTGTCATACAGGCGGCAACGCGAGTTCCATGCAGATCGAGTACCGCACCTGCTCGTAGGGCGGGAAGATCGGGATGCGGTGATAGCCGGCCCGCTCGTAGCACCGCACCGCCTCGGGTTGGCGGTCCCCGGTCTGCAGCACCACCCGCTGATGCCCGAGTGAGCGGGCCATGTGGTGGCTGGCATCGAGCAGCGCGGCGGCAACCCCGCGGCCGCGGTGGCTGGCGGTGACGAACAGCCGTTTGAGCTCGACGGCACCTCCCAGGGTGCGCAGCGCGGCGTGGCCGGTGGGGTGCCCGTCCCGGCCTATCACCAACCCGGTCCACACCACGCTGTCGTGCTCGACGCCGAATACGGCCGGGTCGACCGCACGGTCGGCGTAGCGCGCCGACATCTCCGCCGTCATCTCCGCGCGCAGCGCCACCGCACCGGGGTGGTGCCATGGCACCGAGATCACTCGCATCGCGGATCTCAGCGTGCGACTGGTTCCGGGCTCGGGGCTGCTCACGGGTGCACAGGCTATCGGGCGGTCGGTCGGATTCGGAGGTGGCGGGCCGGCTACAGGGACTCCCGCCCGACGCATAGTCGGGGAGGTCCTCAGCCGGGTGCGACTGCCCGGGGCCGAGGAACGGCTGGCGGCGGTGCGGTCGTCTTCGGCGGTGCGGATGCTGGACGGGCTTGGCGGGTTTGCGTGGCGCCCGGGCGGGCGGTGACGGCGACGGGGAACCTACGACTGGCCGGCGCGGTTCGTCGGCGGGCTGGTCGACGTCCTCGCCGCCGGGCTCGACGGTGGCGGCCCGGAGGAGGTCGTGTCCTGGTTCGCCAACGTCGACCAGGGCAAGCAGCAGCAGATGCTGGCCCAGATCTGGCGCCTCCACCACCCGCGCCTGCCCGAGGTGCTCGACGCGATCGGCCGCGGGCACCCGGTCAAGACGGTCGCGAAGGCGGCCCGCCGGGCCCTGATGCAGCACCGCAGCCGGGTGGGGCAGGGTAGGACGTGAGTCGATGATTGGCCGGAGACTCACTGCGTACCGGAGAGCAGTAGAGGCACCTCCCCGACTTCCCGAAGAGTGCCTCTGCCTGCGGTGGTATTGGTCGGGGTGACAGGATTTGAACCTGCGACCTCTTCGTCCCGAACGAGCCGACCTGCAGGTTTGCTGACAGCGACCAGCGTTGGTGAGCGCTGGGAAGTGCTGTCTACCTGTACCTTTGCCAGTTGGCACCGTTGGGCAGATATGGCATCGGACGGAACTACTGCGTACTCTCTGCGTACCAGGCGATCCATTGTGGACCTTGTGGCCAGGATTCGGTCCCTCGCGGCTCCTTGCCTAGCTAGTGCAGTGTCTCGGTTTTAGTTGGTGATTGCGTCGAGGGTGACGCGGCCGCGGCGGACCTTGGCGAGGATCTGGTCGGTTGTCGCGGTCCACACGAATGGCTTGGGGTCGGTGTTGTT
>JAABUV010006709.1_pt1 | contig 12392 bp, 17 predicted proteins | sample 5559971 | NCBI WGS metagenome assembly JAABUV01 (sample SAMN10711881, study PRJNA513362) | rock metagenome | isolation source: Antarctica rocks | place: Antarctica: Victoria Land, Knobhead nord | collected 2015-12-19
TCACCTTGCGCGTATTGAGCTTGAAACCCTGTCTAGCAAAGTGTTCCGCCAGCTCCGTCGGCTTTGGCAGTCCAGGGAAACTACATCCATTACAGGTCAGTCGATGGGAAAACAGGGCAAGGGGGGGCACTCACCTGCGCGGTGAGTACACTTTGAACGCCTGACTTCGGCATTCGACGAGAGGAGGTGCGGGGTTATCGGAGCTTGGGTCGACGGCGGTAAGGTCGAAACAACGGAAGCGGAGGGCGTGGCTGGGATCAGGTACCAGGGACACAGGTCAGTCGAAATCGTTGATTGACTTGCGAAGGGTCCAGGACTCACGTTCCCTCATGCCGTACAGTTAAATCCTGGGTTGCGGAAGTCAATACGATGAGGGGGCTCACAAGAGGGAGACACGTACGGTGAAGAGGAACCAAACACCCATAGCAGCGTCTATTGCTGGTACCCTAACACCTGCGACATGCAGATTCCCGTACAAATTCCTCCCAGCTGCCGGCTTGACCTTCTTATTCGAGTATAGAGACCCGATCTCATGGATTTCACCTTCATGACTGCTCCCCCTCGGACGGTCCCCAGAGCCACTTTGATACCTTGACCAGCTGGCGTCGTTCTTCACTGGCGAGAACGGAGATTGACTCCGAACAGACTGCATGAAAGGTCCAGCGATACCGGAATCGAAATGATGACCGTTTGTGCGGGAAGCCGATGGATTGCCGGCTAGTTGTAACGAAGGGAGACCCGGCTTGTCAGCCATGACGTGATCCTTCTCCTCTTCCTTGAGCGGAATGGCTTCGCAGGGATCTGATATGGATGATCGCTCTGGAGAGGAGGAAGACGAACGTGAGGCTTGAGAGGATCTGGAGGAGGGCTGGCTTGTGGTGAGTGCAGAGAGATTTGGCGTGGATGGGCAGCAGAGGTCGGCAGCACAGACGAGGTGGGTGGGTTCAATTTCACTGTAAAAGAGAGGATATCAGTTTCTCCCTTGGAGGGCGAGAGGGTGCGCACTTGATATCTACTTCCTCCTCGTCCCACTCTCCGGTAGGCCGCATTCTACAATCCATCATCCTTATCCGGACAATGGGACAGTGCGCGAGTGGTCTCCTGTCCTTCTCCGTCCTTCTCCTCCCATGTATCGGCTCCTGCGCCACCTCGAGGGAGAATCTATCATCACCAAGGTTTAGCTACTTCACCTCCCCATCCTCCAAGGAGCGCTCATAATCCCCCTAGACCAGCTTCGCCACTTACCTCGTATTCCGTCCTCCGAACATACCTCTCTCCATCCACACCGGCGGTCCAAAGATAGGTCTCGCCACCTCCTTCCTAAACCCGTTGGTCCCCCTCTGCACCGCGGAATGGCCAGTCTTAGGTTGGGGATGTTGAGGCGGGAGCATACGCTATGGAGTGGAGGATCCGGTGTCCGGTCCCGTGTTTTGGGCTGAGGTGGAAAGATACTTGGTCGCATCTGTCTGCGACGTATTGTTTTCACCAAGAGTGATGTGCAAGAGGAAGCGGAAGAGGAAGAGGAACGAGTAAGTTACGTATCACCAAGCCACTCTCTAGTGACGAAATCACGTAAGTAAACCCTGATTATAAAGCCCGGGCGGCGATCTTGCCACTTTGTCCGAAAACAAGGAGGAGGGGATTCATCAAGGGAAGATGGAAACCCGAGTGCAGAAAACAGGCTAGTTCAGCGTCCAAGCCATCCGGACAAGCAGTTTCGCTAAAGGTTGAGACCTTTTCTCCATTGGTCCCTTTGAGGATCCTTCCACGGATGCATCAGGAATGCAAATGAAATGCTTCCCCTCTACAGGGGAATGACATCTCACTTGACTCGCTTGCAAGCCGCCTCCACATCCCCCGGCCCGAACTCCAGCCCCAGTCCCGAATCCGCGTAGCTCTTCGCGATCATTTCCTGTGCCCTCGTCGTCTCCTTTTTCAACTCCGCCGTCACCTCTTTCCAGACCGTCTGCACCAACGCCGCCATCACTGGATCCGCCATATCCTCGTCTGCAAATTGCTTGTCGACTCGCTTGGCCATGACGTCCACTGCTTTCCGCATATCCTTGGCGTCGTTGTCCTTGAGGACCTTCTTAAGTGCTGAGCGGGAGAAGGAGGCGTGAAGAGAGACTTCGTTGGCTGGTGTAGACTGGAGAAGTCGCTCGACACCGTCAAAGAAGTCCTGCCGACCATGTTAGCTAGAGTCCGATCTCGCAGTGATCTGTCTCACCATGAGGCGAGCGAATGACCGCCGTAGCATCAACTTGACATAGGTCGACATGTTCTCCTCGTATGAACCCTTTGCTCGTTCGAGGTAGACACCAAGAGCCGGCCCGTTGAGCTGCGAGACGTCATCGATGAAGTGGCGCATGTTCTCTGCGGCTTCTTCAGCACGGCGGTATCTTGAAGAGGCATTTCCTCACCAATCATGATGACATGATAATTGAGCTGGCCCTTATCCTCTGTCGCCTGGCCTTCTCCGCGGTCCGTCTTCGCAAGCTGTTGCAGCGAGCCGAATACCGAATTGATGATTCGCTCATACACGTTGTTGACGCGGTCGCGGATGGGCAAGCCGTCGGCGTCGTGCAATTGAGCCTCCATTCTTTCCACGAACACCTGGAGGCAGGAGTCAACCCCACGCGGCTGCCGGGGCGCGGAAAGGACATACGGGGAAGTGCCGGACGAAGAAGGCGACCCCTCGACGCTTCTTGCCCGGTGTCCTTGCAGCGTCAATGGTCCGTATTTGCTCATTCTGTGATCGCGTCAGCATACCCTCAGCCGAATAGAGATTTGTATACCACAAAAGCGTCAAGCATCATCCGTCCGCGCGATAATTGCCGATCAAACATCTGCGCAAAGAATAATGACGTGTTCTCCTCTTCCGCCTCCTTCGCCAGCTTCTCTGACACCGCAATGATCCCGACAATAGCGCTTCGCGACATCAGCTTCGTCTAGGCTCGAAGGAAGAGCGTACACGGGGTTGCGCTGAACGGCCGCTTCGACCCAATCCTTGAGTTCTGCGTCCACAAAGCCGAAGATGAGATCCATCATGGACCGAACGAGCTGCATCATTCCAGTCGACATGGCTCTGCTCGCATGCCGTGCAGCTTGTCGGCGAAAGTATGAGTCGAGCTCCATGTGATCGGCGAAGGTCGATTCCGTATCTGTGAGGTGAAGGAAGGCGTTTATGAAGTCCTCTTCGCCGAGAACTTGGTTGATGATCTGTGTGAGAGCTTGTTGGTACAGCTACAAGAATTTTTCATCAGCTTTGACGCTGCACGTGAGCGAAAATTGCACCTCAGAAACACGACCAGAGTGGTCATCGCCTTTCCGCGTCGGCTTCACCGTGTCGCTCGCACGTAGACCGATAGCTGTTTTCGATTTCTGCAAAGCCGACGTCTTCGGCGCGTTCGATGCGGCTGCAGATGCGAAAGCTGCGATACCAGTCAGCATAGTCTCTCGCGCAGGTCTAAACAGCTCACATGCTTCGTTCGGATCGCCAATGGCAGTCGCATTGAGCGATCCCATGAAGTTCATCAACATATCCTTCATCTCTGACTGGTGGAGTTGGCTGATCGTCGACATGTATATCTACCTTCCCGTCAGTCCGATTCTGAAGCGCCGACAGGGATGCTGACCGAGCACAGCTGCTGATATCGATCCTCATCCATCTCCTTGACATACAATATCAAGCCTTCGTACATCATCAGGAACTCGCCCATTGACGTATGTGGAGACAGGGCCATTGTCGTCTTTGCGGTCTTGCGGTACTCAGACAGGGTCGTATCGGACTGAGTGTCCGTTAGACTGGCGTCCTGCAGAGGGCTTCTGAGCATACCTGGTATTTGAAGGTGACATCCAGGTAGTCAAGCACTCGTTTGCAGAATTGCGAGCTGTTCTCTTGATACTCCTTCATGCGGGCGATCGTCGCAGCGACCTCGGCATTGGCTGAAATGCATTCAGCAAATTCACATATCCCGCCATGTAGCAACTCACCGGTATCCATACCCGCTTGCAACGCCTTGTACAAGGATGCTGCAGCCTTCTCGAGGACTTGCACGCCCCGCGCGGTTCCAGGTGACTCTTGAGTGAGGACACCGAGATCTTCAGGAGGTACTTCGACGATTTGCTAGCAGTCTGTCAATACCTCTTTCCATCCTGAAGTTGTCAACCCGCTCACGAGCAGCTGCCGAAGCTCGTCCAGCAGAGCTTGCTGGTTGGAAGTCTGGACCTGCAGACCTCGGTTCTGAGATTCGATGAAGGAGATATCCCCCGACACAGCCTGCAGTGGGTCAGTGCTGACTATATCGGTCTGGTGACTGTCTCACGTTCAGCTGCATGCGATAGCCGGTGATTTGCACGTCGATATCTTCCAGCTCAAGCAGAGCCTCGTCAATATGCCCCAGCACTTGAGCAATCCGGTCATCCGATTCCAAAAATGCATGGATATTGGCCTGTAGAAGATCAGTCCATCGACTTTGAAAGAGCTGAGATAGATTTAACTCACCGAATCCATCGCGGTCAGCTCATCCAGTAATCGCCCTTCAATAGCGTCCGCCGATCCCTTCTTCCTTCCGTTCTCCCCGAATCCTGTTCCGGCTGTCCATTCAAAGCCCTCGAGCAGCTCCTCGACATTATCCAGTATTGCGTCTTCCGTTCCCTTTCCCTCGTCAACGGTCAGACCCGCGGCTCCCGGAAGCACGCCGGTACGGGACGTCAGCAGGACTTCGCGGGAGAAGGCGGTATTCATCGGTGGAGGATGGAAGGAGGCACGCCGGGACGGCTTGATCTGGGAAGTAGGGGGATGGGTCGAATCTTGGGGAACCGAGGGGGAGGGGATGGTTGTCGTGATAGTGGGTGTGAGCTGACGGGTTTGCGGTTGTGGAGATGCCTTGGGTTTCAGTTTTGCTTCCCCATTCACCGATGAATTCGTCTTTGGAGGCTGGATCTTCTGAACGTCCTGCGCACCATTCGGACCCTCCCGTTCACGGCTCAAGGAGCGTCTTTCTGATGATCCGGCCTCGGAAATGGGCCGCAAGACATCTCCGGACGGCTTTCTGGCATTACTGGGAGGCGGATCATGATACACTGAGGCGTCCGAGCTTTTTCGTGATTGCTCCAGTCCTGGTCGATCTTCCGACGTTACACGCTGACGTGGCGGAGGCCCTTTCCCAATACCATCTGCTGCATTGCTATACGGATCACGGGGCGATGCTGTGTTCGTAAGGAGATTTGTGGACGATGGTCTTCGAGCAGCTGCTAAGGACGTTTCGTCGAGTGGTGAACGGCTGAAGCTTCCCCCTGTTGGTGGTCGTGTCTCATCCAATGATGGCCGGGTTCGGGAATGACTGGGCTCGCTTTTACCTTGATACGCACTGGACGCCAAGGAAGATGACGAGCCACTGCGCGTAGTTCGGAGAGCTGGAGGAGAAGCAAGATCGGCGTTGCGCGGTAAAGGAGATGGTGTAGCGGAGGATGGTCGTCGACTATCTGCTGCACAAAGCGTTCATAAGGTTTCTAGTCGGGAAGCAGCGGTTACTCACCATTGCCGTTCCCGCTGTCGGGCGGTGGTCCGAAATTGATCAACTCTGGTAGATCTCCCTTTGTATACGTCTTGTACACCTTGACGATCGAGTTAAGGAAGTGGGACTGCTCCTTCGCTCGCTCCGTCTGCCATTGGTATCGTCGGATGGTCATGGTGAGCGCGAAGTCGGTAGGCTGCGATTCTTTGAGTCAGCACAGCGGCTCAGAAGCAAGATTTCTAACGCACTCCGACCACCTCGAGGACTCGCATATCCTCGAGCTGCCAGGTCTTCCCCTTCGAGAATGACAGGTTGTTGTTGCGCTTCGCCTTGTGGATGACCACCTTCCCGAACTTCGTCACTGACCTCCAAATCAGCGACATGATAACGAGTTTGAGGGTTTGATCTACCGGCCAGCATGAGGTACCGTGTCTTTGCTCCTCCCTCTGGAGATCCTGCCTCTTCCTCATACACCTTGACATACGAGATGAGCGTCTCCTCCGGAATTCCATCTTCATCACGGGGGGGAAAAATGGAGGAGATGATATGCCGTCGAGTCTCATCCGAAGACGAGGCCGTGCGGGAATGCGGTACCGACATGGGGTATAAGGTCTCTATCGAAGCCGGACTGTGATCTTCATCTCGAGCGTCATGGCGTAGTACCTACTCCGAACCCCGCTTTATAGGAACCGCCACTCGCCAATAATGCCTGCAAACGCCGACCTTTGAGGGGTTTAGAGTGATTCTCTCTGATGGTCTTCAACCGTTCTTCAACAGAGACGCCGTGACACGACAAGGACAGACGATCAGTACTTAAGCATCGGAAACCGGCTAGCAAGCTGCTTTGCCGCGAGACCGAGCTTCGCCTTTACCGAGATTCTGGCTCTATACCTTCCTGATTTGCCATGGTCAGTTGGCAGCCTGGGTCATACGGAACTGAGCTGATTTGTCGAATGACAGGTACGAATCATCATCAAAGGCGGTGTCTGGCGAAATACGGGTAAGCTGGGGTCTTCGATAAGGCTGAGGGAGTAGCTGACCAGGTACTTTAGAGGATGAGATTCTCAAAGCTGCCATCTCCAAATACGGCAAGAATGTGAGTTTTCGATACCTTCGCCGTACAACAGCATCTTCCAGACGGCTACATGTATTCAGGATGTTCGCTTACGACGTATGTAGCAATGGGCCCGTATCTCCTCCCTCCTCGTCCGAAAGACGCCGAAACAATGCAAGGCTCGATGGTACGAATGGCTCGATCCCTCCATCAAGAAAGTGGAATGGTCAAAGACGGAGGACGAGAAGCTACTGCACCTAGCCAAACTTATGCCGACGCAATGGCGGACTATAGCTCCTATCGTCGGTCGAACCGCTACGCAATGCCTGGAGCGGTATCAGAAGCTGCTGGACGATGCGGAAGCAAAGGATAACGATGAGCTTGGTCTTGGAGCGGGAGATGGACCTGAAGGACAGCCGGCGGCGGACGTGAGGGGATTAAAACCAGGAGAGATAGATACGGATCCGGAGACGAGGGCGGCGAGGCCTGATCCGATTGATATGGACGACGATGGTGAGTTTTTCGCGTGTGGGACTGGCAGCCGTGCTGAGACATGTACGTAGAGAAGGAGATGTTATCAGAGGCGAGGGCAAGGTTAGCCAATACGCAGGGCAAGAAGGCGAAGCGCAAAGCCAGGGAGAGGCAGCTGGAGGAGGCGAGGAGATTAGCGTTCTTGCAGAAGAAACGAGAGCTTAAGGCTGCAGGAATCAAGTGAGCTTTCGTTTATTCCTCGCTTAGTCATGCTAAGCATCCACTCCAATCAAGTCTCCGAGCCAAGCCCAAGAAGAAGGGCATGGATTACAATGCCGATATCCCGTTTGAGAAGCAGCCTGCCCCCGGGTTCTACGATGTTACAGAAGAGAACGCTAAAGTCTTCGCCGCTCCTGTCGGGTCCTCTCTTCGCGCATTGGAGGGTAAGCGGAAGCAAGAGCTGGAGGAGATCGAGGAGAAGAAGAAACGACAAAAGGGCAACGACGGCAAGAGCAATCAGACTGCTCAATTTGTCGCTGCAAGAGAAGCGCAAATCAAGAAGCTCAAGGAGCAGGAGCAGATCATTCGGCGAAGGAAGCTCAACCTGCCTATACCCCAGGTAGGGGAAGCGGAGCTGGAGGACATTGTGAAGATCGGGCAGGCTGGGGAGATGACCAGGGACTTGGTGGAGGGGGCGGGAAGTGACGCAACGGGAAGACTGTTAGGGGACTATGAGAGTCTGGGACAGGCGAGAATGGCACGGACGCCAAGGACAGCAGCTCAGGGTGAGTCCCTCCATGATCCCGAGAACGCTCTGACTGATCGCGTCGCAGAGGATAATGTGATGGCTGAAGCGCGGAACCTGCGGAATATGATCCACACTCAGACACCACTCTTGGGACAAGAGAATACACCTATGCGTGCCGACGACGACGCCGGGACCGGTTTCGAGGGCGCCACTCCCAGACGCGGCGTAGCTCCTACGCCTAATCCCCTTGCGACGCCTGCTCGAGGCGGTGTACTCGCTACTCCTCGTACTGTCGGCGGCGTAGGCTCCACTCCGATGCGAACGCCTATGCGCGACAGCTTGAGCATCAATGACGCCTCTTCTGCTTACACGGAGACGCCTCGAGACGAGAAAGATCGCACTGCAGTTGCGCGACGAGCTCTGATGGCTGGCTTCGCAGCGTTGCCAAAGCCGGAGAACAACTTCGAACTCGCGGAGACTGAAGATGACGAGGCCGAAGAGGAGCGGGCGACCGCGCTTACGGAAGAGGATGCTGCAGAGCGGGATGCGAGGCTGAAGGCCGCAAGAGAGGAGGAGGAGCGATTGGAGCTTGAACGGCGCAGCTCGGTCTTGAAGCAAGGTCTTCCCAGACCTGCCAATGTCAACATCAATCGGATCCTGGACGAGCTCGAGTCGGCTGCGGCAGATGCAGAAGACGCGAGATCAGCCGCCCTGAAGCTGGTCAACCTCGAGGTTGCGATGCTTATGAAGCATGATTCTCTCGCTCATCCCCTCCCCGGAACCTCCACACCCGGCGGCACTCCTTCCGATTACGACATGCCTGATGACGACTTTGTTTCGCAAGCCAAATCAGCTATTCATTCCGAGCTCGCCGGTGCGCTTGGCCTACCTGGAGCCACAGATGAGCAGCTGCGTCTGGCTATCGGAGCAACCGCCGAGGACGATGAGGCCGCCTTTTCCCATTCCTGGGCAAAACAGCGCGAAGGTCTCATCTATCATCCTGCCGCTGAATCATGGGTCGAGGCATCCTCCCTTGCGCCTGCCGAACTGCACGAATGCTACTCTGCCATGATATCGTCTAGCCGGGATCGTGTGATCACCGAAGCGACAAAGGCTTCGAAAGCCGAGAAGAAGCTTGCAAAGCAAATGGGAGGCTATCAAGCGATCAATGCGAAAGCGCGGAGAGGCGTCACTAATACCATCGCCGAGATCCAACAGACGCAGAGAGAGCTGGAGACGTTCTTGATGTTGAGAGCCATGGAGGAGGCAGCGGCGCCAGGTCGATTGGAGCAGAAGCGGGAGGAAGTGGCGGCGGTTGAGCGGAGGGAGAGGGATCTCCAGGCGAAATACGCTGAGCTGAACGATGAGCGGAGGGAGAAGGTGGCAGCGATCGAGCAGGTGAGTCCTGGTGTCGCATTAAGGGAGTCGAGCTGATGCGTCCCATAGCTCGAGGAGGATAAGATGGTACTGTCTGCCCAAGCGGCGCTGGATGAGCAGGAAGGGGCCAACGGGGATACACAGATGAATGGGGATTAGCGGGTTCTACGTACTGGCGCTGTCCCCATGTGGGGAGAGATCATGCATCCTTCATTGTTCCCATCCTTTGACGGTTTGACCGGGGATCGGCGGAGTTTGAGGAACCAAACAGCCTACCCTGGTTTCTATATTTCAACCAATTCACCCTCATCTCTTCAGCTCCCCTCGTTCCGCCTGATACTCCTACCTCTCTCTCATAACCCCTTTGTGTCCTGTCTGTGATACCCCTAGATATCTGAAATGTTGTCATTCTTTGGCTCAGGCAGTGGCAACGGCGACAAACCCTCCTCATCGTCCGGTCCTATCATCTCGACAGTCACAGTCAAGAAACCCACCCCGAGACCGCGTCTCACAGGCCCGACACCCCGATCAGGTCCCTTGATCACCAAGCCTTCATCGTCCTCATCTGTATCACGTCCAGCGAGCACCTCCGCCAGTCAGTCAAAGTCCGATAATCACCTCAAGGCCGATAACCGTCTCCTGCATAAGAATTCAAAGTCACGCCTAGGATCTTCTCCATCCTCAAGCGCTTCCCGATCTCCCGCTTCGAAACGCAAGACACCGACTCCGTCGCGAATCCAATCCGAATCATCATCCGACTCTGAAACGAGGGAGCCGAAACGGAAGCGTCCCCACGCAGGTAATGGTACTCCCCAGCGACTAGCCAGCAGTACAGCTACTCCTTTACCTGGTGAGGAGGAGGTCCGGCGGAAGGTATTTTGTCTGGACGAGGTGGATGAGCGCGGCGAGTTTGGGCGGGCATGGACGGGGTTCGTCGGATGTGAGGAGGTCGTTCGAGGGGTGAGGCGGGGATGGGCAACGGGGAATGACCCTGGGAGGGGGGAGCTGGAGAAGTATGTCCCTTGTAAGTATTCTCAGGTAGATCAGGGAGATCCGGGTCTGATGAAACGAGACTTTCCGCAAGCGGGGTTCGGAAAGGGGGATATCCTGCCGAGCGTGGAGCTCTTATATCCGGCGAAGGGGTGTCGAGAGCAGTGAGGGACCCGCACAGAAGGCTGTGAGGCTGATGAGGATAGGTTCGTACTTCTGGCTCCGACCTCGGCGAGGGAGTATCATCCCATCATGGAGCTCCGGAACGCCCTTCGAATCATCCTTGACCGTTTGTCATCCCTCCAAGTCTCGTAGAGATGAAGGCTGAAGGGACCACCAGACTATATTCCGCCGTCCCACCAGCATATCTTTGGCACCCTATCCGACTCCTTTTCCGACTTTGACGCCTCCGCGACTCCCATCCCCTCGCGTCTCCAGTCTCCTCTCCCATCATCCATCGCCACACCTCCTCCAGACCCGGTGCTACCCACCGAGACGATCGGTGATGCGCTGCGCAAGTCTCTAGCTCCGAATCGACGGGACGGACCCGGCTTTCTTCGCGCGATGGAGCGCTACAACGCAGCGATGGACGAGATCCAGGCTGACGGGAGTCTCGCGAAATGGATGGCGGGTAAGCCAAGCATGAAGGCTAAAGAATGGTCCCGTGTGGTGGAGATGGTGCATGATATGGCGTATTCGAGGGTCATTGGGCCGTACTCTTACGAGCTGGAGGTAAGTCGAGTGGGATGGTCGGGATAAGCTGATCTGGGCAGCATCATCCCAGACACCCGGATGAGGTTGCGAGTGCGATCAGTGGAAAGGAGGACGCTTATGGGGAGCTGAGGCATAGGTGCGCCTCTCTCGGCGAGATACCAATGGCACTGCTTATGCAGCGCCGCAGCTTCATGAGCCAAGTCACCGGACAGACCAAGCTGGGCGCTGAGTCCGTTTTGTAAATCTGGTCTGCGCTATTGTGTGGTATCAAGCTGAGCGTGGGGCAGCGTGGACCTTGGCAGCGGAGTAGGCAACTGTGTGATGCAGGCAGCACTACAAGCGGGCTGCAGAAGGCAAATCTGCCCTCGATCAGCATAATACGCGAAATCTCATGTAGTATCCTTAGCTACGGCTTTGAGCTCCTGCCCATACCTGGGCACTGTGCCCGCCTGCAACTCCGCGAGGTCCAGCGTCGATGGGCCATGTGGGGCTTGAAAGGGAACCTCGACGTCGAAGTGCACGAAGGGGATTTCCGGACGCATCAGATGGTGGTGAAGCGGTTGCGAGAAGCGGATGTGGTGGTATGTCATCGCTGTCTGCTGCCGTGCGATCGGCTGAAGGCATCGGCTTGGGCCTTCAGCTCGTGAATAACGAGGTTTTTCCCCCATCTCTCAATGCCGATCTCACCAATCTGTTCCTCGACCTCAAGGAAGGAGCCACAATCATTTCGCTCAAGCCGTTCGTCCCGGAGGGTTTCAGGATGAACGAGTCGAACGTAGGCTACCTGGTTCCCATCATCGTGCATTGCACCCTGGCTGATGGCTGTTGGCAGTGCGATTCATTCGCAGCGATCGTGAGGATGAGCCAGCATACTTACCACAAAGATTGGGTTACGTGGAAGGGCGATTCTGGGACGTACTATGTCCAGGTGATCGATCGGAGAAGGAGACTAGAGTTCGAGGTGCGGATGAATGGGGGACGGAGGAGGTGAGGTGTTCGGAGAGAGGAAAGAGAAGCTCGGTTTGCGAGATTGGACAGGAGGATTCGTCATCGGGTATTGCGGGTGAAACCAAATTCAGCATCGTCGCATTTAAATCTACGCAACACCACATGACAGTAGCGATCGTGTAATTTTAACCTTCGATCACAAAAGATCGCAGGGAAGCCTGATCGCGAAGAGCTGAATGAGAAGTGGTATTGCATATGTGCTGCGATGATGATTGAGTCTAATAAGCCTTTGCATGCTTGAATCTCCCTTCTCCCTCTACGTCCACTCTGACTCCCCCACGCCTATTCCACCTGCGTGACTCCCACCTGGGCGGGCCTCAATACCCTATTCCCAATCATCCACCCCTCTTTGCCCACCTCCACCACCTGCCCAGGACCCCAGCTCCCGCCTCCCCCCTTATCCCCCGCCACCTCCTTCGGCACCTGAAACGTCGCCTCGTGTAAGTTCGGATCGAACACCGCACCCCTCCCCACCTCCATCTTCACCACGCCATTCTGCTCGAACGTCTTG
>JAABUV010006710.1_pt1 | contig 12392 bp, 14 predicted proteins | sample 5559971 | NCBI WGS metagenome assembly JAABUV01 (sample SAMN10711881, study PRJNA513362) | rock metagenome | isolation source: Antarctica rocks | place: Antarctica: Victoria Land, Knobhead nord | collected 2015-12-19
GCCGCGATGAGGGACCGCGTATCGACCGTCCCGGCGCCCGTCCACATGTGGGTAGGGTCAACCCTTTGACAGAGACGCGCATCCGCGTTATCCTCTGTACAGGGCATGGGGGTGCTCTGAAGCATAAAACGCCTCCGTGCAGGCCCGCAACCCGGTTCGGAGCTGGCTACTCCGTCGGGGCCGCAGCCTCCGTGTTGGTGGTTCTGGTGATCGCTTTGTATGGCGTGGACACCAGTGCCGGATGATATAGATAGTTCGTCTTGGGCAAGGTAGAGGCTCACCGGGTACCAACCGGTGGGCCTCTACCTTTTGCGGCCATAACGGCCGCGCATCGTGCTACATGGCGCACTCCTTCATGATGGGCATTGTAGCCCACACACGCCCCCCGCGTAAAGGCGGCGCGCGGGAGCCTGCCCTGTCCCTCCCTAAACGGCGCTATCCGGCGCCTCATGTGTGTGGTCATGGGAGACCTGTCCAGTCGTAGGCCGTGCCATGCTTCACGGGGGCCGTGGGCAGCCGTGCCGGCCGCGCCGTCGTCGGGTCCGTCGCCGTCGCCGGGTCCGTCGCCGCCGCTGTGGCTGCTGGGGGGGGTGTCGTGGGGGCCGGCTTCGCCAGCACACGTACCGGCGCGTGGGGCGTCGCGGCCGGCGCGGGGAGCCGCGCCGGGGCTGGGGGAGCTACAGGGACCACCCGTGCCTCCTCGCGCACGGGAGTCCGGGCGGCCGCGGTGGCCACCGGCGCGGGGTGGGACGGCAGGGGCGCTTCGAGGCACGCGGGCGGGGCCGGACGCGTCATCAGCCGACGCATGGCCCGGACGGACCACACCGGCCGCGTGCGCAGGTCCATCGGCCGCGCCTCGCGGGCGATGGCCACGACGCGCCGCCGCGACGAGGCCGCCAGGTCGTCGGGAAACAGGAGGGGCACGCCGGCCTCGCTCACCGACTGGCTGCCCCGATCGGGACTACGGCCGAACAGTCCGGCCGTCCGCGACTCGCCCTCGCCGTGGGCCAGTACGGTGCGGTTGCCCAGCGCGTCGCTCGCCCACTTGGCGTCGTCCCCGCGCGTCCCGCCCAGCCAGGCCAGCACGTTGCACGAGTCGATGATGGCCTTGGCCCCCAACTCCCCGTAGTCGTCCACGAGTTGAGAGAAGGATTGGAAGCTGATGACGCGGGAGATGCGCGGCTGCCGGCAGATGTTGAACCACTTGGGCGCGTTGGGGATCGCCCCCATCGTGCCGAACTCGTCCAGGAGCATGCGCACCTCGCGTTCCAACTCCCCATTCGGGAGTGTCCGCGCGGTCCAGCAGCACGGTGAATATCGTCGTGAAGAGCGCCGCGACGAGGGGCCGCAGCGTGTCGTCGCCGGCGGGGATCACGATATAGAGGGCCACCGGACGCCGCCCCGCGCGCCCGAGGCGGTCGAGGTCGAGCGTGCCCTGGCCGCCGACGACGGCCTTGATGGCGGGGTCGGCGAGCGCGGAGAGGCGCGGGGCCAGCCCCGAGGGGATGGAGGAACGCAGGTCGCGGTGCTCGGCGATGAGCCCGAGGAACTGCGCCGCCGGCCCCGTTTCCGCGCCCGATGGCCCGTTCTTGAGCGCCTTCTCGATGGCCTCCACGTTCGGCTGTAGCAGCAGAGCCAGCAGCTCGTCGAGCGTGCCGGAGGGTCGGCCGGCCGCGGCGGCGACGGCGTGGACGTGCATGACGCCCGCCGCCATGAGTAGCAAGACGGCCTGCTCGAAGTAGGGCTGGGGCGGGGCGCTGTCGGCCGGCTTGGAGTTGTGCAGCCAGGCCCGCGCCCAGTCCTCGGCCTTGGCCGGTGTGCGCACCAGGGCGAGCGGCGCCCACGTCACACTGTTGGCCGGGTTCTGCATGTCCAGCCGGTAGACATCGTGCGTCCGGCTCATCGCCGCGGCCGTCTGGTTCCACCCGTCGCCCTTGTTGTCGGTGGCGACGTAATCCACCCCTGGGTCGGGTTCGAGCAATTGCGTCTTGAAGAAGGCATTCGACTTGCCCAGGCCGGTCGGCGCGTCGATGGCCACGCCTTCCAGGAGCAGCGCCGACCGCACGCAGATCGTGATCCGTCCGAGCCCGCGCCGCGCCGTGCCCAGCACCATGTCACCGGGCCTGGCCCGCCGCCGCTTCAGCTCGTCCCAGGTTTGCCAGCGCGCGCCACCGTAGGTGTTGGCCCGCGTGGGGTCGAGGCTCCGCTTCCGCCGATCGATGAGGATGAACACGGCGAACAACAGGAGGAACCCGAGGGCGCCGCCCAGTTCGAGCGGGATCGCCGCGCGCACCGGCGCCCCACTCGGGCTGTGGAGGGTGGCGTAGCGCCAGGCCGCGCCGTGGCGCATCCAGAACGCCCAGGTGCTCGTGCGGATCGTGGGGGCGAGCCCGTGGAGGCCGTGGTGCGCCCACGCCTGCGTCGCGCGCAGGGCGGTCAGCCCATTGGCTGCCGGCCAAGCCAGGGCGTCATAGGCCGTCTGATACCACAGCGTCACCGCCGCGACGCCGTGACGATAGAGGGCCGTGGCCGTGGCGATGCTCCACCGCGCGCCCGCGAGCGGCCCGAGCCAGAGGGCCAGCACGGCGAGTAGGCCGGCGATGAGGCCGGACCACCCGCGCAGCACCCATAACGCGCGAGCGCACAGACGACGAACGATGCGGAGTAGGGCAACGACCCCCGAGCGGGCGCGGGACGGCAGGCGGCGCGCGAGATGGCCGGCGCGCGCCCAGGGGCGGGCGGTGATAGGTGGGCTAGCGGGTGTGCGCGGGGTGCTCATGGTCGGTGTCTCCTGGCTCCTAGAGGTCGAGGGCCGGCGTCAAGTCCCGGTCGAAGGTGACGGGGGCGGGATCGAGGGTCAGCTCTAGGCCCGCGAGGTCCGCGCCGTTGTACGCGATCGCGGCCTGGCGGGCCGTCGCCTCGTCGGGGTAGACGTTCCCGGTGAGGTCGTCGGGGTCGTCGGCGACGCGCACCGGTTCCCAGCCGTTGGTGTCGCGCTCGAGGGGGCCGGCGTCGTAGCGCCCGAGTGCGAAGCCGTCCCCCGTGTGCTCGACCTCAAGCCAGGTGTCGCCCCTGGCGACGAGCGCCTCGATCTGCGCGTCATGCAGCGCGGGGTCGGTCGCGCGCGCCGCGTCGGCCGCCCACGCCGTATCGTAAAAGTCGGCCGGGGTGATGATCTCGATGGCCCCTTGTGTAAGGCGTCACATTAAGTGCGCCTAACGTCACATTAGCTGCGCCGGAAACGTCACATTAGCTGCGCCATCCTCCACCCCGTCCCTCTGCACGCCCCTATAACCCTCTTTTTGAGCGTAAAAATACCTCTGCTCCCTTCCGGCAACGCCGACGACGACAGACACCTTCTGTGCGGATTGGCGCAGCTAATGTGACGCTTCTGCAGGATCGGCGCAGCTAGTGTGACGTTTCCGGTGCAATTAATGTGACGTTTCATGTCGTTCCAAGCGTCAATCCCGCGCAGCTAATGTGACGTCTTACACCTCCACCCGCACCCTCATATCCCTCCTTTTGAGCGTGAAAACAGCCCCGCACCACCCCCGCGATGCCGGCGACAACAGACACATTCTGTGCCGATTGGCGCACCTAATGTGACCATTCTGCAGGATCGGCGCACCTAATGTGAAAACTTACACCTGTCCCCTCACGCCGGCACTAGGTGTCCCCTCATGCGCCGCCCCCGTCGGCACTGGCTGTCCCCTCATCCAGCAGACAGCCGCTAGCAGACAGCCGCCCACGACGCCGGCACGGGCGCCGGTGTGACAGAGCGTGGAGCCCTGGCTACTCCCCCCGCTCAGGGCACTCTCCCCGCTCAGGGCGCGCCCGTGCTCGATCCGTCTGCAGACGCCGCCGCCGTCGCGGGCGCTTTCTCCCGCCTGGCCGTCGCGGGCGTACGCGCGCAGCCCAGCGCCCCGGACCGCCGCGCCGTGCCCGGCCAGTTCGTCGCCCAGCCGAGACCCCCAGTTCCCCCCCACCCATCTGCAGACGCGGCCACGCGCCAACGCGCGCCGCTCGTCGCCCAGCGCGTCGCTTGGCCGAGGCCCCCAGCTCCCCCCGCCCGCCGGGCCGTCGCGGGCACGGGCACGCACCGCCACCCGCCACCCGCGTCGCCCTAGCCAGCTGTGCGCCCCGACGCGCCCATAGCCCCCAGGAGCCCCGCCAGGGCCACAGGGGCATCGGACGGGCATAGGAACCCACCCCACGCCCTAGCACCCGCTAGCGGCCAGCACAGCGCGTCAGAGACTACACGAGACCCAGGATACCTGGTAGGGTCTCCGCCAGCACGGGAACGCCAAGCCATAGGAAACGCTTCCTCCTGAATAATCACCGTCATTTGGGTTAGCACGCCGAATAATCGTGTACCTCTTTCGTTCCTATTTTGCCCATTTTTAACTTGTAATTGAAGGCGCGCGACTGCTATAATAAGAATGTGAGGGGCGGAGAGCTCCCACGGACGGCGAAGCAGTTAAGGAGCTTCACACCATGACACGGCACGACCGACGGCGACAGAGCAGGGCCACCGCCCGCGCGGCTACCATCCGCCGGACCGGCACCTACACCTTCGAGATCGACAGCCGCACCCGCGCCGGCCACATCCACACCATCAACGCGTTGCGCCTCGAATGCAGCTGCGAGGCCGGCCAGCAGGGGATGCGCTGCTGGGCTCTCGCCCTCGCCCTCATGGTGGAACAGGGCTACCGCGTTATCACCCCCAAACGGGCGCACACGGCACCGCCCCCCGCGCTCACTCGGCCCGTTGGCGCTGCCGCCCTGCTCGACGCCTTCGGGGCCTAGCCACCCCGCATAAAAAAGTGGGCGGGGTGTTAAGGCCCCCGCCCACTGTCAACCGACCTACGGAAAAGGATACACAGAGATGACGACCCAGGCCATTCCCGCTACCCACGTCGCGGCCAGCATCCCCAGTATACCGCTCCGCTCCAGCGTCGCGCTCGACGACGGCGACGTGTCCGTGACCGCCATCTTCCGCCCCTGCTCCCCCATTGGCTCCACCGAGGTTAGCACCTCCCTGGACCCCGTGGACGATGCCGCCCTGCTCACCCTCTTGGACGTGACGATCACCCGCCTGACCGCCTACCGCGCCGCCTATCAGCAGGCCATGACCGAGAACGATCAGCCGGCCATGGATGAGGACGCCGCCCCTGTCCTGCCGCCCCCGCTCTCCCTGCTCGTCCCCTGGCACGCCTGGTAGCACGCCCCGAGGGCTGGTGCCTCCGCCAGCCCTCCCCCTCAGTCGCCAGAGTGATGACCCATGACCACCGAGAACGCCGAGAACCGCACCAATCCTACCGCCAACAATCTCGCCAAGATCGACCAGTGGATGCAGCGCCTCGCCGATGAGACCGACCAAGCCGCGCAGAGCGCCGAGCTAACCCGCTACCTCACCACCCTCTCGCGGTTCTATACCTACAGCGCCCACAATTGCGCCCTGATCGCCTTGCAGCGCCCCGACGCAACCCGCGTCGCCGGCTACCGCGCCTGGCAGGCGCTCGGCCGGCAGGTGAAGAAGGGCGCCAAGGGCATCGCGATCTTGTGCCCCGCTCCGATCAAGGGTAAGACTGACGCGGGCGACGACGCCGTGATCGCCTTGAGATTCCGCACCGGGTACGTCTTTGATGCGGCTGATACTGAGGGGGACGCCCTCCCCGCCCTGACCGTCCACGCCGTCGAGGGCGAGCGGTACGACACCCTCCTCCGGCACCTCATCGAGATCGCCGAGCGCGGTGGCCTCTCCGTCACCTTCAAGGAGCGCCTTGTCTGGAACGCCAACGGCGTCAGCTACGGCGACGGCCGTATCGCGTTGAAGCAGGGCAACCCCGCCGGCAACCTTTGCAAGACATTGATCCACGAAATCGCGCACGAGCGCATGCACCGCGCCGAGGAGCGCCGCACCTTCAGCACCCAACAGGTCGAGTGTCAAGCGGAAAGCGTTTCCTATTGCGTGTGCGCCGCGCTCGCGATCCCGACGCCGAACACACCGACCTATCTCGCGTTGTACAAGGTCTCGCGGCCCGTGCTCGCGGCGAACGTAGACGCCATACGGGCCGGCGTGGCGGCCATCATGGGCGAGATCGCGCCCCTTGTTGAGGCGACCAAGGCGGCCTAAAGACGGCAGCGCGGAGGGCCAGCCCCACCCCAGGACGCCGGCCCTCACCCCTTTATTAGTAGATAAGGAGAAACGACCAATGGCACGGACAACAACCGCGCAGACAGCGCTCCCCACCACGGACACCGCGACCGCGACCGTGACCACTGAGGTCGCCACCGCCGCGACCGCGCCGGCCTCCCACGCCGCCGCGCTGGTCGAACTGCGCGAGATCGCCGTGGCCGACATCGCCACCGATGGGAGCAACCCGCGCACCCTGTTCGACCTCGACGGCGAGGCCGGCCTCCGCGAGTTAGCCGCGTCGATCAAGGCGCATGGGCTCGTGCAGCCGATCACCGTGCGTGCGAACCTCGACGCCGGGGAGGGCGCGCCCCCCTACCTGCTCGTGGCCGGCGAGCGCCGCTTGCGCGCCACCAGGGACGTGCTCAAACGACGCACCATCGCGGCCATCATGCGTCACGACCTGACCGAGGACACGGCGCTCGAGGCCACCATCCTGGAAAACCTTCAGCGGCGCGACCTGCACCCGATGGAGGACGCGCGCGGGCTGGTGCAGTTGCGCGCCGGTCGGGGCTACACCGTCGAGCAGATCGCCAAGAAGTTGGGGCGCGGCAAGGAGTGGATCAAGGACCGCCTCAAGCTGTGCGACCTCCCCGCTGCGGCCCAGGACCTCTACCTGCGCGATACGACCGGGCGGCTCACCCTGGGCCGGATGCTCAAGCTGCACGAGTACACCCACGGCAACCGTGATAACACGGGCTTCCCGCGCCTGATCGAGGCCATGGTCGAGGACATGGCCGGGGGGCACAACCCCGACGCCCACCCTGGCACCACCGCCACCTTGCACGCGGGTCTCGTCACGCGCATCTCTCACTGGCGCAGCGCGCAGGGCGGCGCGTGGGGCGGCCACTACTTCGACACCTACAGCGTGTGCCGGACGTGCCCCTTCGCCGCCTTCCGCAACCCCTACGGCGGCGACTACGAGGGCTACTGCCTGATGCCCGACCACTACGCCGAGCTGCACGCCAAGGGCAAGGCCCAGTGGGAGGAGGCCGAGGCCGCGCGCCAGAAGGACGCGCCGGCCGTCATGCCCGGCGCCGGACTCATCACTGCCGGCGGCCCCGGCGGCTATACCCGGCCGGTCGAGAAGACGGCGGCGCAGAAGGGCAAGGAGACCAGGGCGCGCCGTCTCGCGCAGAAGGCCGACTACATGCCCAACGTCCTCGCAGTGCGCCGCTCCGTGGACCTGATCCCCTCTATCGAGGTCCATGACTTGGCGACGTTGGCCGCGTACTCCCTCGCTAAAATCAGCCTGAACAAGGAGGACTGGGGCGAGATCGCGCGGCGGCACGGCGTGGACGTAGCCGCGCTCATGCGCGCGGGCGGGAGTACGCGCCCGAGTGCGGACCACATCAAAGAACTGCGCAAGCTCGACCCGTTGGCCCTCGTCAAGGCGACGATAGAGGCGCTGCTGATCCGACAAGCCCAGGCCGCGCGCGACTACGAGCCCGACAACGACCACAGCGCCGGTCCCGATCCGGTGTTCAAGCTCTACACTGGCGACCAGACCAGCGCGTCGCCCACTCCCCCCGCACTCCCACACGACGCCGGGGACACTGGGCATACCGCACATACCTCGGTCCACGCCGCCGCCTAGGCGCCCTCCGCAGACGCCGGGCTGCCGCCCCGCAGCCCGGCCCCCAACGCACAAGGATAGGAGAGACACCCGATGAATCGTATTGACATAACTCCCACGCACGAAGCGTACCGCCAGATCGCCCGCTTGTTCAGAGCGCAGCGAGCGGACGCGGAGGCGCTGGCCGCCCGCGCCGAGCGCGCCTTGGACGACCTCGACGGCCGTCATGACGACGATCTGGCCCCCTGGGGTCGCGCGCTGCTCGCCGCCGCCTTCGAGGCGCTCCACGACGCCGAGCGGGCACGCGTCCACCACATGGACGAGGGCCTGGAGGCGTTGGGTCCCGACGCCGCCGCTGACAACGGGGAGGGCTCCGACGATGCAGCCTAACGGCCACGGCCCCGCGCGCGACGCGGACCAACCCGCGGCCCTGCACCGGCTCCGACGCGCGCAACTCGCCGAGGCCCGCCGCATCCGCCAGGCCGTCGCCGACGGCTACACCCTGACCCCGGCCCAACTCACCTCTCCCTGTCGGGTCGCCGAACGTGCCGAGGCCCGCCAGGTGGCGATGCGGCTGATGCGCACGCGCCTAACTTGGCCCATGCTCGCCCGCACTAGCGCGTTCCCCTGCGAGCGGATCGGCCAGTTGCTCGGCCAACGGGACCACTCGACGGTGCTCCGTGGCATCGCCATCATCGCGGCGCGGCTAACCAGCGGGCGGGGCGAGGACGCCTACCTGCGTCAGATGGTCCGCGCCCTCGACGCGACGCTCGATGCCACCTATGAGGCCGAGGCACTACCCCACCGGCGGCCCGCGTAAGGAGGACGTGCGGCGGGAGAGGAGAGGAGAGGGCGGAGACAGGCGTACTCCGCCCACCCGTCGCGCAGAGACAGACAACGAGGAGGACCCAACGACAGGGACACTAGGCAACTAAAACCACGAACGATCCTTGGCCATCGTCTGGCCAAGGCCGTCGCGTTGCACGAGCGGCAGGAGGGGGCGGGCTCGACCCCTTACAGCGCGCAGCACGTCCTCCTATTGTTGGAGTAGGCCGTCGATAGGATCGAGGCCTGGGCACGACCGCAGGGCACGGCCACGACGTGGGGTGCCTCATGAAGACATGGTGCGGCAGTGACTCCACCGACACCGACAACGCACCAGAAGACGGAGCATACCGGCAGTGATGGCAACGATGCAGGCACAGCCACCTCCCTGCGCCCGCCCCATACCAGGACACCACGTGAGGCGGTACGCTAGGGGTATGACCGAGAAACGCACACTATTCACGACCGTCCAAGTCGCCGAGATCCTGGGTATCGATCGCAAGTCCGTCCAGTCCGCGATCATGCGTGGAACGCTGGAATCCGAGCTCCTCAGCCCGCGTCTCCGTGTCGTCTCGCAGGCCGCGATCGACGCCTACCGCGCGAACCACCTGGGGCAAGTCGGACATCCCACGCGCAAGAAGCAACGGCGCAAGAAGGCGACCACTGAGGCCGTCAGAGCAACAGCGGCTGCGGAGGCAAGCGGTGAGGCGCACGAAGGAGACCGACCATGACCACTGCCGATGCCGCGTGGGCCGAAATCCAAGCGTTCGTGCGGGAGGTGCGCACCCCAAACCCATGCCCCTCCCAGCACCGACACCTCGCCCGCCTCTAGCCATGACCGATGGCAAAAGATTCCGTTCTAGGTGTATCGACCCGACGCAGTACCATGTATGGCAGAGACTATCGACACACGAGGACCATATGTTATGAGCAAGACCACCATCGTTGCCGTCGCCAATCAGAAAGGCGGCACGGGCAAAAGTACGACCGCGCACGCCGTGGGGACCGTCCTCGCCGACCGCGGACGGCGCGTCCTCCTCGTCGACTTCGACCCCCAAAGCAGCTTGACCGACAACACCGGGACGGAGATCGCCGAGGGTAGCCCGACAGTCTACGACGCTCTAGCGCAGGCTCGCGCGACGGGCAACATCGCGGATCTGGCCCCGTATGTCCGCGCCCTCGACGAGCGCCTGGATTTGTTGCCGGCCGACATCGGCCTGGGCCAAGCCGAGATGGAGTTACAGAGCGCCGTGCGCCGCGAGTATGTGCTCCAACAGGCCCTCGACCCGGCCGCGGACGTCTACGATGTCGTCCTCATCGACTGCGCGCCGAGCCTGGGCCTGCTCACGATCAACGCCCTGACCGCCGCCACGGAGGTTATCATCCCCGTGTCCCCGGAGTACCCCGCCGTGCGCGGGCTGCGCCTCATCCTCGACTCGCTGCAGACGATCCGCCGCACGCGCCTCAATCCGCGCCTGGCCGCCCGGGGCGTCGTCCTGACCATGGTCGATGCGCGCACCAACCACGGGCGCACGATGGTTCAGACGGTCAAGGACGGCCTGGGCGCGGTCCCCCTACTTGGCGAGATCAAACGCGCCGTGGCGGTGAGCGAGGCCGCCGAGCGGGGCCTGTCGATCACGCGGTACGCCCCGCAGAGCGAGACCGCACAGGCCTACGAGCGCATTGCCGACGACCTGTTGGCTGCCTGGGGACTCGACGCCGGCGCGGGCGCCCATAACTCCCCTCGCGATCGTATGCGCATGGAGGTGGCCGATGGCGCGCACTAACGTCCCGCCCCGCCGCAACCCGCTTGGCCCTATCGGCTACCTCGTCGGTGGCCGCGAGGCCGACGCCCTCGACGACGCGCGCGCCCTGCGCGTCGATCGTCTCTCGCCAAACCCGTTCCAGCCGCGCCAGACATTCGACACGTCGGCGCTGGACGAGTTAGCCGCCTCGATCCGGGAACATGGCGTGCTCCAGCCCCTGCTCGTGCGCCCCGACCCCGGCGCGGCCAATGCCTACCAGATCGTCGCCGGTGAGCGCCGGTGGCGCGCCGCGCAACGCGCCGGCCTGGACACGGTGCCGGGGATCGTGCGCGACCTGGATGACGCCGCCATGGAGTTGCTCGGCCTGCTGGAGAACATCCAGCGCACCGACCTCAACGCCGCCGATGAGGCCGAGGCGTTCAGGAACCTCATGGAGCGGCGCAAGCTCTCAACGCGCGAACTGGGCGACCTCATCGGCAAGAGCCACGCCCACGTCGTGCAACGCCTGCGCCTGCTCGACAACCCCGACATCACCGCTGCGGTGCGCAGCGGGGCACTCTCGCCCACCGTCGCCCTCTCGGTAGACCGCGTAGCCGGGCCGGCGCGCGACGACCTCCTCAAGCGCGCTCAGGCCGGTGAGCACATCACCGTTGAGGAGGCCCGCGCCGCGCGCACGGCGGCGGACCAGCCCAAAGTGGAAAATAATTTACCAGCTGTCCCCGCCCTCGCTCCCCTAGATCCACCAACGCGCACGGACTCCGGACAGCGCATGGAGCTGCCGACGGCCACGATGACGGTAGATCAATTACCGCTCGCTAAGGCCACGGCGCCGGGCTATCCCGGCGAGGGGACCGGCGACCGTTTCGACCAATCCGAGGGGCGCGACCGCCTCGCCCCCCCGTCGGTGGTAAATAATTTACCACTCGGGCCACCATCATCATCATCGAGCGCGTCACCGAGCGAGCGCCCCACGCCACAAGCCGACGCGCGGGAGGACAATCGTACCACCTTTGGCATAAACGACGCGACGTCGAGGCACCACCATCAGGCCACTGAGGAATGGATGCGTATGGAGGAGTTGCGCACAATAATCCTCTTCCAGGCTACGAACGGTCGTGCGACAAGAGAGCAGCTGCAGGCCGCGTTGTGGGCCGACCTGGAAGCCCTGGACGGATGAGGAAGCGCCGATGTCACTCGACATAACGAAAGAGCAAGGGCAGGTCCGTTCAACCGACGATGGCGACAGGCAGAATAACGCGCCACATGATCCGGGGCCAGGCGGTCCTGCCCGCCCACGCCTGGGACCGGAGGAGTGGCGGGCCACCCAGGAGATCGCTGCCCAGCTCGGCGAGACAGAGCGCGGCCCGCTCGGACAGGTTGGCCGCGTCGTCGGCCAGCTCGGCGCCGACCGGGCGCGTGCCTTTCTCACGCGGACCCAGGAGATCGAGGCAGCCGGGGGGCTGATGCTCCCCGACGGCTCGCGCCGGCGCAGCCCCGGTGGCGTCTTCTTCCACCTCGTGCGCACCGACGACAATCTCAGCCGCGAGGATCGCACCTACATCTTCCCCTCCCAGTTCGGCCGCAACGGGCGCGGGAAGGGAGCGGGAGGCGACACACAGCCCACGCCCATGCCAGGCCCGGCGGTCGCCCCGGCCCCCCAACCGACGACGTGGGTGGACGACGACTATCGGCGTGTCATGGCCGCGCTACAGCAGGATAGAGGGAGGACATCCACCGTGAAGATGACCGTCATTGGCCGGCCTGGCGCGGCCGTCGAGCAGGGCCAGGCCGTCGTCCTCGCCCTCGTGAGCGAGCAGGTGCCGGACCTGCCCAAGGGCCTCCCGGAGCCGCCCGCCGGCACGCGCTACACCGTCGTCGTCGCCCGCAAGCAGTGGGCGAAAGGTAACTCCTCAGAGTTGGGGGGAAGGAGTTTGGAGGAGGGCGAGACAGGCCGGGAAGGGATTCTGGCGCTGGGCGTGCCAGGACTCGAAGAGGGAGGCCAAATCCAGCCGGATGGTGGTGCCTTGGG
>JAABUV010006711.1_pt1 | contig 12392 bp, 13 predicted proteins | sample 5559971 | NCBI WGS metagenome assembly JAABUV01 (sample SAMN10711881, study PRJNA513362) | rock metagenome | isolation source: Antarctica rocks | place: Antarctica: Victoria Land, Knobhead nord | collected 2015-12-19
GCCCGGGGCATGCGCAGCGCTTCCTCGCCGCCTCTGGCCCGATCGCTTCCCACTTCCGCCCACGCCGCCACCGCCTGACCGCCCCCACCTACCGCGAGACCCGCGCCGAACGCTTCGCCACCTGGCGGGCAGTCACCGGCGTGCCAGCCTTGGCCTGAGCAGCGCATCCCTCCTGACCGTGGCCTGCCTTCGTACCCGGTTGACCACCCGGCGCATCCTCAAGTTGACAATGCCGCTGGAAGCCCGTGCGCTGCTCGGCGGAGGCGCCCGACCGACCGAGATCCTCGTCGATGATCTGGACGCGGTCGCGCGGCCAGCCCAGGGTGACGGCCCGCTCGACGAGCCGATATTGCAGGTCCGTACTCTCGCCGTGGCGGGTCACCTGCCCGGGTGAGGATTGCCGGACGTAGACATACGCGAGACGGGCCTGGTGCGTGCTCGTCACCACCGACGGGACGGACAGCAGGCTACTCATCGGCGGGTTCCTCCTCGCTCGGGCGCGTCGGCCACCGGCGCCGCAAGAGCTCGGCGACGAGTTGCGCCAGCTGTCGCTGGTGGTCGTCGGGCAGGTGGGGCCAGAGCGGCGGCAGGCTGCATACCCCCGGCGGATATTGGGGCGGCAACTCGACCGGGGGAATTCGTCGTTGCATCGCTACCCTCCTCAGCGACTTGGCGGAGCGCTGCCACCAGTCTAGCGAGGGGGAGCAGGGTGCGGACGGAGATCTGCGGCAGGGAGGGCGGTGATGCGGGCGGATCGGGGGTGTCCGCGAGGGCGACGGCGGCGCGCGGCACGCGCCGGTGATAGCCGCCGGGCAGCACGATGGTCACGGCGGCAGCGGGGCAGGAGGCCGTGGTGCGCGCGAGGGGGAACTGCTGGCCGCAGAGGGGATGCTGTGGGTCGGTGATCGTCACGATCTGCGTGAACGAATCATCAATGAGGGCATTGTGCGGTGTTCGATGACGTCTCCCTGGCCGCCGCGCTGGTCGACCGGCTGATGCACCACGGCCAGGTCTTCTATTTGAAGGGGCCCTCGTGGCGGACACGCGGGCAGACGGTGGGCCAGCCACCGACACCGGAGGCGGCGGGCTGAGTGGCGCACTTTTCCATCGCCACGACCACTACTCGTGGTGCACTTGCAAATCGCCGCCTACAAGTGCTGCACGCCATTGATCGCGATGAAGACCTCGTCGCGGTGCCACTTGTCACCCGGCTTGGGCCGCCGACGGCACAAGGTATTCGCGTAGCCCTGCCCGAACTTGTGGCACCACTGGCGCACCGTCTCGTCGGTCAGCACGACGCCGCGCGCGGCCAGCAGCTCCTCCACGTCGCGGTAGCGCAGGGCACAACGGCAGTACCGCCACACGGCGTGACCGCTGATCGCTGGCGGGAACCGCTGGCGTTTGTCGGTGGGGGCGGAGGCCTGTTCTTTCATGCGCCGAGTATCGCACACCCCGCCGCCTGCGAGGCTGGAAAGTTGCCCTGACAGTGCCCCGTTGACCTTGCTGTACGTCTCGTCGACAGGCCACCTGCCGCCCGCCTGACCGCGCCGCTTGGCGCGCAGCCGCTCGGCCAGGAGTGGGGCGAAGCGCGCCTCCCAGTCCCGGACCGCCTCGTGGCTGAAGACGAGCCCGCGCGCGAGGAACATCGCCGCGAGGTCCCGCAGGTGCAACGTGTAGCGCCGCCGCCAGCGCACGACGAGCAGGACCACGTCGGTCGGGTACTGCAGGTGGTTGTACGGCGTGCCGGTCCGCTCGTTGAAGATTCGGCGACACCGGCAGCAGCGGAACGTGCGCTAGCCGAGCGTGGTGCGACGCGGCTGGTCTGAAGTTGCATTCGCGGCACAGTAGGGGCAGGGCACGGGCAGCTCCTGCACACAGCGGTCAAGGACACCACGCTATCAGCGCAAGGCCACTCCGATCAACCTGCGTCCAAGTTCTGACGCAACCGTTAAATAGACCCCGTGGTCTTTTTGACAACGAGTAAGCACAGTGGTAAGATTGTAATCGTTACCATGTAGTCGGGATGGGAAATCATGCCTGGTCAGTCTCCGGTCACCACCCCAGCGGCAGCGGCCCGTGCCGTGGTATTCCCGCGTCTGCGGTTCACCTATCGGACGACACGGAAGCTCTGGGGCTTCATCTTCGTGTCGCCGGTTCTCCTGCTCTTCCTGGTCTTTCGCCTCTATCCCATGCTCCTCGCGATCGTGATGTCGTTCCAGAAGTACGATCTGCTCACGCCGCCGCGCTGGATCGGCTGGGACAATTATGCGTTCCTCTTCTCGAATGAGCGCGTGCTGAATTCCTTCAAGGTCACGGGGATATTCCTGGTCGGGCAGACGATCCCGCTGGTCCTCGTCGCCCTGCTGCTCGCCCTGGTGCTCTTCTCACTGCCGCGCTTTCGGCATGCCTTCGAGGTCGCCTTCTACTTCCCGGTGATCATGCCGACCGTGGTCGCCGCGCTGATCTGGCTGACGCTCTTCTACCCGCGCGGCCTGCTCGACCAGCTTGTCTCGCCGTGGGCACCGCACGGCATCCCCTGGCTGACCAGCCCGGTGCTGGCGCTCCCCAGCGTCATCACGGTCGATATCTGGAAATCCACCGGCTACTACATGATCATCCTCCTGGCTGGCTTGCTCGGGGTCCCGACCGAATACCTGGAGGCGGCGTCGATCGACGGTGCCGGGGCCTGGGCGCGCTTCCGCTACATTATCCTGCCGCTGCTGCGGCCGCAGGTCGCCTTCGTCTCCATCATCGCGCTGGTCAACGCGGTGCAGGCGTTCGACTCCTTCTATGTGCTCACACGCGGCGGCCCGGCCGACGCGACCCGCATCTTGCCGATCGAGGTCTACCTGCGCGCGTTCCAGCTCCTCGAGATGGGCCGGGCGGCGGCGATCTCGATGGTGATGTTCGTCTTCCTGATGGTCTTGACCGTCATCCAGCTCAAGTTCTTCAAGGTCGGGGATCTATGAGTACCGGTCAATCCACCCCCCTCGTCTTCCAACCGCGCAGCTTCCAGCAGGTACGACGACGTATCGGTTACACCGTGCTCTACGCGATCCTGGCCATCTTCTCGCTCTTCATGTTGCTACCGTTCGCGTTCGCGCTCACCGGCTCGCTCAAGCCCGAGACCGAGATCTTCGCCATCCCGATGAACTGGCTCCCGTCCGCCTTCCAGTGGCGGAATTATCTGCTCCCCTTTCAGCAGGCCAACTTCGGTCGCTACTTCCTCAACTCGGCCATCGTCGCGCTCGTCCAGACCCTCGCGCCCTTAGTGCTCTGCTCGTTGGCGGGGTACAGCCTGGCCAAGTTCGAGTATCCGGGGCGGACGCTGATCTTCCTGTTCATCCTCAGCACCATCATGTTGCCGCTGCAAGTGACGATCGTGCCGCTGTTCCTGATCATCAAGGAACTCGGGTGGGTCAATAGCTATGCCGGGCTCATCGTCCCGGGACTGGCGAGCACCTTCGGTACCTTCCTGATGCGCCAGTTTTTCCTGTCGGTCCCGAGCGAGTACATGGACGCCGCCCGTATCGACGGTGCCAGCGAGCCGCGCATCTTCTGGAGCGTCATGCTGCCGATGTGCCGCCCGGCGCTGTCGGCCCTGGCGGTCTTCAGCTTCACCGGCTCCTGGAATTCCTTCCTGTGGCCGCTGGTGGTCATCAACCAGGATGCGATGCGCACGATGCCGCTCGGCATCGTCTTCTACATCGGCGAGCAGCGTGCCCCGCAGTACGGCCAACTCCTCGCCGTCGCCATCATCGCCACGTTGCCGGTGCTGGTGCTCTTCCTGGTGTTGCAACGGGCGTTCATCCAGGGCGCGACGGTCTCCGGGCTGAAGTGATACCTCGCTGCAAGGCCAGGTCGGCCCCGCTGTTGTTCTTGGGCGGTTGAGAAGGAGGGGCATCATGCCACGATATCGCGGTCCGGTCCTTTCGCGGCGGACCCTGCTGGGTGCTGCCGTGGTGGGATTCGGCGGCACCTTGCTGGCTGCCTGTGGCGGGGCGGCCACCACACCGGCGGCGCAATCGGCGGCGCAACCGGCGTCCAGCGCGGCGGCCAGCGGCACCCCCCAGGCAGCTACGGGCGGGGCACCGACCAAACTGGTCTTCTGGAAGCACCAGTACGAGCCTACGGATAAAGTCTTCCGCGATATCATCTTCCCGGACGCGAAGGCGAAGTTGAATCTCGAGTTCGACCTCCAGGTCCAGCGCGACGCGGACTACAAGACGACGATGCTCCCGCAGCTCGCCTCGGGCGGCGGGCCGGACATCTTCGAGGCCACGGAGGGCTTCCGGTTCAAGTTCTCGGCATCCGGCGTCTACGCCCCACTCGACTACAGCCCCTGGGGCGGCAAAGCCCAGTGGGAGTCCTACTGGCAGCAGGGTATCGTCGAGGCGCTGCGTGTCAATGGGCAAGATTTCGCGGTCCCGGTGGGGTGGACCGCGATCCCCAGCGATCTGTTCGTCAACGGCACCGACGCGCAGCAGGCGGGGATCGATGGCGACATCGCCAAATACCAGCAGACCCCGATCTCCTGGGCCGAGCTCGGGCCGTGGGCGGCGAAGATGACGAAGAAGGACGCGAACGGCAATAGCACTCGCGATGGGTACATGATCCAGCACGGCTACGGACCCGACCGGACCTACGACTTCTGGGAGCCCTATTTCCTCCAGGCCGGGGGCAAGCTCCTCTCCGCCGACGGCAAGACCTCCACGCTGGACACCGACCAGGGGATCGCCGCCATGCAGAACCTCTACAATTACGTCTTCAAGGACGGCGCGTCGATGCTGCGCCCGCAGGACGTGGAGTCGGGGTCGGCGAAGATCCCCAAGGATGAGACCTCGTCCACGACGGCCATGAGCACGTGGGCCTACGCCACCTTTAAGCAACTCGCCCCCGACACCTGGCAGAATATCCGCGCCGTGCTCGCCCCGCAGGTGGACCCGACCAAGCCGCGGTACGAGAGCGGTCCGGGATGGAGCACCGGCGTGCTCGCCAAATCGAAGAGCCAGGCGGCGGCTTTCAAATTCCTGCATCTCGTGGTGGATCAGCACGGCAGCGACCTGTTCGATGGGGGGGGGGGGGTGGCCCCGGTGCAGGGCTGGACCACGAAGTACGCCGGCTTCGCCAAACTCCCCGATGCGGCGGTGTGGAAGAAGATGTCGGACGAGGCGATCCCGCGCGTGAGGCCTCAGGCCGAGGTGCTCACCCAGGTCCAGCGCGCCGAGGGGTTCCAGAAGGCGTTCGAGGCGGTGATGTTCAACAAAGCCGACATCAAGGCCGAACTCACCCGCTGGAACAAGGATGTGCAGGACGCGCTGAGCGGCCTCTGATCCGCTGGCGGGAAGCCGTGCGCCGCGCGGTACGCTCGCGGCGGTGGCGACGATAGCGCCCGACGCGGCCGACTCCCAATAGATTTCGGGGGAGCGGCTGCCGGGAAGGAGTGGAGACCCTTGGTAGACGCGACAACCGCCCCCCGCCGCACCCCGCTCGGTCAGGCGGTGATCGACTGCGACATCCACAACGCCGTGCCGAGCGTGCAGGCGCTCTTCCCCTATTTGTCCGAGCACTGGCGCGAATACATCACCCAGTCGGCCTTTAAGGGGCCGACCGATGCGGACTATCCCAAGGGTGCACCGATCGCGGCGCGTCCCGACGCCACGCCGCCCGGCGGGGGGCCGCCGGGCTCGGACCTCGCGACGCTGCGCCAGCAGGTGCTCGATCCGTGGGGGATCGCGATCGGCATCCTCTCGTGTGCCTATGCGGTCGAGAGTGTCCACAATCCCGACGCCGCCGCCGCGATGGCGAGCGCGGTGAACGACTGGCTCGTCGCGGAGTGGCTCGATAAAGAGCCGCGCCTGCGCGCGTCGCTGGTGGTGCCGAGCCAGCAGCCGGAGATGGCGGCGCAAGAGATCGATCGCCTCGGGCAGCACCCCGGTTTCGTGCAGGTCTCCCTGCCGGTGCGCTCGCCGATGCTCTATGGCAATCGCCACTATCACCCGCTCTTCGAGGCGGCGGCGCGCAACGAGCTAGTGGTCGGGATCCACTTCGGCGGATCGCCGGGCAACCCGCCCAGCGGCTCGGGCTGGCACTCCTACTACATCGAAGAGTACGCTGGCATGGCCCAGGTCTTCCAGTCGCAGGTGCTGAACATGATCGTCGAGGGCGTGTTCGACCGCTTCCCGACGCTGCGGGTCGCCCTGCTCGAGAGCGGCTTCACCTGGCTCCCGTCCCTCCTCTGGCGCATGGACAAGGAGTGGAAAGGATTGGGTCGCGAGGTGCCCTGGAACAAGAGTCTCCCCTCCGACTACGTCCGCAAACACATCCGCCTGACGACCCAGCCGCTCGATCTGCCGCCCGACGCCGCCGCGATCGGCGAGGTGCTGGCGCAATTCGGCAGCGACGACCTCCTGCTGTTCGCCACCGACTATCCGCACCGGCACTTCGACCGCATCGAAGAGGCGTTGCCGGAGGGGTTGCCGGAGGAGTTGCGGCGCAAGATCCTGGCGGACAATGCCCGGGCCTTCTACCGCCTCTGACCGGCCGCGCCGTTCACGCCGCACGGAGCGCGATACATTCGCGCGAGAAAGCATCGTATCCGCCAGAAAGGATGGTCCCGATGACAGCACTCTCGACCCGACCGGCGACGCGCGAACGGACCAAGCGCGCGGTCATCGACTGTGATATCCACACCGCCCCGGCGACGAAGGATACGCTCGCCAGCTACATGCCCGCGCGCTGGCGACGGCACCACGAGCTCTTCGGGGAGCATGGGCCGTCGGGCGCGGCCTACCCGCGCGCCAACCAGAATGCCGCCCGCACCGACTCCTGGCCGCCGTCCGGGCGGCCCCCCGGCGCGGATCTCGATTTCCTCCGCGAGCAGTTGCTCGATGCGTGGGGGATCGAATATGGCGTCATGAATCCGCTCCTCGGGGCGGGTGGCCAGCTGAATCTGGAGTACGGTGCCGCGCACGCCCGCGCGACCAATGACTGGCAGGTCGCCGCGTGGGTCGAGCCGGAGCCGCGCCTGCGCGCCTCGGTCGTGGTCCCCTACGAGGATGGTGCGCTCACGGCGGCCGAGATCGATCGCGTGGGCGACAACCCCGCCTTCGTGCAGGTGTTGCTCTCCATCCGCACCAGCGAGCCGCTCGGACGCCGCAAATACTGGCCGATGTACGAGGCGGCGGTGCGCCACGACCTGCCGATCGGCATCCATTTCGGCGGGCACGGCGGCGGCCCGATCACCGGGGCGGGCTGGCCCTCCTTCTACATCGAGGACCACGCCGGGATGCCCACCGCGTTCCAGTCCCAGGTCATCAGCATGGTGACCGAGGGGATCTTCGAGCACTTCCCGACATTGAAGATCGTCCTGATCGAGGGGGGCTTCGGCTGGCTCCCTTCGCTGATGTGGCGACTCGACCGTGCCTACAGCCACTTGCGCGAGGAGGTGCCGCACCTGAAGCGCCTCCCCTCAGAGTACATCCGCGAGCACTTCTGGATCACGACCCAACCGATGGAAGAGCCGAACACCGGCGAGGAGTTCCACCAGTTGCTGCGCCACCTGAACATGAACGAGCGCCTGATGTTCGCCACCGACTACCCGCACTGGGACTTCGATGCGCCCGATCAGGCGATCCCGACCAGGATCGCGCCAGCGCTGGAGCAGGCCATCATGGCCGACAACGCCCGCACGCTCTATCGCTTCGCCGCGCAATAGGGGCGGGCCGACGTGGACGGCGAGCGGGGCGGCGGTGCCGGGCAGGGGCGCGTCGCGGCCCGGCATCGCGCGGCGCGCGATGGGCGACACGAGAAGGGTACGGCATGGCGAAATACGTAGTCGCCCCCCTGGCCGAGGTGCCGCCGGGCGAACGCACGATCGTGGAGCTCGCGGGGCGCTCGGTCGGCGTCTTCAATGTCGGTGGCGAGATCTTCGCGCTCCGCAACCGGTGCCCGCACCAGGGGGGACCGCTCTGCACCGGGCGCTTGTCCGGCTTCCTCCAGGCGGATACCCCCGGTGAGTACAACTATAGCCGCAAGGGCGAGGTGCTCCGCTGCCCCTGGCACGGCTGGGAGTTCGATGTGCGAACGGGGTTATCCTGGTTCGACCCGGTCCGCACGCGGGTACGCAGCTACGAGGCGCGCGTCACACCGGGAACCGCCCTGGTCGCCGAGGCCGAGGCACCCGGACCGGGGCTGGTGCAGGGGCCGTACGTCGCCGAGACGTATCAGGTCTCGGTCGAAGAAGATTACATTCTGGTCGAGATACCGGGGTAACGTCTGTCGACTCGACATTCTTACAGCATTTTCATCGCAGTTTAGCGGTAACTGTGCCGATGTCAGCAAGGAATCAGCGGGTAGAGACCGCTAAATATCCCTGCAAACCGCTGTAACGGTACTTTGTGGACTTGGGATGAAGAGGCCAGAACGGGCGGGGAGGGACACGTTCTCGTGGTCTGAACGCCAGGTACGTACTGCGCTAATCCTGCCCCTTTCTCGTTGCTTCGAGCCGCTGTACCGAAGTCCACAAAGTACCGGTAAGTGAGGCTCTTGGCCGCTGCTCGGCACTGAGGACGACTTCATGCTGGGCAGCGCTGTAGCGCACTAGCTTGTCGATGATCAGCACGCTCGGCACAGACCGCAGGCCCTTGAGCAAGTTCCGACTGACCCACTGCGCGGCTGCTCTGTTGCATTGGCGCTGGACCAGGATATCGAGTCCCCATGCTGATCGACGGCGTGCCTGGGGGAGTACGTAGCGCCGCTGGTAATCCGGGGCACGACCATGTCGGCCTGCGCTATGCTGTCGCGACAACTGATGAGGACCGATGGCCCCAACGATTAAGGACGTGGCGAAACGGGCCGGTGTGTCGGTTATCACCGTCTCGCGGGTGCTCAATAGCGCCGAATACGTGCGCGCTGAGACGCAGGCGCGCGTACTCGCCGCGATCAACGAGCTGCAATACGTCCCGAACCAGCTGGCGAGCAGCCTCCGCTTGCGACAGAACGACACGCTCGCGCTCGTCATCCCCGATATCGCCACCACCTTCTGGACAGCGATGGCGCGCGGCGCGGAGGACGCGGCGTGGGATAGCGGTTTCAGCCTCTTCCTCTGCAACACCGATGAAGATCCGGCGAAGGAAGAGCGCTACATCGAGAATCTCCTCCGGCGCCGTGTGGCGGGGATCGCCATCGCGGCCACCCTCAACAGCATCGTTCTGCTGACGCGCCTCCATACGCACAGCCTCCCATTCGTGATGCTCCACCGGAAGATCGCCGGGATCGAGGCTGATGTCATCCGCAGCGATAGCCGCGCCGGGGCAATGGCGCTCACGCAGCGCCTCCTCGACAAGGGATTGCGGCGCATCGCCTATGTTGGCGGGCCGCTGGCCGGTTCGGTCGGGCAGGATCGGCTGGCCGGTTACCGCGAGGCGCTGTCCGGGGTCGGGATCACCCCCGATCCGACGCTGATCAAGATCGGCATGTACACGCAGCAATCGGGGTACGAACTGGTCGGGGAATTGCTGAAGCTGCGCCCCTTCCCCGAGGCGATCTGCGTTGGCAATAGCCGGTTGGCGCTCGGGGCGTTGCACGCGCTGCTCGCTGCCGGGGTGCGCGCGCCCGATGATATCGCGGTCGCCACCTTTTTCGAGATCTCCAGTCTGATCGATGACTCGCGCCTGATGCGGACGCCGCTGATCATCGCCACCCAGCCCGCCCAGGATATCGGCCATCTGGGGATCAGGCGATTGCTAGAACGGGTGGCTGGTCGGCACGGGGCGGCGGAGGATATCCTGCTGCCGGTGGAGATCGCCACGCGCGCTGGTTGGGCGATGGGTTAGTGGTCCGTCAGCAATGGTATGAGCTAACCTGTTACCCTTGTGATGGCTGATAATGCGTCCGCACCACCTTATGCGGCGCGGTGGTAGGTATGGTGCAGGCCGCCCAGGACCGGCATCGTGCATATCGGGCCGGTGCGATGCCCGGATACGTCCGCTGGCGGTTCGGGGAGTGCTTGGCCGAGTCCCTGGCGTGGCCGCGCGCGGTTGCAGTAGGCGACGTACTCGCGCAGCACACGGGCGAGGTGCCGCTCGCCGAGGACGAGCAGGTGATCCAGGCATGCGCGACGCACGCTGCCCAGGAAGCGCTCGCAGGTCGCGTTCGCCCGCGGCCCGCGGACGGGCGTGCGCAGAATCGTGATGCCGCTGGCCGCGGCGGCGGACGCGAACGATGCTCCGAACTTGCCGTCGTTATCGCGGATCAGGTACTGCGGGCGCTGGCCGAAGGGCGTGGCCGCGCGCAGCTGCTGGGCGACCCACGCTTCCGTGGGGTGGCGCGTCGCGCCGACATGGACGACCCGGCGCGTGGCCAGCTCGATGATGAAGAACGCGAACAGCGGCCGGAAGGCCAGGTCGGTGACCGGGAGGAAATCGCAAGCCCAGATTGTCTGAGCGTGGTTGCGCAGGAACGCCGCCCACGTCTGCCCGTGCGGGCGCGGTGCGGTGACACCGCGCAGATCGGTCTGGATCGTGCGCTTAGCGACGCGCAGGCCCAGCTTCCCCAACTCGCCGCGGCTGCGCGCGGCACCCCAGCGCGGGTTGTCGGCCGCCAGCCGCCGGATCAGGGCGACGGTGTCCGCCGGGAGCGGCGGGCGGCCCGGCCCCGGGCGTGATTTCCGCCGCCCGAGCGCCCGGAACCCGGCGCGGTGCCCGCGCAGCAGCGTTGCGGGCTGGACGAGGAGCAGGGCCTGCCGCCAGGCGCGGACCCGGCCGGCGAGCAGCACCAGGACCGCCCGATCCGCCGGCGTCACCGCCGGGCGCGCGACGCTGCGCCGCAGCACGAGCAGCTGTTGTCGTAGGAGGGCATTCTCGGCGAGCAACTGCCCCCTGGTCCGCGCGAGATCCACCCCGGTCCCCGCGAGATGTGTCGTCACCGGCCTCGCCCACAGGCGTATTCCGAGCTTCTGTCGCCCGCGGGCGACGAGTTCGCTCAGCCAACGACGGCAAGTGCGTAACAGCGGCATCGCTGCGCTCCTCATTTTCTGGGCCGACGAAACACAGCGCAGTGCCCCACTTGTGGCCTATTGTATCGGCTCGGCAGGGCGAAAAAGGAGCGAAGACACAACCTGCGGAATGAGCCAGGATGAGTTTTGAGCCAGCACACGGTGCCGAGCAGGTCTGCCAGATCGTGGCGCTGGCCTGCGAGGCACCGAGCGCGTCGGATCGGCCGATCAGCCAGTGGACCGGGCGCGAGGTCGCCGACGAGGTCGTCCGGCGCGGCATCCTGCCGACGCTCTCGCCGCGCCACGCCGCGCGACTCCTCAAAAGGGGGACCTCCAGCCGCACCGTATCCGCTCCTGGCTGACCCCGCCGGACGACGCGGACCTCGGCGCCACGGTGGCCGACGTGAACGGGCTGTACCAGGCGGCCCCGGCACTGGCGGCGCGAGGGGAGCGCATCATGAGCACGGACGCGCTGACCGGCGTGCAGGCGCTGGAGCGCAAGCACCCCGGCCTGCCGCCGGTCCCCGGCAAGGTCGAGCGGCGCGAGTTCGAGTACGTCCGCCACGGCACCCGCACCTTCATCGTCAACCGCGACGTCGCCACCGGCGCGGTCGTCGCCCCCTCCTGCGGCCCCACCCGCACCGAGGCGGATTTCGTGGCCCATATCCGCAAGACCGTCGCGACCGACCCCGCCGCCACGCGCTGGCACTTCGTGGTGGACAACCTCAACATCCACCAGTCGGAAGCCCTGGTGCGCTTCGTCGCCCAAACCTCGGGCGTGACCGTGGACCTGGGCGAGAAGGGCCAGCGCGGCATCCTCGCCACCCAGCCGAGCCGGGCCGCCTTCCTGCGCGACCCCGGCCACCGCGTCGTCTTCCACTACACCCCCAAGCACTCGTCCTGGCTCAACCAGATCGAGCTCTGGCTGAGTATCCTGACCCGCAAGCTCCTGCGGCGCGGCTCGTTCACCTCGACCGACGACCTGGAGGCCAAGGTGCTGGCCTTCATCGCGTACTACAACCGGACGATGGCCAAACCCTTCAAGTGGACCGCCCAGGGCAAGGCGCTCGTCGCCTGAACCGGCGGGCTATTTCCGCCCGCGTGTACTAGTACACGGTCGCGGAAGTCCTTGCCTAGTTAATCTGCCATCTGGCAGGGAGGTTGTGCTGGTGTGTCGCAAGCACTCGCACGTTCAACCCAGTACCCTTTTCCGCGACCGTGTACTAGTGCGCCGTTCCTCAGATACGGTACACTTCCGGCCTCATTTGGGAGGAGGGAGGAGGTCGGCATGCCGAGGCTGATCAAAGCGCGGGATCCGCAGGATGCCCGCGAGGAGGCGCGTATTCGGCGGCTCGCCCGCAGTCGGCTCGGGCCACGCGACTGCATCCTGCGGGCA
>JAABUV010006712.1_pt1 | contig 12392 bp, 7 predicted proteins | sample 5559971 | NCBI WGS metagenome assembly JAABUV01 (sample SAMN10711881, study PRJNA513362) | rock metagenome | isolation source: Antarctica rocks | place: Antarctica: Victoria Land, Knobhead nord | collected 2015-12-19
TCAGCTCGATCCATGGGATGTTGCGGCGGTTGGCACCGGACAAAAAGCATCCCTCCGCTCCATTCAAGTATCGACAATCAAAAGCGGCGTAGCTTCCCGGATAGCCTCTTACTCGCCAGGACACCTCCGTCCAGCATTAGAGGGGGGAAATGAAGGGAATCATCGGCCCAGGCTTGCGAGATTGGCCTTAACGATTTAGGATTAGGTGGACCGCCGACTCTTGTCATGGCCTCGACCGGCCGGACCCGGACCCGAAGGGGGGAGCCCTTGAAGCGTCGTGCCAACCTGGCGATCGCCCTGATTTGCGGCTCGATCGCGGCGGGCGGCTGCGGCCGGGACAAGCCGGGATCGGGCCCCGCGACGGCCGGGGGTTCGCCATTGACCTCCCCGCTGGTCTCGGCCCCGAAGCCGGCGCCGACTCCGCCGCCGCCCCTCCGGATCCAGCCCGAGAAGGGGACGATCCTGGCGGGCGACCCGGGGATCCAGATGGTCGTGGACATTTCCGGCGAGCACGGCGGCCGCCGCGACCTGACGGCGGTCGTGAGCTGGAAGTCCGAGCCTCCGGGCGTGGTCGAGGTCGAGGCCGGCGGCTACGTCCGGCCGGTGAAGCCGGGCAAGGCGCGGATCCGGGCCACCTCGGGCGGCTCGGCCGCCGAGGCCGAGATGGTCGTGGGCGACTCCCCGCGGTCCTGGTCGTTCCTCCAGGACATCGAGCCGATCCTGACCCGGTCGGGCTGCAACACCGGTGGCTGCCACGGGCGGGGGGAGGGGCAAAACGGGTTCCACCTGTCGCTCTTCGGCTATGACCCCGAGGGGGACCATCGGGGCCTGACGCGCGACCTCGGCGAGCGCCGGCTCTCACCGATCCGGCCCGAGTCGAGCCTGTTCCTCGCCAAGGCGACCGGGACGATACCGCACGTCGGCGGCCCGAGGATCCGGCCGGGCTCGGAGGAGTTCGCGACGCTCCTGGCCTGGCTCAAGGCGGGCGTCCCCTTCGAGTCGCCCAAGAACCACGGCAAGCTCGACCGGCTCACCGTGGAGCCCGGCGAGGTCCGGCTCGACGAGCCGGGGACGCAGCAACTCCGGGTGGTCGCCCACTTCGCCGACGGCCACGATCGCGACGTCACGAGGCTGGCCACCTACCGGGTCAACGACGACTCGGTCCTCGGCGTCGACGGCCGGGGCCTGGCCAGGCTCCTCCGGCGAGCCGAGGCCGACCTGGTGGTCCGCTACGGGTCGCAGGTGGTCTCGACCCGGATGGCCACCCTGATCAACCCCGACCTGAAATACGACTTCGCCCATCGCCCCCGAGCCAACTTCATCGACGACGCCCTGTTCCGGCGGCTCGAATCGCTCAAGGTCCCCCCGAGCCCGCCGTCGAGCGACGCGACCTTCATCCGCCGGGTCTCGCTCGACCTGACCGGCGAACAGCCGATCCCCGAGCGGGTCCGCGAGTTTCTCAAGGACGCCGACCCCGCCAAGCGGACCAAGCTTGTCGACGCCCTGATCGCCGGCCGCGACTTCCCCCGGTTCTGGCAGCTCAAGCTCGGTGACCTCCTGGAGATCACCACCGGCCGCCCCGACCTGGGCAACGCCGCGATCACCTACCAGACCTGGCTCTCCAAGCGGATCCTGGCCAACGCCCCCTGGGACGCGATGGTCCGCGAGCTGCTCACCGCCATCGGCGACCCCAGCAACAAGGAGACCGGCGGCCCGGTCGCCTACGCCCTGGAAGGGCTCGATCCCAAGGTCTCGGCCGAGAAGACCGCCCAGCGGTTCCTCGGCCTCCGGATCCGCTGCGCCCAGTGCCACGACCACCCCTTCGACGTCTGGACCCAGGACGACTACTTCGGCCTGGTCGCCACCTTCGCCAAGGTCCAGCGCTCCGGGGGCGGGCCCGGGATGATGAACAAGACGGTCGTCAAGATCGAGCCCGAAGGCTCCGTCGAGCACCTCCGGACCCACAAACCCGCCGAGGCCCGGCTCCTGACCGGCCAGGCGATCGAGTCCGAGGACGACGAGGACCCCCGGGCCCAACTCGCCGACTGGATGACCGCGCCCGACAACCCGTTCTTCGCCCGGGCGATGGCCAACTGGGCCTGGGCCCAGTTTTTCGGCAAGGGGATCGCCGACCCTCCCGACGACCTCTCGCGATCCAACCCGCCGGTCCACCCTGAACTGCTCGACGCCCTCGCCCGGCACTTCGTCGAGCACAAGTACGACCTCCGCGACCTGATCCGGACGGTCGCGACCTCCGAGGCGTATGCCCTGGCCTCAACCACCGTCCCGGGCAACGAGGGGGACAACCGGCTCTTCTCGCACCAGACACCCCGGCCCCTGACGGCCCACCAGATGGCCGACGCCCTGGCCCAGGCGACCGACGTGGTGAACCAGTTCGGCGGGATCCAGAACGCCGGCAAGCGGGCCATCGAGATCCAAGACCCCGCGACCCGGAGCACGATCCTCGAAGCCTTCGGACGCTGCTCACGGGTCAACGGCTGCGCCTCGGTCGCCAACCCGGCCCTGAGCCTCCGCCAGTCCCTCCTGGTGATCGGCGGCCCGGTGGTCGAGGAGAAGGTTTCCAGCCCGCGCGGCTACCTGGCGAACCTCCTCGAACTGAGCCCGAGCCCGGACGAGATCGTCGAGAACCTGTATTTCCGGACCCTCTGCCGGCCGCCGACCTCCGAAGAGTCGGCCCACTGGTCGGCCGAGCTGTCGCAGGCCAAGACGCTCCACGAGGCGGCCGAGGACCTGTTCTGGGCTCTCCTGAACTCGCGCGAGTTCGCCTTCAACCACTGAGACGCTATCCGGCAACATTTCCTTGACCTGGCAATGAGTGATGGCCAATGGACGATGGTTGATGGGTGAGAAATTCCCGGAGATTTCCCCGGCATCGGCATCGTATGTCATCCCGATTGTCGGTCATAACTCTTTGACCATCAATCATTTCTGATCCCGGATAGCCTCTGAGAATTGCGGCGTCTTCCCACTTCACCGCTCCCCGACCAGGAGGTCTGCCGTGGCCAGCAGCAACCTACTCGACCGTTCGAGTCCCTGCCGAGGGCCGGGCCGCCGCTCGCTCCTGAAGGCCGGGATGCTCACCGCCTTCGGGCTCGGGCTCGACGACCTCTTTCGGCTCCAGAGCTTCGCCAACGGCGGCAACGGGGCGAAGCCGACGAAAGTCAAGCACTGCATCCTGGTCTGGCTCGCCGGCGGTGCCTCGCACATCGACACCTTCGACCCCAAGCCCGACGCCCCGTCCGACGTCAAGGGGGAATTCAAGCCGATCGATACGTCGGTTCCCGGGCTGAAGATCAGCGAGGTCTTCCCCAAGCTCGCGCAAGTGATGGACCGGGTGACCCTGATCCGGAGCCTGACCTCGCCCGAAGCCGACCACGACCGGGCCGCGCACCACCTCTTGACCGGCTACCGCCCGAGCCCTGCGCTGGTTTATCCCAGCTTCGGAAGCGTGGTGTCGAAGACCCTGGAATCGGCCCGGGGGGCGATGCCGCCTTATGTCGCCCTGCCCGACGCGCCGCCGTTCTCGTCGAGCGGCTACCTGACGCCGGCCTACGACCCGTTCGCCGCCGGGGGCGACCCGAACCAGGAAGGGTTCCGGATCCGCGACCTGACCCCGCCCGACCAGGTGACGCTGGACCGCCTGAACCGCCGGCGGGGGATGGTCAAGACGCTCGACGGCTTCACCCGCGACGTGGCGACGACCACGCTGGTCACCAGTCGCGACCAGTTCGCCGACCGGGCCTATGACCTCCTCACCTCGCCCAAGGCCCAGGCCGCCTTCCGGATCGGCGACGAGTCGCCCGAGGTCCGCGAGGCCTACGGCCGGAACCCGTTCGGCCAGTCCTGCCTGCTGGCCCGCCGCCTGATCCAGGCCGGCGTCTCGTTCGTGACGATCAACAACCGGGGCCCGGCCCTCCAGTGGGACACCCATCAGGGGAACTTCCCGGCGATCAAGAACACCCTGGCCCCGCCGCTTGACCTCGGCCTGGCCACGCTCCTGGACGACCTGAAGCGGCTCGGCCTGCTCGACGAGACCCTGGTGATCGCGATGGGCGAGTTCGGCCGGACCCCGAAGATCAACGGGATGGCGGGCCGGGACCACCACGGCCGGGCCAACTGCGCCCTCCTCGCCGGGGCCGGGATGCCCAAGGGAGCCGTGATCGGCCGGACCGACGCCAAGGGCGACTCCCCCGCCGACCGGCCGGTCACTCCCGCCGACCTCGCCGCCACGGTCTACTCGGCGCTGGGGATCGACCCCAATTACCAGTTCGAGACCCCCGACGGCCGGCCGCTCCGGTTGGTCGACGGCGGCAAGCCGCTCCCCGAATTGGTCGGCCGTTCCTGATCGAAAAGCGACCCGCTTCATGGAGCGAGGCCGGCCGACCCGCTGGGGTCCGCCGGCCTCGCCCTCTGCGTTGACATGATCTCGAAGGGTCACGGTTCGCATCCGGGCGACAGGCATTCATGCGACCCGGCATGAGTGGATTGTACTCGCAAGTCAAATGCCAATCCGCGGCCGATGGCGGTCGGCGGCTCGATTGCGGGGACGGCCGGTTCCTGCTCTGATCGATGGGTGATCCGGCCGACCGAGTCGTCGCCACTTTCCCCGAGAGCATCGCCATGGCCAGCGCCCCCATCGGTCCGAATCCGAGCGTCGTCGACCCGACCGACCCGGCCCTCTACGAGGTCCAGACCCGGGCCGAGGGGCCGAGCGGGTCGATTCCCCTGACCGACGCGATGCTCCGCGACTGGCCCTCGGGCGACCTCTTCGGACTGACCCAGAACGCCGGGATGGGTTGGAAACCGGCGGAGGTCGACCGCGACCCGTACCTGATCCTCAGCACCCAGGGCGGGCTCCGGGGCGAGGACGGGACGCCGATCGCGCTGGGGTATCACACGGGACACTGGGAAGTTGGGCTTCTGGTCCGGGAGGCGGCCGAGGTCCTGACCGGGCTCGGCGTGGCCCCGTTCGCGGGGATGGTCTCGGACCCCTGTGACGGCCGGACCCAGGGGACGGCCGGGATGATGGACAGCCTCCCGTACCGGAACGACGCGGCGATCGTCTTCCGGAGGCTGATCCGGTCGCTCCCCCGTCGCAAGGGCGTGCTCGGGGTGGCGACCTGCGACAAGGGCCTCCCCGCGATGCTCCTGGCGCTGGCGGGATCGAAGAACCTCCCGGGAGTGCTGGTCCCCGGCGGGGTCACGCTCCCCCCCCGGTCGGGCGAGGACGCCGGCAAGATCCAGTCGATCGGCGCCCGCTACTCGCACGGCGAGATCGCCCTGAAGGAGGCCGCCGAGCTGGGCTGTCGGGCCTGCGCCACCGCCGGCGGCGGCTGCCAGTTCCTGGGGACGGCGGCCACGGCCCAGGTGGTGGCCGAGGCGATGGGCCTGAGCGTCCCCCACGCGGCGCTCGCCCCCTCGGGCCAGCCGATCTGGAAGGACGTTGCCCGCCGATCCGCCCGGGCCCTGGTGGGACTGGTTCAGAGGGGTCTGACCACCGCCGAGATCCTCACCGACGCCTCGATCCGGAACGCCATGACCGTCCACGCGGCGTTCGGCGGCTCGACGAACCTCCTGCTCCACGTCCCGGCCATCGCCTTCGCCGCCGGGCTCCGCCGGCCGACCGTCGAGGACTGGGCCGCGATCAACCGCCGGACCCCCCGGCTGGTCGACGTCCTCCCCAACGGGCCGAGCTACCACCCGACCATCCGCGCCTACCTGGCCGGCGGGGTTCCCGAAGTGATGCTCCACCTCCGCGGCCTCGGCCTGATCGACGAGTCGGCGCTGACCGTGACCGGCGAGCCGGTCGGCAAGATCCTGGACGACTGGGCCGGCTCCGATCGGCGGGTCCGGCTCCGCGAACGGCTCCAGGATCAGGACGGCGTCGACCCCGACGACGTCATCATGCCCCCCGACCGGGCCCGAAGCCGGGGCCTGACCAGCACCGTCACCTTCCCGCGCGGGAACCTGGCGCCGGAGGGCTCGGTCATCAAGAGCACGGCGATCGACCCGACGGTCGTCGGCCCCGACGGGGTCTACCGGAAGACCGGCCCGGCGCGAGTCTTCACCCGCGAGCGGGACGCGATCGCCGCGATCAAGGGCCAGGGGCCGAACCCGTTGAAGTCGGGCGACGTACTGGTGTTGATGGGGCGGGGCCCGATGGGTGCGGGGATGGAAGAGATTTACCAGATCACCGCGGCTCTCAAGCACCTCTCGTTCGGCAAGGAAATCGCCGTGGTGACGGACGCCCGGTTCTCCGGGGTCTCGACAGGGGCCTGCATCGGTCACGTCGGTCCCGAGGCCCTGGCCGGCGGCCCGATCGGCCGGGTCCGCGACGGCGACACCATCCGGATCGTCGTCGACCGGGTGAGCCTGGAAGGGACCGTTGACCTTGTTGGGGCCGGTGGCCGCGACCTCTCGCCCGAGGAGGCCGCCATCCTCCTGATCGACCGGACCCCGCACCCGGACCTCGCCCCCGACCCCGAGCTTCCCGACGACACCCGACTCTGGGCCGCGCTCCAGGCGATCGGCGGCGGGACCTGGGGGGGATGTGTCTACGACGTCGACGCCATCGTCGCGGCTCTGGAGGCCGGGCGATCCGAGAAAATCGCCGGTGCGGGCTGACCGCCCCCGAACCAGACACCACCAGGAAGTTTGACCATGAACCGTCGTCAGATCCCATCGCGATCGGTCGGGGGACTCGTCCTTGGCCTGGCCGCGCTCGGCTTCGCCGCGCCGGCACCGGCCCAGTACGCGCCGGCCTACCGCCCGGCCGCCCCGTATTACCAGCCGGCGGCCCCCCGCTTCTACCGGCCGGCGGCCCCGGCTTATCGGGCCCAACGGCGCGGCTCCGCCCTCCCGTACAACCGGAGCCCGTATACCGACGACTGGAGCACCGGCCGCCATTTACCGTTCCCCAAGCCCTGGATGCTCCCCACCCGTGACCCGGCCGATCGCGGGCGGTAAGCTCGGGAGATGAGGACCGAACCGCGATCGATGACACCGGTCGACGCCATGGCCCTCGTCGCCGGCGTCGCCCTGGCCTTCTCGTTCCGGCCGGGCGTGAATCCCTACGCGGTCCCCCCGCCCTGGGTGATGTTTGTCATCGTCCTCTCCTGGATCTTCTGGATCATGACGGCCGCCGTCTCGGCCGTGGTGGCGGGCCGGCTGATCCGCTACCGGAGGGGGCCGCGGCCGGCGGAGTGGCTGGCGATCCTGACGACCTTCTATGGGATCCTGGTGATGGGCCCGGGGATTCCGGTGGACCGGGCGATCAACCTCCTCCCCTCGGGCTTCCTGGCCTCGGTCGCCACGATGGCTGCCTGGCGATGGCTGGTGGCCGGTTTGGCGCTCGCCCTGATCGCGGCGGGGCTCGGCCTGCTCCGGGCGGGTCGGGCGATCCTGCCGGGCTGGCTCAAGGGCGCCGGGCTGGCGGCGGTCGCCTTCCTGGCCCTGGCCGGGCCGATCGAGGTCGTCCGCCTGCACGGGCCGGACCTGCTCGCGCCCTCCGACGGCTTCGGGCCGGGCGGCCTCGCGATGCTCCACTGGCTGACCTGCCAATTGATCGCCGGGATCCCCCTGGGGCTGTTCTTCGGAGTTCCGGCGATCGCGGCCCTGATGGAGCGAGTCCGGCGCGATCGCTGGCGATGGGACGAGTGGGCCGGGGTAATCCTCCCGATTCTGGTCGCCTTGCCGATGGCCGCGCTCTACCCGGGGAACTTCCCGACCCTCTCGGCCGAGTGGACAGCCGAGCGGGCCCTGCTGGGCGGCTGGTTCCTGGGCGTCGGACTGCTCTCCCGGCTGGTCGTGGTGAAGCTGGGCCCGGCCTGGTCGGGGTGGCTGGGCGATCAGGCGGGGGAGTCGGGTTCGACTTCCAGCGAGGCCTCGCCGGCCAGGACTCGCTGAACGTGGCGGTCCATCTCGGCAAGTTCCTCGGTGAAGGGGGCCTGGACGGGCGGGAAGCGGAAGCCGGTCTTGGGGTCGAGGTCGAAGGCGGTCACGCGAAAGCTGATCGCGGTCCGCTCGCGCTTCCACTGGGCGAAGCAGAACAGGCGGACGAACTTCCGGACGTCGGCGGCGAACCGGGCGAGGTCGTCCTCGTAGTAGCCCCGGAGCGCCGGCCACATCTGGACCACGATCTCCAGCGGGTCCAGGGCGAGCTGGACGAAGGCGTACATGAGCTGGTCGAGGACCGGGAAGGGCATCAGGTCGGCCTCGTCGGTCTGCTCGCGGCCGGGGGGCCGGAGTTCGGCGCTGGCGTCCATGGCCTTGATCCGGTCGAGTGAGCGGAAGCCGTGGAAGTCGCGGGCCCAGTCCAGGTAGAGTTTGATCAGGCTCTTGGGAACGTCGTTGATCGGGGCCAGGCCGCCGCTGGAGTCGCCGTCCATGGTGGTGTAGCCGACGGCCGCCTCGCTCTTGTTGCTGGTCACCAGCAGGAGGGCGTTGTGGAGGTTGGCGATCGTCCAGATCAGCATCCCCCGGACCCGGGCCTGGATGTTCTGGAGAGTAATGTCGTGGCGGGGGTTGTCCCAGCTCAGGGGCTCGCCGGTCATCGACTCGACGACCTCCTGAGCGGCGGTCAGGGCGGGCTGGATCTTGCCGTCGAAGAATTCGGCGCCCACCTCCTCGGCCACGGCCCGGGCGGCGGCCTGGGTCTTCTGGCCGGAGTTCTCGGTGGCCAGGTAGGCGCAGAGGAACCGGTCTCGGACCTCGCGGGCCAGCTCCTCGGGCGAGAGCCCGGGGTTCCCGTAGCGGTGCATCCGCTGGACCAGGAGGGCGACCATCGCGCTGTCCCGGCCGCCGGAGAGGGCCAGGCAGCAGGTCCGGATCCCGGTCTTCTTGGTGTAGTCGCGGAGGGCCAGGGAGAGGGCCAGCTCCAGTTCGAGGTGGTTCAGGTCGCGTTCACCGATCGCCCGGCCGCCGAAGACCGAAGCTTCGAGGTAGCGGAGCGAGGGGTCGGGGTGGTCCGGCTCGGGCGGGATCCAGTAGGGCAGAGGCGGCGGGGCGACCCGGCGGGTCGAGTAGTCGCCCGGGACCCGGACCACGCCGGGGGCCTCGCCATACGCCCCCCAGGAGGCCCGCGAGTTCTGGTCGCGCCACGATCCCTCCTCCATCCGGGCGTGCCGGACCTCGCGGAGGTCGAAGACCCGGTGGATCAGCTCGTGATCGCGGTCGAAGAGGAACCGGCGCCCCTCGGCCTCGATCCGGCCGTCGACGGCCAGGAACAGGCTCCCGTCGAAGATCAGCCGGGTGGCGTCGCAGCCCAGGAGCGACGTGTAGAGATAGACGCAATGATCTTGCTGGCTGAGCTGCGCCACCAGCCGACGACGACGCTTGTGCTTGCCGATGGTGAACCACGAGGCCGACGGGTTGAGCAGGATCTCGGCCCCGGCCAGGGCGTAGGTCGAGCCGGGACGGAGCCCCTTCCAGGCGTCCTCGCAGATCTCGAAGGCGACCGTCCCGAGGCCCGGGAGGTGGAACATCTGGGTTCCGAGCGGGGCGATGGTCCCGTCGGGCCCTCGGTAATCGACCAGTCGCCCATGGGGCCAGGGAAGGAAGTAGCGGTTCTCGTACTGGACGTCGCCGGTGGCCAGATTCTCCTTGGCCGCCAGGCCGACGAGCACCCCGTCGGCGAGCAGGGCCATGGCGTTATAGAGGACGCCCTCGAACTGGACCGGGAGCCCCACGGCCACGGCCATCCCGGCGGTCGCCCCGGCCAGCCGGATCATCAAATCCCACGACCGCTCGATCGTGCCGACCCGGAGCAGGCGGTCCCCCAGGCTGTAGCCGGGGACGCACATCTCGGGGAGGAGCAGGAGCCGGGCCCCGGCCTGGCGGGCCTCGGCGATCACCACGCGGATCCGACGCTCGTTCCCCTCCCAGTCGCCGACCGTCTGGTTGAGCGAGGCCGCCGCCAGATGCGCCTGATGGCTCTCCGCCATGACCGTTCTTCCCCGATTCCTGGCCTTTCCCGGACGCCCGATTGTCCCTCGAAGGCTTCACGGTACACCGCCGCGACGGGGCCGGTCAAACGCGAGCGAGCGGGGCCCTCGAAGGTCCCGCCCGCGTCGATCGGATCGCGACCCGATCACTTCGGCGAGGGCTCCCCGGCCGGGGCGGGGCTCGCGATGGCCTTGATCTCCGGAGCGAGTTTGGCGGGCGCCTTCGACTCCGATCCGGTGTCGGGTTGGGCGTGCGGCAAGGACGACTCGATCCGGGCCCGCTGGGTCGTGGCCTGGGTGTTGGCGGAGGGGAAGTCGGGCCCAGGGGCGAGGTACTGGACGTTGCCGTGGAAGTACTTGCCGGACGGCAGAATGATCGGCACCATCGGGGCCGGGCTCTCGGCCAGGGCTCCGAGGATCTTGGCGATCAGGGCCATTTGTTCGGCGGCCACCGCAGTCGACCTGAGCACGGCTTCGGCCGGCGTGGCAGCCTCGGCCGCGGGGGGCTCGTCGCCCCGGGAAATGCCGGCTCGGAGGGTGATCTTGCAATTCCAGATGTCCCATTCGATCTCGGCGTTGATCCGGGAATCGGCCAGGCTGGAGATCAGCGACTGCCAGAGCGAGGCGTCCGAGGGCGGAGTCTCGCGAAGCTCGCACCCGGCGATCGGCGAGGGGGCCGAGGACTTCTCGACGAAGGCCGTCCGGGCCAGCGCGGGGTCAACGATCGAGGTTGGCACGAGGGCCTGCGGGCTGGGCTGGTTCGGCTGGACCTGGTTCAGGTCGGCCGAGGCCAGGGACTCGGGGAGCGGCGGGAGGTCGACGACCTCGCCTTCCGGGGTCAACCCGACGGGGATCGACCGGGCCGGGACCGCCGGCATCGCCCCTCGGGCGAAGGGTCCGGCCGGGATGACTCCGACCGGGACCGGGTGGAAGTCGGTCCGGGCGAACCTGGGGTCGGCCGAGGGCGCGAGGGTCTGAAGAGCCTGCGGGCTTGGCTGGTTCGGGTCGGGCGGGATCTGGTCGAGTCCGGCCGAGGCCAGGCCCACCGGGAGCGGCGGGAGGTCGACGGTCCGGCCCTGGGGGTCGATGGGGACGGGGAGCGATCGGCCCGGGACCGGGGGCATCGAGTGAGGGAACGTCGGGGGCTCGAAGCTCGTCCCCGAGAGCGCCGGGGTCTTCGAGGCGGGGGCGACTTCGATCACGGCGACCCGCTCGCGGACGACGGCCATCCCGTGCTCGTCGGCGACGGTCTCGACGCCCAGGCTGATCAGGAGGATCCCGTCATTGGGGACCAGCCACTCCCCCTCGACGATGGCGTGCGAGGTCTCGGGGACCTGGATCTGGCAGCCGATCCGGGGGTCGGCCTTGCCGAACGTCTTCTCCTCGACGACCCGGAGGAATTCGCCGACGATCTCCTTCGGCGAGGCGTCGGGGGCCGGCCGGGGCCGGTCGGTCGGGGCGAACGACTCGGAGACCCGGACCGCGTGCAGGGCCTTGACGTGCGACTCCTCCAGCGAGACCCGGGCCAGGACCCCCTGATCCAGCTTCCGACCCGAGACGCCGGCCCGGAACCCCTCGACGACCGTCGCCGTCTCGGGCCGGAAGGCGACGGCCGTGGCGTGGTCCTTGGGGCCGTCGGCCAGCCGTTCCATGTGGGAGACGTAGCAGGTGTTCGCCAGGACCTCGACGGTCGTCTCGCCCGGGTTGGTGCAGACCGGCGCCACCGTCGCGGCGAGGGCTCGGGTCGTCATCGTCTCGGCCAGGGCGCGGTCGGCGGTCCAGACCGACGAGGTCCCCTGCCGGGCGACGGGCTGGAGCCGGGGATAATACGTCGACCGCCAGCCCAGGCCATCCATCGTGAGGACGCGGACCTGGCACGAGATCGGCTCGTCGCCCGGCCCCGCACCGACCGCCGCCGTCACCGCCATCGCGAGCAGACTCGATCCCGTCGCCATGATTCGACCTCCATGCCCCGTCGCCGGTCCCCAGTCCTTGGGGCCCAGGCCGAGCGGCGCGGGATGGTACTCCGGGCGACCTGGGGCGTCAACGTCGGGTTGTCGGACATCGAGCCCTCCGGCTGGAGTCTTTTTCGACCGAAACGGCCTTTTGATTCAGAAAAGCGGTCAAGCGAGGGTCCTTGGGAACGATCTTTATTCCAGGGAGCCCGGATCGCGATCGTCGGGACTCGCCCGATTGGGTTCGTTTTTCCTGGGCGAGCGGAGGCGGCTTCGGGTTCGACCGATCCGATTGGCTTCGTCTTTCCCCGCGAGCCCCGTCTGCCTGCGTCCTTGATGATCGCCCGGGGGGCGACCCTCATACGCTTTCCGGAAAGTTCATGCCTTTTGGTTGACATAGGCTGCGTTGCAGATGGTCTTGAGCCTCTCCGCATCCTCACACACCGCACACACGCTCCGCACGGCCTCCTGCTTC
>JAABUV010006713.1_pt1 | contig 12391 bp, 13 predicted proteins | sample 5559971 | NCBI WGS metagenome assembly JAABUV01 (sample SAMN10711881, study PRJNA513362) | rock metagenome | isolation source: Antarctica rocks | place: Antarctica: Victoria Land, Knobhead nord | collected 2015-12-19
CCAGGAACGCCTCGGCTTCCGCTTCCACCGCCTGGGCCAGCAGGCGACGGGCGCCGCTCCTCAAGATGGCCGTCAGCGGGTCTTCGATCGTGTCGGGCTGACGGAAGGCAACAACAATGCTATCGCTCATCGTGGCGTATCGCTCCTTCGGGAGGTTCAGGCAGGCTTCCACCCGCCTCGATACGCCGCCTCTCTCAATCCGCCGTCACCCAGGTTCGGCCATAGCTCCCGCACCGTTGACTCCAGCGCAGGTTCTGACCGCGCCTGTCGGCTCGGTGGCAGCCTCGGTGTCCGACAACAAAACGCTCATGCTGCTGGCCAAGTACAAGATCGGGCCGGTGCAGCTGTTTGTCGGCTACGAGAACATCCTGTACAGCAACCCGCGCAATCCAGTCTTGCAGGGCACCTATGGGCTTGCCGGCTACCAGCTGGGCGTCGTCAACAACACGGCATACAATAACAACAAACTTTTCCAGGTCTTCTGGGGTGGCGCCCGTTACCGTGTTACCCGCGAGTTCTCGATCTCAGCAGCGTACTATCATGAACATCAGAACAGCTACAGCGGAAACGGCTGCACCAATACCAGCCTCGCAACCTGCCGTGGTGCTCTTGATGCCGGTTCTGTGCTGCTGGACTGCCGCATTACGCCGCGTTTCGACGTCTATGCCGGTGCCATGCTGTCGACGGTGTCAGATGGGTTCGCCAGCGGCTTCCTCCACAACACGACGGTCGATCCCATGATCGGCACACGCTTTGCTTTCTAGATGTTTAGTCCCGGCATTTGGTGGAGCGGATCGAGCGTGAACCGTTCTGGGTCTGGGGTCCAGGTTTTGCAGATGGCTCCGTAGGGTGTGAGGCCTTTGAGGGTCTTCAGCCGTCGGCCGAAGTTGTAGGCCCCGACGAAGTCGGCCAGGTGGCTTCGGAGCTGATCGTGCGTCTCGTAGTGGAAGCGCTTGACGGTGGCGTCCTTGAGGGTGCGATTCATGCGTTCGACCTGGCCGTTGGTCCAGGGATGACGCGGTTTGGTCAGACGGTGGTCGATGTGGTTCTGCGCGCAGGCATACTCGAAGGCATGCGCGCGGAACGGCTCGTGGTTGTCCATGGCGCGGCGGATGTCTGCGGCCGCCGAGCAGGCGTTTGCGGGCGAGGTGAAGTGGGTGCCGTTGTCGGTCAGCACGGTGTGGATCCTGTAGGGCACGGCCTTGATAAGCGCGCGCAGGAAGTCACCGGCGATGCTGCGCGTGGCTTTCTCGTGCAGCTCGACAAAGGCGAACTTGGTGGTGCGATCGATGGCGACCAGCAGGTAGAGCCTGCCCTCCGCCGTGTGGACTTCGGCGATGTCGATGTGGAAGTAGCCGAGCGGGTAGGTCTTGAACTTGCGCCTGGCTGGAGCGCTGCCCTCGACCTCGGGCAAGCGGGAGATGTCGTGTCGCTGGAGGCGTTGGTGCACGGACCTTTGACAGCTCGAGACGGACCTACTCGATGCGAAGTGTCAGGCTCGGCGGACGGAAATAGGCTTGGCCGTCCGGATCATGCGGTTGAGCGCCGCGACGGCGATGTAGCGCGACAGGAGTGATGGCCGGTGCGCGACAGCTGGATGGCCGGTCGCTGCGCGGGCTGAGGATGCTGTGATCGAGGCGGCGCGACAAGGGACTGTGTCGCGCGTCAGGGTTTGGATGTCTTCTCCTGCTCGGGAGTGTTGTCGCGGGCGGTGGTGAACCGCCCCGGGTTTCCCGGAGACCTCTACTCTTGAGAGAGTGAGGTCATGATGACGAAGACGATGACGAAGCCCCCGTTTCCTTTGGAAGTCCGCGACCGTGCGGTGCGCATGGTTCTGGAGCAGCAAGGCCAACATGCGACGCAGTGGGCCGCGATCTGCTCGATTGCCGGCAAGATCGGCTGCTCGGGAGAGACGCTGCGCAAGTGGGTGCGCCAGGTCGAGCGCGATCGTGGCGTGCGTGCCGGGCCGACGAGTGTCGAGGGCGAGCGGGTGAAAGCCCTGGAACGCGAGGTGCGCGAGCTGCGGCAAGCCAACGAGATCCTGCGCAAGGCGTCGGCATATTTTGCGATGGCGGAGCTCGACCGCCCACTGAAGCGATGATCGCGTTCATCGACGCGCACAAGGGGACGCACGGGGTCGAGCCGATCTGCAGGCTTCTGCCGATTGCCCCGTCGACCTACCACGAACAAGCCGCCCGGAGCCGTGATCCGGATCGGACGCCGGCGCGCCGGAAGCGCGATATCATCCTACGCCGGGAGATCCGCCGGGTGTTCGAGGAGAACTTCGCCGTCTACGGCGTGCGCAAGGTCTGGCGGCAGATGCTCCGGGACGGGATCCGGGTCGCACGCTGCACGGTGGGCCGCCTGATGCGCCAGATGGGATTGAAGGGCGTCGTGCGGGGCAAGGCGGTGAAGACCACCGTCAGCGACAAGGCCACGCCCTGTCCGCTCGACCGGGTCAACCGACAGTTCCGGGCGCCGGCGCCGAACATGCTGTGGCTCAGCGACTTCACCTACGTCTCGACTTGGCAGGGCTTCGCCTACGTGGCGTTCATCATCGACGCGTTCGCCCGACGCATCGTCGGCTGGCGCGTTTCACGCCATGCCCGGGCGGACTTCGTGCTCGACGCTCTCGAACAGGCGCTGCACGAGCGGCAGCCGGTCAGAAAGGGCGGCCTCATTCACCACTCCGACAGGGGATCGCAATACGTGAGCATTCACTACACTGAGCGCCTGGCCGAAGCCGGCATCGAGCCCTCCGTCGGCAGCGTTGGCGATTCCTACGATAACGCGTTGGCAGAGACGATTAACGGCCTGTTCAAGGCCGAGGTGATCCACCGCCAGTCCTGGCGCAGCATCGACGCGGTCGAGTTCGCCACCCTGCACTGGGTCAACTGGTTCAACACCCGTCGCCTCCTCGAGCCCATCGGCAACATCCCGCCCGCCGAGGCTGAAGCCGCCTACTACGCAGCCCTTGAGCCCATGCCAATCGCCGCGTAGAGACTCAACCCAATCGGTCTCCGGGAAACCCGGGGCGGTTCAGTGTCGCGCTGTGACGCGGCCTTGTGCCGCGGCCGTGTGGTGGCGGCGCGTCGGCGGTAGCTCTCGACGTTCATCTCCAGGATGGTGGCGTGGTGGACGAGGCGGTCCACTGCGGCAACCGTCATGATCTTGTCGGGCAAGATCCTGTCCCAGGCGGCAAAGGGATGGTTGGACGTCACCAGCAGGCTGCGGCGTTCGTAGCGGGCGGCGATGAGCTCGAACAGGACCGAGGTCTCGGCCTGGTCACGTTGAACGTAGGACAGGTCGTCGAGCACGAGCAGGTCGTAGCGGTCGAGCTTGCCGATCGCGGCCTCGAGCTGGAGCGCCTGGCGTGCGGACTGCAGGCGCTGGACGAGGTCAGTGGTCCGGGCGAACAGCACCCGGTAGCCGTTCTCGACCAGGGCGCCGCCGAGCGCCGAGGCGAGGTGGGACTTGCCGCAGCCGCTCGGGCGGAACATCAGGACGTTGGCGCCGCTGCCGAGCCATGCGTCCCCGGCGGCAAGGGCTGTGATCTGGGCACGGCTGAGCATGGGCACGGCGGCGAAGTCGAAGCTGTCGAGCGTCTTGCCGGGCAGCAGCCGGGCCTCGATCATGTGGCGCTGGATGCGTCGGCGCGCCCGCTCGGCCAGCTCGAGTCAGCGTGGTGCAGGGATCAGAGGTAAGGGCGCACTGACCCCAGCCCCACTCGGGGTCAGGCGACGCGGACGTAGCTCGGGCGTCCCAGCTCAAGCATGCGGTTGAGCGTGTGGACGGCGACCACCACCTCGGTTGTCCGGCGCTCATCCGTGTGTGCGCGCAACTCGTCACCGATCACCTGCTTCCACCTGCTCATGGTGGCTTCGACCCGGGCACGCTTGTTGTATCCAGACGCGTTCTGCCACGCCATGCGCCCGTGCTCGGCAATGTGCTGGACGTGGCCGTCCCGTTGTGTGGGCGCGGTCCTGGCCGTGTCGCTGGGCACCGCGGTTGCGCGCGGCGGCACGACAACAGCCGCGTCAGGATGGCGTCGGGCGACGCTGTCGTAGACGCGATCCTGGTCGTAGCCACCGTCGCCGGTGAACGACGTCACGGGTCCTGCGACCTGGTCGAGCAAGGGACCGGCTTGGGACGCGTCGTCCACGTCCTTGGAGGTCAGGGTAGAGGCCACGATCCGGCCAGTGCCGGCGTCCACGCCGAGGTGCAGCATGCGCCACGACCGGCGCGTTGCCGTCCCGTGCTTCTCGAGCGCCCTTGCCGCACAGCTTCAGGCCCGTGCTGTCCACCAGCAGGTGCAGAGGCTCGCCGCCAGCCCCCGCGCCGGCGTTTCCCGGCCGCGGCACATCCAGCGTCGCCGCACGCCGGCTCAACGTCGTGTGGTCCGGCACGCGCAGGCCAAGGCCGAGCAAGCTGAGGATGGAGCCAATCAGGCCCTCGGCTTGCCGATAGGCGAGGCGGAACACGGCACGCAGCGTCAGCGCTGTCAGGATAGCGAGCGGCGAATACCGGGACTGCCCACCGCGCGTCGTGCGCGGCTCGGCCGCCCAGGCCGCGATCGCCTCCTCCGTGAACCAGACCGTCAGGCTGCCACGCTGGCGCAGGCTGGCGTCGTAGGCTGGCCAGTTCGTCACCCGACGTCGCGCTCGCGGGATGTGACGACGGCGGTTCTGGTTCAGCTTGAACGGCAAAGGAAAAATCCAGAGGTCAGGAGGAGGGGCGACCTTCTACTTTGCCCAGCTTCCCAGCACCAACTAGCCGATCCGTGCACCACGCTGGCCGGCGCAACGGGTGGGTCCTCGCCATACTCGCCGGGCCAAGCGACCCGCCTGCGCGTGGCTCCGGTCCCGCGCCGGCAGAGGCGCGCCGTTGCCCCGTCCCCCGGCCCGGTTCCCAGGGGCTGCACCCGAGAGGACCTGACCGGCACGGGCCGGATCGCCTCCAAGGGAGAGATTAGGATTCGTGAGATGGCAGGTTCGGTGAACAAGGTCTTCCTGATCGGCAACCTGGGCAAGGACCCGGAGGTGCGGACCACCCAGAGCGGCAGCACGATCGTCACGCTGACGCTGGCGACCGGCGAGAGCTGGACCGACAAGGCCACGGGCGAGCGCCGAGATCGGACAGAGTGGCATCGCATCGTCATCTTCAACGAGCGCCTCTCCGACGTCGCCGAGCGGTTCCTACGCAAGGGCCGCAAGGTGTGCATCGAGGGCGCGCTGCAGACCCGCAAGTGGACCGACCAAGCGGGGGTGGAGCGCTACAGCACGGAGGTGGTGCTGCAGCAGTTCCGCGGCGAGCTGACGCTGCTCGACAGCAACCACGCCGCCGCCGAGGGCGAGGGCACCCCGGCCCGTGAGCGCGCTCCTGCCCGGCCCCGCGAGCCGGCCGCGGCCGGTGGCGGCGGTGGCTGGGGACCAGGTGGCGGCGAGCTGGACGACGACATCCCGTTCGCCTGCTGCTGGCAGTAGCCAACCGCTTTCCCTTGCATCGCCGTCATGACAACCGTCATTCTCATGGGAGAGACGTATGAGCACGTCCACGATCAATCTGCCGCTGTATCAGACCCTTGTCGGCCTCAACGTCTCCCAGGACGAGGCAGGCAGGGCGGCCGACATCAGCGACCTGGTTCGGAAGGACGAGATCTTGAGGCTCGCCACCAAGACCGACATGGACGCCGGGTTTCACGCGGCCAGGGCTGACATGGATGCCGGGTTTGCCGCTCTGAAGCTGCAGATCGAGACCGCGGGCCACGCACAGACGAAGTGGCTCATGGCGACGATCCTAACGACGGCCGGCCTGTCGATCGCCACCCTGATGTCCCTGCTGCACCTGTTCCCGCCGCACTGACCGTCCCGGCTGCCCAGGGCAGCCGATAACAACCACCTCGCCACCAGGAAGGCCCGCCGGCAGATGCCGTGCGGGCCTTTCCCGATTCAGGAGCCCGCCATGATCCGCCACGGGACACCCGCGCGCCGGGTGAGCACGCACGTCCGCCGCTGCGCCTCCGGTCGCACGGAGGAATGACATGCACTGCCAGACCCACCCGCACGGCAACAGCGTCGGCGCGCGCCTCGACGCCGGCTGCCTCGCCAGCGCCCGCACCTGGCGGCGCGAGGCCGAGAGCCTCCGCCACCAGGCCGACGATCCCTGCCTGACCCAGCGGCAGCGTTGCACGCTGCTCCGCGAGGCCGAGGCCGCCGAGCAGCAGTCGGACTGGTGGCTCGACGCCATCGAGGAGACCTGACATGCGCGCTCCTGCGCACGCCGCCGTCGAGGCGGACTACCCGCCGCTGATGCTGGTCCAGGTCGAGGCGCTGCGCGCCTACGCACGCGACCATGGCTGAACCTGGAAGGCGAAGCTGCAAGCGGAGTGGCTGCGGGCCTCGGCCGAGCCGCTGCTGCACGGGCTGCGCAACTCGCACGGCCCGTCCTGGCTGAAAGACTACGCCCTTCCTGCCGCTCTGGACGTGCCGCCGGGCTGATGGGTCTCGGGGGGAGGACGCTGTCCTCCTCTTGGTCCGGCCACGCCGTTTCCTTCTTGCCGGGTCGCGGCTCGCGCTCCCGACTGGCACACAGGTCAAGTGACCGCACCCCGATCGGGGCGCGGCCACGCTTTTTCAGGCAGTATGCTTCAGCGCCACCTGCTGCACGATCGCCTGGTTGTCCGGCACCGGCGGCACCGCTCCGAAGGTCAGTGCGCTCGGCAACGAAATCCCGACAGTGCCTGCGCCGAGCCTTGCCAGCAGAGACGTGACGTTGCTAGCCGACGGGCCGAACGGATGGGTCGGCCCATACTGCGCAAGCAGCCCGGCCAGCCCGCCGGCCTGGCTGCCGTAGGACGGCATTGCCGGAAGCAATGTCGGCGCCGTGGTGGTCGCGGCATCCGCCACGAACAACAGGCCATGCGGTGCGCCAAGGCCGATGATCACCGGCGTGACAGCACCAGTGATGGTGTCGATCTGCACCACCGCGTTGTCGCTACCGACTGAGGCGTAGAGGTCGTGGGTGTTGAGGCCCGTGACCTTGGCGGCGATCACGTCGTTGCCGCCCTGGTTGGCGATGTAGAACGTGCCCGACGTGCTGGTCGGCACGATTGCGTCGTCCAAGCCGGTGCTGCCGGCCGGTAGAGTGACGAAGCTTTCGCTCTGTTGTGCGGTGCCTGGCTTGGCGATGATGGTGTAGGACCTGTCGTGATCGCTGGTTAGGATTAGCGAGCCGTCCGCCAGCGTCTTCAACGAGTCCGGATCGTTGACCGGGAGCGGCTGGTTGAGCTGGCCGGTTACCAGATTGGTGCCGGTGTCACCAAAGCGCAGGATGCTGGTGGTCTTGAGCGCGCCCACCGGAGTGTGGCCGTTGTCAAGCTTTTGCACGACGGAGTCACCGACATTCTTCGGATTGGTGTAGCTCAGGTAGACCTTGTTACCGTCGAAGGCCACGTCGTCGTAGCCGCGAGCCGACGCGTCGCCGTAGACGTAGGGGGGAGCGTAGGACAGCTCCGGGCCGACCTGGTTGGTGGCCGGGTCGATCAGGATCAGCTTCGCGTTGGCATCCTGGTTTTCCAGCGCCCAGACCTGGTTGGTGTTGGGGTCGACCTTAAGCCCGTCGATCGAGCCCGGCAGCGTGTAGGTGTTCAGCACGTCGCCGCCCGGGCTGTAGTGCGCGATGGTGCTGGTGCCGCCCTTGCCGGTACTGTCGGCGTTGTTGCCGTACTCGACCCAGAGCGAGCCGTCCCGGCCCATGGTGAGCGAGTCCGGCGCGGTGCCGCCGACCTCGCCGCCGACAGCGACGATCTTCTCGCTCTGCACCACCGGTCCTGCCACGGCGGCGTCGGGAACGAACGCCAAGCCGTGCGAGCCCTGCAGCCCGGTGACCAGAGCGGTCTGCGCGCCTGTGGTCAGGTCGACTTCGACGATTTCGGTGCTCTCGGAGGCTAGGGCTGTGTTCGAGTCCAGGCCGGTCAGCGTCACCTTGAGGATCTGGTTGGCGCCCTGGTTGGCGACGTACAGCGTCCCCGATCCGGAGTTCGGCACGACGACGTCATCGAGGGCGGAGCCAGCCGGCAGGTTGCTGAGCTGATAGAAGCTCTGGCTCTGGCTGGCGGTGCCGGGATTATGGATGATCGTGAAGCCATTGTCCGCTTCGCTGGTCTGCACCAGGTTACCGTCCGAAGTGGATTTCAGTGAATCCGGATCGTTCAGCGGGATCGTCTGATCGACCTGGCCCGTCACGACGTTGGTCCCGGTGGCGCCGAACGCCAGCACGTCGGTATACGTGAGCGGACCGAACGGGACCTCGCCGTTGGTGAGCTGCTGCACCACGGGATCGCCGTTCGAGGTCGGGTTGGTATAGCTCTCGAACACCTTGTTGCCGATAAAGGCGACGTCGTCGTACCCGCTTGTGGTGCTAGTCACCGCCGGCGACAAGGGCGCGCTGACGGAACCCGTCAAGGGGTTGATCAGCGTCAGGGTGGCGTTGCCGTCATTGTTCTGCAGCGCCCAGACGACGCCGGTACTCGGGTCGATCTTGAGCCCGTCCACCAGGCCGGGCAGCGTGTAAGTATGCTGCGTCGTGCCATCAGGTGCGTATTGGACGAGCGTGCTGCTGCCGCCCTTCGCGCCGGTGCTGTCGGTGCCGTTGCCGTATTCCGCCCAGACCGAGCCATTGCCGACCGTGAGCGAGTCCGGGGCGCTCTGCCCCTTTGCGCCGAACGCGAAGACCTCGCTGCTTGTAACCTGTGCCATAGGGCGTGCCCTCAAAAATGCTGCCGTTAGCTCGGCTGGGATTTTCTCGAACATACCACGCCACACTACGCCAAAAGCCGCCAGTCACAGTTGAGCACGTCGTCAAACAGTAACAATACCATCGCGGAGTGGTCACAATTCATTTCTGAGTTCACAGATCAAAACTTAGATTTTGGCTGACACTAAACATGGAGTTCACGTATATATTGTAATGGTGATTTCATAAATTTCAGTGTTGTCGGAGACCGTCTTATACCAACGGCCCTTTACCTTGACCTGTCAGGAAGCAAGGCTGGGCTCTGCCCAGACCCGCCAGGGGGGACGCCCCCCCTGGACCGGCTTTACTTAAGTACTGGATTCCAAAGGCCTGCCTTTGGCGGAGTTTGAGGCAGAGCCTCAACCTTGCTTGCTTCACCGGTCACTCCAAAGGGCCGTTGGTATTATAGAACGACAGGCCTGAACTCCAGGGCTCGTCGCAATTCGGACTTGAAATGCCACCTCGTCGTTGATTGTTGCCGCACGCTCCTGGGCGTGACCCAGGTGACGTAAGTTCTTCATGTTGGGCCAACGGGAAAAGGCTGTCGCCCTTCACCCGGTCTGGCTGCGCCCTCTCCTCCATGGCCGGATCGCTGCTCGCGTTCCGCCCTGGCAGACAAGACCCATGATGATCCCCTGCATCTTCCCGCTCGCCTTGGCGCTGTTCGTACCAGTGGCGGCCCTCGCCCAGGCTCCTGCCTGCCCGCAGTTCTTCCCGGGCGGCCAGCCACCGGCCCTGGTCAATCTCACACTGGCGCAGCGCACCACCCTGCTGTGCAACGACGTCTACGCCGCGCTCGCCTCCGGCATCACGCACAGCGCGATCTGGTCGGCCGAACACCCGACCACGGCCAGCCTGGAGGCGGCCCGTGGCACACCGCGCGAGGGGCAGTTCCCCCCGGAGGAACGGCTGTCGTTTGCCGACCAGGCGCAACTCAATGACTACCGCCGCTTCGGCTACGATCGCAGCTACATGATGCCCTCAGACAACATGCCGGACAAGCGTGCCCAGCAGCAGACCTTACTCGCTGGCCAACATGTTGCCGCAGACTGCGGCGCTGAACCGCGGAGTCTGGGAAGGGATCGAGAGCGCCGTATGCGACCTATCAATGCAACAGGGCGAACTCTATGTAGTCACGGGCCCGGTGTTCGAGAGCCAGGAGCTGAAGTCAGTCAGGCCAAACAGCGTGCTGGTGCCATCCTTGACCTGGAAAGCGGTGTACGATCCGCGGGCCGGCGGGGCAGGGGCCTACGTCTGCACCAACGCCGCCGCGCCCCGCTGCGACGTAATCTCCGTCGCTGCTCTGATTCGTATGACGGACGTCGATCTGTTCCCTCCGCTCCCGGCCTGCGTCAAAGAGGTCGCGACGGCGCTGACGGCGCCGGAGGATAGCTCCTATGCTCCGGGACGATGCCAGAGCCACCGCCAAAAGCGCGGCGTCTTTAACTGAAGACACACTAGCCCATCTTATTCACGGCATGGCAGGGATTCGGCGGCGGGTGTCGCGTAAGCTGCTGATCGCGTTTACGGATCGGGTGTCGAGACCAACCAGCACCCACAACCGAGCCGCGCCACACCCGCCATGCCCGATGATACGACCGCACCCTTCCTCTTTCCAGCCGTCGGCCGCAAGAAGCTCACCGCTGCCTTCGATGGCGGCCGCATGACGTCGGACGGCGGCGTGCTGCTTCTGGCCGCCGCCGAGCGCCGCCTGAGCGTGGCCGGGCGCCTGGCCAGGCTGATCGCCGATCCGCGCAATCCTGCGTTCGTGACCCACAGCATCGCCGACATCCTGCGCGCGCGCATGCTCGCCATCGCCTGCGGCTACGAGGACGCCGACGACCTCGACCACCTGCGCACCGACCCTGGCTTCAAGCTCGCCTGCGGGCGCCTGCCCGACAGCGGACGCGACCTGTGCTCCCAGCCCACCGTGTCACGCTGCGAGAATGCGCCCACCCTGCGCGAGGTCGTGCGCCTAACCTACGCCATGGTCGATCTGTATTGCGCCAGCTACCCCAAGCCGCCTGGAGCGGTGACGCTGGACATCGACGACACGGTGGACGTCGTGCACGGCCACCAGCAGCTCTCGCTGTTCAACGCGCATCACGACGAGCGCTGCTTCATGCCCATCCACGTCTACGACATCGCCACCTCGCGCCCGGTCGCCGTTGTGCTGCGCCCCGGCAGGACGCCCTCTGGCGTCGAGGTTCGCGGCCATCTCAGGCGCCTGGTGCGTCGCATCCGCAGCCACTGGCCCGCCACGCGGCTGACGATCCGCGGCGATGGCCACTACGGCCGTCCCGAGGTGATGGCCTGGTGCGAAGCCAACGGCGTCGACTTCATCTTCGGCCTGCCCGGCAACGCCGTGCTGGCCCGGCTGTTCGAGGAGGCGGCCGACGACGTCCGGGTTCGTCGTGCCGAAGCCGACGCGCCCTCGCTGCGCCGCTATGCCGAGGTCTGCTACGGCGCCAGATCCTGGGGGTGCAAACGCCGGGTCGCGGCCAGGATCGAGGCCACCACCCTGGGCCTGGACATACGCTGCGTGGTGACCAGCCTCGCCTGCGCCAGCCCCGAGTGGCTCTACGACGCGCTCTACTGCGCCCGGGGCCAGGCGGAGAACCTGATCAAGCTGCACAAGAGCCAGCTCACCTCGGATCGCACCTCCTGCCGCTCAGCGCTGGCCAACCAGGTGCGCCTCGTGCTGCACACCGCTGCCTACTGGCTGATGCTCACCGTGCGCGACGCAATCCCCAGGCCGCAGCCGCTCGCCTGTGCCGAGTTCACGACCTTGCGCCTGCGCCTGCTCAAGATTGCCGCCCGCATCACCGAGACCGCCACGCGGGTGCGCATCGCGTTTGCCACCGCCTGCCCGGAAGCCGCGCTGTTCCGCGGGGTCGCTGGCAGCCTCCAGCCCTGCGGACCCTGACGGACGGGGCAGAGCCCCCGATCCGCCACGTCCCACCCACCCCAGCGCCCAGCACTGCCGACACGAAAACGCGCCCCGCGGCAGCCACGCAAAGCCGTACCCGCCGTTCAGACAAGCGATCCAGCCTCAACAGCGTGAATAGGATGGGCTAGCTGCGCTCTCTAACAGAACGGCCCCGCTGCATCTGCCTGGCGGAAACTGGACCGCACAAAATCAGACATGAAATACTCGTCTAAAATCACTATCAGATATAGATGATAAATTACAGCACTATATCGTTAAGAAAGGAAGGTCAAATCACCTCGGTTTCTAGTTTTATTAAATTGTAACAAAACTTGTCGATTATTCCTCTAACATCCGCCTCGAAACACGGCATCAGCAGCCCTGTTGTTTTGTCATAGATTTTGGTAGAAAATGCGAATTGCTTCCTTGCTGCCTCTGGTCGTGCTGCTATGGACTTCAACCGGCTCATCTGCCAAATCGTCGGATAGGTTGAACGCAGAACCTGCACTGCCAACGGTGCGCCTGGCCCAGGCCGGCCCGTCCGCAGGGCTGTTCAACGCTTTCGGATGACAGTGAGTGAGAGCAGGTTTTTGACGCCTGCGAGACTGGCGCGGTAGCGGTCCTGGCTGAGCGTGTCGGTCTGGTTGGCCTTGAGGATGTTGAAGGCGA
>JAABUV010001444.1_pt1 | contig 12389 bp, 23 predicted proteins | sample 5559971 | NCBI WGS metagenome assembly JAABUV01 (sample SAMN10711881, study PRJNA513362) | rock metagenome | isolation source: Antarctica rocks | place: Antarctica: Victoria Land, Knobhead nord | collected 2015-12-19
CGTGCGGGCCATGGCTGCTGTGGGTACTTTTGCAGGCGCGCAGTAGATGAGTTGTTTTCTTTGGCTTTCTGGTTATGAGCTCGGAGCCTTTGAGGCAGCAAAAATAGAGCCACCCTAAATTTCTAGTGCTGGTCAAACCAGGAAGAGGCGTAGTGTGCAGGCGGTCCGGACGGACAACGAGCCAATGGACGCCTGTATAACTAGGCCCTGCTGACGACCTTACGATATTATAGCACACACACTCTCAGCACGACTACACCTGCGCCGTTGTGCATTCACAGGCATAAGTCTTAGCGCATCAGCAGTCTGCAGCTCATCTCACCTCTAGCAACCAAGTCCACCAGCAGCGCTTACCATGTCGGGTCGCGGCAAGGGCGGCAAGGGCCTGGGCAAGGGTGGCGCCAAGCGCCACCGCAAGGTGCTGCGTGACAACATCCAGGGTGCGCGCGCCTTGCCGGCCCTGCCTGGAGGCTTGCTGCGCTCGCGCTCTGTATCTTGTTCACCAAATTCAGCGCCGCTGACCCGCCAGCGACGCCCCGCAGGCATCACCAAGCCGGCCATCCGGCGCCTGGCGCGCCGCGGCGGCGTCAAGCGCATCAGCGGCCTCATCTACGAGGAGACGCGCGGTGTGCTCAAGGTGTTCCTGGAGAACGTGATCCGCGACGCGGTCACCTACACCGAGCACGCGCGCCGCAAGACGGTCACCGCATTCGACGTCGTGTACGCGCTCAAGCGCCAGGGCCGCACGCTGTACGGCTTTGGTGGCTAGGCTCGCACTGAGCCTGCTGCCAAGCACAACCCCACCGGTGTTTCTGAACACCACCCCGGGCGCTGGAAGCCATGCCGTGTCTGTCATGCACTGCTGGCGGAGCGCTCCGACTGTCTTACTCACCTCCCTGCTGCTCTGGAATGCGCCCATATGTAGCCTATAGCTTCATCTTCTAACAAAGAGACGAGCAGGCCAGTGTCCCGCAACATCTCAAGCTGGCCCGATCAAGCACAACAGACTTGAAAGTACAAGGCACAGCCAGACGCATGTTCTTCCTGAAAGCGCCATGTGCTGGTTTAGCGTCCTTGCTAATCGCACCAGGACTGTTACACTCGGGCATGCCAAGCAGGAGCATTGCTCTCACCTCTGGGGTCCTAGGTCTGCTTACTCTTGCGGCAGTGTAATGCATGGCCTCTGCTTGGCGACAGTGCAGAGGTGGGCTGCAGCACATGAGCCCCCTACTGGGCATGTTCTGCTTTGTGTGTCTACAACCACTTGTGGCTAGTAGTGCTTGCCTGCTGCAGTCTTGCAACAGCGCAGTGCTTTTCGTAGCCCGGTGTTGGGCTGCGCTTGTGAACACGTGCAGCTGGCTGACACACAGACGACTGCCACACGATCTCTCAGCTATGACAGCCCTGCGCATGCACTCTTCTGCACAGCATAGCACTCCCAGCTGCACAGCATAGCACTCCCAGCTGCAAAGCATAGCACTCCAGCTGCACAGCATAGCACTACCAGCTGCACAGCATAGCACTCCCAGCTGCACAGCATAGCACTCCAGCTGCACAGCATAGCACTACCAGCTGCACAGCATAGCACTCCCAGCTGCACAGCATAGCACTCCCGGCTGCACGGCATAGCACTCCCAGCTGCACAGCATAGTGAAGCATATGACAGAACAGTACAAAAGTATACATTTAGCTGGGCTCCAAGCTGTGTGGTGGTGTTTAAGAAACACCGATGGTTTGAGGCTTGGTCACACGCTCCAGCGCGAGCGTCAGCGCTCACGCGGACGTGAACTTAGTCACCGCCTTGGTGCCCTCCGACACGGCGTGCTTGGCCAGCTCGCCGGGCAGGATGAGGCGCACGGAGGTCTGGATCTCGCGGCTGGTCACCGTGGGCTTCTTGTTGTAGCGCGCCAGCTGGGCGGTCTCGGTCGCGATTTTCTCGAAGATGTCGTTGATGAACGAGTTCAGGATCGACATCGCCTTGGAGCTGATGCCGGTGTCGGGGTGCACCTGGCGGCGGCGCGCGGCGCGTCAGCGGCGTCGATTCTTTCTTGCACAGAAGCAGCAGCAGAAGCAGTGTTTCCGTGCACAGCCGCAGCACAAGCACTTGCGCTACACAGCCTCATCACGGGGACTTGCTCACAACGAACCCGGCTCAGGCAAAGCATGGAGCGCGCACCTGCTTCAGGACCTTGTAGATGTAGATCTTGTACGTCTCAGCCTTGGCCAGCTTGCGCTTCTTGGCGGCGGCGCTGCTGGTAGACTTGGCCACCTTCTTGGCGGGCTTCTTCTCGGCCTTGGGCGCCATTGCAAGGTGAGTTGCTTTTGACTATCGACGCAGGCTGGAGTAGCGGCTGGAGATGCTTAGAGCAGTTTGTGGCACAACACAAGTCAAGCGTCACAACATCAAGCCAGACCCTGGTCCCGCCCTCGCTGCCGGGCGGCCAATCGCGAGGCCTTTAAGCTTGGGAATGAGTTAAACGGCCGCTGATTGGCCCAGGCCGTGCAAGCTTCCTGCATGTCCTGCGCAGCTGACCGTTTGTGTCACAACTTTGCGCAGCGATCAGCATCAGCCACTTCCCCAGCACGGACCAGCTGCCCTCCTCCTAAGCAGACAAGCCAGCAGCCATGTCCGGGCGCGGCAAGGGCAAGACCGCCAAGAAGGCCGTGAGCCGCTCGTCCAAGGCCGGGCTGCAGTTCCCGGTGGGCCGCATTGCGCGCTACCTCAAGAAGGGCAAGGTGCGCGGCCTGGGTGCTTGCTGCTTGCTGTGTATATAGCAAGATGAGAGCACCTGTCCTGGTCTTGCTGGCCTTCCCTGGGTCGAGAGGCTCTTGCAAACTCGACTTGACCCCAGCTATTCGTCTGTGCGCAGTACGCCACGCGCGTGGGCGCCGGCGCGCCGGTGTACCTGGCCGCCGTGCTGGAGTACCTGGCGGCCGAGATCCTGGAGCTGGCCGGCAACGCGGCGCGCGACAACAAGAAGACGCGCATCGTGCCGCGCCACATCCAGCTCGCTGTGCGCAACGACGAGGAGCTGTCCAAGCTGCTGTCGGGCGTGACCATCGCGGCCGGCGGCGTGCTGCCCAACATCCACTCCGTGCTCCTGCCCAAGAAGACCTCCAAGAAAGACGCGGAGTAGGCGCTCGCGCACGCCACTCAATACGTCCAACCGGTGTTTCCTAAACACCACCACGCCGTTGGCGGCACCACGGCTCTGCTTGGGTGCCACACAGTTGACCAGGCCGAGCAGCATGAAGCACATCAACAGTCTCCCGCTCATGACCGTTTGCAGGTGTCACAATGTACGGTCCGTGCTATTAAAAATGACCACATGTGTGCTTGTTCTCTGGTTGCACTTGCACATCCCCAAAGAAAATCATACAAATAACAGGGCGCTTATTTAAGCACCATACCATGCATGTCCCCTTCCTGCACATGCACGACGCGCATGCTCGAAGTAAGCACACACCAGCTTTGCGCCCTCGCTGCGGTGTACAGCCCTGACTTGTGCACTGCTACAGAGCCGCTGCACGCCCTGCCAGAACAGAAAGCATCCCGATACCTACGCCGCCGTCGCAGCCTGCCGGCCCGCGCGCTCTGCGCCCCACGGCGCGGGCACGCTGCGCGCCAGCGCGCTGCTCACAGGCCCCAGCTCCACGGCCCAGCGCGCGGCCGCCGCCGCGCCCAGCCCGGCCGGGTGCACCACCTCGTGGAAGTCGGCCGCGCCCAGGCGGAAGCGCGCGCGCTGCGACGCGCCCGGGCGCAGGCTCACGCGCTGGAAGCCCCTGCGCCGCGGCCGCGCTCGGGTCATGCCGGGGCAGGGCCGGGCCTGCTGGGGAAGGAAAACAGCTGCGGACTTGCAGTGCCCTGCAGCACACGGACATGGCGTCTTCTTTGTACAGGCGGGGGGCAGGGCTGCAGAGGCACAGGCTCCTGTGCGGCAGCCATGTGTAGAGAGGGTTGGGGCGGATGCCACGCTGGGCTCAGCAAAGCAAGCAGAAAGCCCTGACATAGTTATTGCCGCGGCGTATGTCCTGCGCCAACGAATAAGAGCGCATGCAAAGGCTGCTCGTTCGCCCTTGGTATGGTCCTGTGTGCCCGCGTGAGTCGCCATGGCGGGGCTGCCATGGGGCGGTGCTGGGAGCGCCAGGCCAGGCTCAGGTGCGGAGGGAGGCCTGGCGTGGCGGCCGCTGCGCGCCTGAGAGAGCGCCGGGGCAGGTCAAAGGCGGCGGCCTCCTCCGCGCTCGCGCCCTCCCGCGGGCCGCTCGTCAGGAAGAAGAGCACGACCTCGTCCGCGCTCCTGTCGCCTGCGGCGGCAACCAAACAAGTCCTTGGATAGCAAACAGCGCGTTAGGTGCTGGCACCCTGCGGCCCTGCTAAGCGCATACCCTGTGCACATCCATGATCCTGTGCCACAAGCTCTGTCGAGCGCGTTGTACCTCTCAACAGGACATGCATGGCACCGGAGGCTTGCTTGGGCAGGCCGTACAGGACCAAACCGCCGGTCTATGCAGACGCGCCAGGCCGCGCGGAGTGCTCCCGTGGCCACACAAAGAGGCACTGTGGCACCGGCAGCGCGGTAGCCCACCGTCGCAGTACTTTCGCGCACAGCTGAGGGTCTGAAGGAACACGCGGGGTGCCCTTCGATTCAAGTCACACAGCGGAACTATTTACAGGCTGGCGGCAGTGCGCGTCAGCGCGCGGCAGGGCGCGCCTGTGTTGGCGACGGTGACGCCGATGTCGTAGCAGCCGGTGCCGTTGCTGCGCGGGTCCGCCTCGAGCGCCGCCGCGACGCTCAGCTCGCTGTACCGCCAGCTGCTGTACGACAGCCCGTGGCCGAACGGGTATATCACCGGCACCTGCGGCGGCGGCACGCATGAGAACGCGCGATTTGGGGCAGCAGCTCTGTGCCCCGCTTGATCGCACGCGGGACAGTAAAGGGCTGGGTCAGTGATCAGGCCCTGCGGCAGCAGGCAGCAGGCGCACATGGCAGTCTAGTTTGAGGCACACAGGGTATCTGACCTACCCTACCCTACCCTCTCAGCGTGATCTTTCAGGCACCGGGCGCGCCTGAACATAGCGGTGCGTGCGGCCCGGCCACCGCACCATGTCCATCTCCGCCGCGGGTATCTGCGCGCCCGAGCATGGACACGCGCCATGGGGTGTTGTTGAAAAAGGTGTTGAAAAGGAACCTGCGGGCCCGGGCACGCACATGCAGCACAGTTTGTTGTAGGGAGCCTGCAGGCCCGAGCATGCCCCTTGCTGGAAGAACGCCGCGGGCCCTCCAAGAGAGCCCACATGCCTCCGGCCGATTGCATGCCGGCATCAGCATGTACATGCCGACGGTGGTCATGGACACCAAGCACGCCATGTAAGCGAGCACCGCGCGACGCCTGCAGCGACACATTGCGCCTTCCAGACAGGTCCTCCCAGCGGCTGCTGCTGGGGAGCAAGAGTATGCGACATGACATTTTGTAAATAGTTTAAACTGTGTGGAGCGCAACGGACAAACACCTCTGCTGCTGCATCACGACTGCACGACAGGCCATGGAGGAGGTTGCATTGGTCTGGCGGCTGCTCTGCGCATGCTGACTGGCTTCACCACATGCAGTTCGTGCCAGAACACACACTCTCAAGGCTCTCTAGTGACAAGGTAGGGCAGAGCAGCGTGCCTGGTCGGTGTAGTTGCGGTGGTAGAACGTGACTGGTAGCCGGCCGCTCGGCGATACCTTGCCCAGGATGACATCCGCAATTGCCTGACCCCCCTGCGCGCGCCCCATCTCCGCTCAGCGCACTTGCACAGCATCCTTGGCTGAGCTGTCAGGACTGCCTGTTCGTCCTGCGTGCGCTATATGCAGCCCGTCAGCCCTCATTCTCCCAACGGTCTGGGGAAGCAGTGTGTGTCGGGGTGCTGCCTGCTCAGGCCAACGGCCGAGCGACGCCTCACGCTCTTAGCGCACAGCTCTGCTACTGCTAAGGTCAGGCCAACATCTTAAGCAGCATTCCCCGGTTACAGCACATTCTATTCCTGGATGCACAGCCACCAGCACTGTTGGCCTCTAGGCGACCAAGCAGCTCGCGTACGCGGCCAGCAGAGAAGCTGTGCACTGTGGCAGTAGGGAGGAAGCAAATGGCGCAGGCTGCGCTTCGGAGCTGCATCCAGCTCAGGAGCTGCATCCAGCTAGCCATCCTCCTCTCCATGTGACAGCTGCCAGTGGCGGAGGCAGGGGCCGCGCCTCCTGGCCGGGGTAGAAGGCTGAGATGATGGCGCCCACGCGCGGCGAGCCCTGCGCCCAGGCGACGTCCAGCGCGCTGCCGTGCACCAGCACCAAAATCTGCCGCATCGACCAGCATGGCAGCTCAGCCTCATGGAGCGGCCTCCAAGCAGCTTCGCAAAGCACGCCGCCCTGGCTGCAGGCCAGCCTCGGCCGGGGCTCCCTGGCGCATTTGGGTCAGGGGGGCGACTTGCTGAAGCTTGGACCTGGTTGAGGTGGCATAGCTGATGCAATGCGGCAACACATGCGCCCTGTGCAGCAATGTCACGCCGGATCGCATTGAAACGGATCGCATTTAGAGTGCTTCACGAAAGCAGACCGGCGCACCAGGGGCGTGTCTGTCAGGCGCGCCAGGTGCTGCAGCAGGCCCTCCTGCATGCCCGGCAGCCGCAGGGATGTCCGGTCATACCCCTCGGCCTCGTCGTGCGGGCTCCACAGCGCGTACTCGCCCTGCGCCGTAACAGACCATCACTTCCCACTCACCAAGCACGGCATCAGCACTCCTGTGCGTCCTCCCTGCGCTGACTCACGCGCATGGCGCTCTGCGCCGGGGCTGCAACTGCACGCCGCAGCGACACACGCCGCGTCGCGCTGTGTGCTGCGCACACGCTTGGAGACCATGACTGCGCACATGCTCCTGGTAGAGCGGCGGGTGGTAGTCGGACACGCCCAGCGCGGAGAGGCCCAGGAACACGATGCAGGCGTCCGCGTCGCGGCAGTCGAACGCCGCGCCGTCCAGCTCGCCATCGCCGCCCCAGCCGGCCAGGAACGCGCCGCGCTGGTAGCCCACGCGCTCGGGGCCCAGCGCAGCCTGCGCGGCCACTGAGCACAGGGTTAGGTGTAAGGAAAGCGCCGCTTGTGAAGGGACCTGACACCTGTTCTGTTGTCCGACATCGTTCGCATGAGTCCGCACCATGTGTGGTGGAGCACGGACACTTATAACTCGCCCCACCTTGTGAGCATTAAAAGCCTTTCCATACCTGCAGCATGAATCAGCATGCGACCATTGCAGGATGAGGCGCGCGGGGCGCCAAACCATGGGTCGGGCAGAGGCGCGCGCGCGCCTGGAACGCCTGCAGCGGCGTGACGAGGCGCCCCGGGCGGCCGTAGTAGTTGCCCAGCATGTGCTCCGAGGCGTTGGCGTGCGGCCCAACGAGCACGACGCGGCGCAGGCGCGGCGCCGCCAGCGGCAGCGCCCCGCGCTCGTTCTTCAGCAGCACGATGCCTGTGAGAATGCCTGTGAGATGTAGCACCATCGCGGCCAGGTGCAGATCTCATATTGGTGCGCTTGAATGGGCTGTTCGTTAGGTTCTGTCGCACTCACGCATTGGCACGCAGGCCACGAGCACGGCGCGGCGCGGGCGCACGGCGCGCAGGCGGCTCAGGCAGCGCCTGCCTCTGGGCGCGGGCCGCCGGGGCAGCCATGCGCGCGGCAGGGGCGCCCCGGGCGCGCACCCTTCTGGCCCGCTTCCAGCGCCAGCGCGGCGCTCGCCGCGGTGCCGACGTCGCGCGGGCCGAGGCGCGCCCAGGGCAGGCGGGCGGGCGGGTCGAAGACGCCCAGGCGGAACCTGCCGCGCCGCCCAAGCCCCGTCGCCCTGTACCCTATTTTCCCTTAACCTTATACCTGCACCCTGTGCATGCCACCCCCTGCATTCCGTCGCGCTCGCAGAGAGCACAAGCAAGGTCCGCCGCGGAGGTGCGCATCAGGCAACGGCCGGACGGCACACCGCTCCAGCTTGGACGCGACACGGCGCAGGCACGTGACACCACATGGTCCCAGGGTCGGCTAGCCCAAAACCGCCGCGGGGGCACGCGGGCGCGCCGCGCGGCCAGGTAGCGCCGGGCGGCGGCGTCGACGTCGGCCTCGCGCACGAGCCCGCCGCGCACCGCGCCCGGCAGCTCCTGGAAGGCCACGCAGGCCGCGTCGGTGCCCGCCAGCAGCGCCGCCGCGTGGCCCTCCGCGCTCGAGCTGCGCAGCACGCACTTGCTTGCAAAACGCAGGAGCGCTGCATTGTAAGTGGCTGCTTCTGGCAATGATGCGCATTTGCTATGCCGGCGGGCGCATGCCCCTCGCAGCGTGTCAGCATGCCACAGCCGGGCACCTTGGGCAGCCCATGCCGGTTGTGGTGCCGAGCGTGGGTAAAGTGGCTGTCAGACGCACTGCTTGCTGTGACATCGCTTTCACTGCCACACGCATCACTGCCCCATACTACACGCGCCAGCAGGCACAGATGAACTGCCTGAACTTTCATCGCGACTTCTTCACATGACAGGCTGCGGCAGGCATGCTCCTAAACCTGACCCTATCCAGGGCCCAGCCCGGCCGCACTTGGTGAACTGGTGCAGGTTGAAGATGCTGTCCACCGCGCCGCAGTCCGACACGATGACGCCCCGGAAGCCCAGGTCGCGCCGCAGCGTGCCCTGCAGCAGCTCGGGGCTCGCGCACGCGGGCTTGCCGTTGACCGCGTTGTACGAGCACATGACCGACTCGACGCGCGCGTCCTGGACGCACGCGCGGAACGCCGGCGCGTAGCTGGCGTGCAGGTCGCTGCGCGCGCGGCGCCCGGGGGGTCAGCAGCTCCGCCGAGCTGATATGCATGCTGTCAGCTCTGCAAGGCCCGGCGGCGTTGGCTCGTGCGCCGATGCGCGCCATGCACACAGTGTTTGGCGCCACGTGTGGCCTGCAGGCAGGCGCCTGCGCCATGCGTCATCCAGGTTTCATGCTCGCGCTGCTGCTGTACATTGCTCTTGACCTTTGCAGCCGTGTCGATGCGGGCATTTCGGGGGTCGCACTATGCAATACAAGCATTGTCAGAGCTGGTATACATGCACAACAGCTCGCATGTGCCGTCTGTGACAAGAATTTGCAACCTACGAGCACAGCAGCATTGGCCAACGCATCAGCGAGTCGATGGCCTGGTCTTGGGATTAGGCACGGCCCGCACACCGCTCGCTGACGGGCGCGTCGAAGGTCTGCCGCGTGTAGCCCTCGGCCGCCTCAAGCGAGTACGCCGCAAAGTGCTTGCAGGTGGCGGCAACCTGCGCACGGCGCGCCGTAACCCTAGGGCTGACCAGTGTGCCCCGCGAGGCACCGGCAGCCTCGCGGCCTCAAATAAGACATGCGTAACCGCGGAGCAGAGCGCTCTCGTCAGGTGCTGCCCTGCTGCAGGGTAACCAGCGCATGGAAAAAGAAATGCACATTCATAAGAGCACTGCAGGACATGAAAGGTGCTGACATGCGAGGCGTGGCTATACACTGCCAAGCGTCCGCGCCCTTGCCTTGATGTACGTCGAGTTGTTGCCTTGCAGGCCGCGCACGAACGCGGTCGCCAGGCGGCCGGTCAGGTAGGGGTCCTGCGCGTGCGCGCGCGCGCCAAGCTCGCGCCTGTCACAATGCATGTGAAAGCCGGCCGGGGCCCCTGCGGCGGGTCTAACTATGCATGCATCACTCTGGCGTGCTCCTGATACGCTTGGATGGCCTTTCCTTGGTCCAGTGATGATGTGTTATGCGGTGTGAGCACCCTTCAGTGAGCATTAGTGCTCACTTAGCGCATGCAGAGACACTGGGTAGAACACTAAATCCGAATCATGGCCGTCCTGAGTCGCCGCCGGCAGCAGCGAGCATGCGCCAGGCACTGCGTGTCGCACCTCGCCGTACGTCTCATGGCCGCGGCCCCAGCGCGGGTCGCGGACGATGTTGATGTTCGGCGCGAAGCAGTTCAGCATCCTGCGCGCGTCAGCGGGAGGGCGTTGGCCAATCGAACTCGCACTGCACTCGCTGCAGGACCACATCTGGAAGCAGGGTACTTTGCTCCTGCACTTGCACGCCGTCGGCGGGCCCGCGCGGCAGGCAGCGCCCACCTGACCTTGTTCTCCCGCGCCAGGTAGATGTTGGCCTTGGCGCGCGTCTCGTCTGCGATCGCGCCCGCCACGCGCGCCAGCAGCGGCGCGTCGAACGCGGCCGCCAGCGCGATGGGCGCGGGGAAGACGGTTGGCGCGTTGCCCGCGTCGCCGAACAGGTCCCACACGCCGTGCAGACACTCTGCGCGCGGGGGACGGTCGCGGCCTCGGGCCGCATGCGGCAGCAACTTGCTGCGAGACCCCAGTGTTGGTTTAGGGCCTTGCCGCATGGAGCGGTGAATACACACGGCAACCACCATGCGCACATCTGCCGGAAATGCTCTTTGCGCCGCGTGCAGGCCCAGCTCGCCCGGCGCGCCGTCACGCCCGTGCTTTACTTGCAGCATGCGGCATGGCGCATCTACGGTGGCAGCAGGTCTCATGCATGCTGGCTACCGTATGTCTTCTACCCTCAGCTTTTGGGCAGAGGACGCAGTGGTTAGGGGCTGGGTATAGGGTATATGGTATAGGGTATATAGGGTAAGGTTATACTAGGGTGCTCGGGGCGGCCGGCAGCTCGCCGTTCCAGCCCTGGAAGGCGGGGATGCCCAGGCGCTTGATGGCGCCCACGGCGTCCCGCGCCGCACTCAGCTGCTCCACCTTTTCCTCCAGCGTCAGCCGCGCGAGCAGGTCGTCCACGCGGCCGGCCAGGGGCGCGTCCGGGTCGCGCCAGCTCCCTGCCGCCGGGACTGCATGGCATGAACGCCCGCTTCCGGCACCCGGGTGGTCGGAGTGGCCCGTGTGGGGTGTCAGAGCGGCGTGACCCGGCGGGCGCAGTGGATGTCAGCTGCTTGACCCGCACCTTTGACAGCGCTTGCATCGGAGAGTTGTGGCTCCCTCTTTGCGCATGCAGGCCAGCAAGGGGGCCCGGAGCCGTCCCCATCGCATGCACACGAGCTCTCAGGCACTTGCCACCTGCCTTGAGGGCACTCACCACCTGCCCACTGACCTGATGCCCTGCACAGCAACAGGCTGCAGACGTCATGCAGCATGTTACACTCAAAGCGGTGGTGGGGACGCTAGTGAGGGGCGTGCACCCTTCCACTCCTCGAAGGCGGGGACGCGGAAGCGCTCGGCGGTGCCTAGCCGTGTCAGCAGGCTGCTCATGTATGCACTGAGCCGCGCATGCGGCTGCGACTTGCTCCCTCCTGCACCCCGCGCCTCCGGCTCAACACCTGGCATGTTCAAGCAGTGAGCTGTGCTTGCAAGCCGCACGTGTGCAGACTAGGCTGCACATATGCCCGAATCTTGCATCTGCTGGACGTGAGTCAGTATGCCATTTCTTGCAGACTGTAGCATGCATGTGACATATTGCTGCCCAGTAAGTGTCGTAAGGGGTTGCAGGCACCGGAGAGCCTCAACCAAAAGGGACTGGCAGTGATGTTGTCCTTAAGCACAGCCCCACCTTCTAACTCACCTCCTGCAAGCTGCAAGCAAACACCCATTGGCAGCCTGTGTATTGTTGTTAGAGCGACTGGCTGGTGCCAGTTCATGATGCTGACTGCCATCCCATCTTGTTATACAAACTTAGATTTTCACTGCAATTCTGTGGTGCTTTGGCAGCCTTCCTTGTGATATTGCCAAGCGTGACACTTGCACACTGTACGTCTTTCTGTATGACGAGCCATGGCTGATGGGTCATTACTTGCATCATGCACAGGGACGGCGTGAATCATAGGTAGCTCACCAGATAAGTCTGTGAGGTAGGCGCCAATACTCAAGAGCAAGATGGCCAGCGCCAGCAGCCACCAGCGCGACAGGCGATCTGCAAACCTGGCCATTGCTTTCTGCAAGTCAGTCACCTATTGCGCGGATGGGGCTAACAGCAATACGCTGCACACCTCATCTGACTGTTCTCTTTCCAATAGAAACATAGTTTAAAAAAAACAAACAGTGGCACAGTCTATCACACTCACTAGGGCTGCAAGCCCTGGTACTCCTACTTTAGCTGGACATGCTCGATTGTAATTCATTCATTCATTCGAGCTGGGAGAGCTTTTTGGAGGCAGAGTGCAGGTCAGGCACACTGCAAGAACGACAAAAAATAGCTCACTGAGCACCACATAGAGCTCTGCGGTGTGTGGCGCACCTCCCAAGCCTCGTCTCCGCTGACTTGAAAGCTAGCGAGGTGGGCCTACACGCTTACGGAGCACGCCAGAAGCTATGGCTGCGCTGCCAGCCGATGACGGCGAGGCAGTGCTGGGCAAGATTATGGC
>JAABUV010006715.1_pt1 | contig 12388 bp, 21 predicted proteins | sample 5559971 | NCBI WGS metagenome assembly JAABUV01 (sample SAMN10711881, study PRJNA513362) | rock metagenome | isolation source: Antarctica rocks | place: Antarctica: Victoria Land, Knobhead nord | collected 2015-12-19
CGCTGCTCGGCAGCAGCTTTGCGACCACCGTGCGCCTGGTGTTCGGCCACTGGGTCCCGTCCTTCCGCCAGCTCGTCTACAGCAACGTGCGCGGGCCCGCGCGGCCGCTCCCCGCTTGCCCTTGCGCAACTAGGCCCCCGTGCAGGCGGCCGCATGGAGCTGGGCGGTCTGGGCGGTTGGCCGCACGCACGGCTACGCACTTCTGCTGAGGCGACATGTGTGCGAATGTGGGGGTGTATACATTGGACAGATCATGGGGGATGATCACTGGCCTTGCCTCCTGGGCTTCTGGCGTGGGCCGTGGTGCACCGGGTGCTCCTGCCGGGCCGCTGTTGGGAGACGCCGGGCCCGAGCCTCCGCGCGCTTGTTGACACTGCGTAGCAGGAGGCAGCCATACAGTGATGCGGCTGTACCTCGCCGGCCAATGGCTGGCGCAGCATGAAAGTGCCCGGTCCAGCCCTGGTGCCGCCCGGCTTCGGCGCACCGCCGCATCCTTACGGTGCAGCGGCCGGCATGCAGCCAAGCCTGCCGCCTGGCTCCCTCACACGCGGTCTGAAGCGAGCGGCCACAGGGCTGCGGCGGCTGACCCTGACTCTGTGCAGGCAGCGCTGGCGTACCTGGCGGCCTGGGGCCTGGCGGGGCTGGCTGTGACCTACTATTACGACGCCGACGACCTGCAGGCGCGGCCCGCGCACGGCTGCGTCGCTGTGCAGGCTGCTGCTTCGCGTCAGGCGGCGGCGTGGCGGTCCGTGCGCCGCGCCATGGCGGCCGGCGCAGCGCTCCCGTTGGCGCTCTGTTGGGGCAGCGCGCCGCCGCCTCCCCTTGTCGCTCCCACAATGCCGCCGCAGGCTCTGCCGTTCCGCTCTGATTGCTCCGGCGGCGCTCCCGGGTGCTGCTGCACGCCGTGATGCTGGGCCCTGGCAGCCAGAGGCGCCGTCCAACGCACAGACGCGCGCTGTGCCTCGTGTAGCTCAAACTCCAGCTGCATGCCCTAACCCTAACCCTGACCCATGACGTGGAGCCTCCATGCGATCCCAGGCGCACTGCGACAGGTGGCCGAGGCGCTGGCGCAGGGGCGCACGCCGCCGGCGGTGCGGCTGCGCACGATCCTGAAGTACGCGCTGAAGCTGGCGGGCCTGGCGCTGGTGGGCATCGGCACGTCGCTGCCGGAGGCGTCGGCTGCGCTGTGCTGCTGTTTGGTCGCATATGACGTCTTTGCGCGCGCCGGGTGCGCCTCCCCGCATGCCGGCATAATCAGCCACCGCTACAGTAAGTGCTTCGGAAGGGGGTGCAGCACGCACCTCGGCGGCTGATCTGCCAGTTTCTTAGCAGGCCCGCATTGCATAGCCCTTGGCTAGACTTTGCTGTGCTGTCGCTCGCTGCACGCAAGTGCTGTGCCGTGCTGCTTTGGAAGGTGCATATACGTGACAAGCTGGCAGTGCGCCCTGCACTCTGCTGTTCAGTCTTCGATGCGACGCAGCGCGTCGGCGGCATCTGTGCCTTGACATACCGTGCGATGCTACAGGCAGCTTGTGCGTGCCGTGGCTGGCAGTGCCTGGGCCGTCCTGGCGCGCGGGCACGCGCGCGGCGCCCGCAGCATCGACGCGGCGGTCGCGGCGGACGCCGCGGACACGTTACCGCCCGCCGTTGCGCAGGTCAGGCTTTGCATTCGAATGCCACTCGGCCTGCAGCGTCGCATGTTGGATCATGCTCATCATTGGAGCGGTGCATGAGTCATGGGTTGCATACCCCGCGCCGGCGCCTGCATGAGCCATGGGTTGCATACTAAGGGGAGTAGCACGCACGAATAGCTGCAGGAAGCTGAGTGCCTTTTCAAGGGACGCTGCTTCGCCGCACATTGAGAGCGCTGATATGGCAGTCACCCAGACAGGCGGGTGACGGGTCTCCGCCCGCTGCTGCGCAGAGCAGCAGCCGCGTGAACAGCGGCCCGCGCCTGCGCGTGGCCGGCGAGCCCGCCGCGCGCATGGGGGCCGAGCCGGCGCCCAGCGGCCGGGAGGCGCCCGCGGGCCCCGCCGGCGACGGCTGGGCCGGCTGGCAGGACGGCGGGGCAGGCGACGCGGGCGGCCGGGGAGCCGGGAGCAGGAGCCAGGGCGGCGATGCGTTTGCGGCCACGCACATGGCTCCCTTCCCGGGTGCGCCCGCCAGCCGGCCGTGCATGCGGGCCGGCCGCCCCCCGGGCCCATGCGTGCCCTACCAGCACAGTGCGCCGCATCGGCGTCCGCCGCGCGTCTGCGGTCTGCCAGAAGCCTGCCAGCCCCGCTCGCCTGCCCTTCTGGCGCATGCTGTCTGCAGCTGCTTGTTGTTGGCTCGGCGGTGTGACGCAGGCCCTTTGGAGCAGGCTGCAGACTGGCAAGCGTATATAGGCATAGTGCTTGCCTGCAACCCGCGTGTCAGCACGCCAGTGGCTGGCCAGGCTCAGGCCATCCTCTGAGCAGGTGCCGCCTGCGCCGCTCATGCGCGCAGGTCCGGCGGAGCCACGCGGCGGCGCGCTGGCCTGGCTGCAGCCGGACAGGGGCCCGGCGCCGGGCACGCCCGGCAGCCAGCCCGCGCTGCTGGCGCGCCCGCGCAGCAGCACGCCGGCGGCTGCGGCCGCGGGCGACCAGGCGCAGGTGCTCGGGCCCGCTTGGGGCCTGGTCATGTCGCAGCGCAGTATGATGCAGTATAACGGGCTGTGTCTGGCGATGTCTCCGAAACCTGAAAGAGTGCTCGTATGTGACGAGTGCGGCCAAGTGCTTGACCAGGTATCCGGACTCTGGGCCGCTGATGCCCTGGCGGGCGGCCGGCCGGCAGGTGTCGCCGCTGGTGCAGCGCGGCCTCATCCTGAACGAGCGCACGGGCAAGGCCATTAAGATTGGTGGCGCCACATTCAATCGCCTGGTACTGCAGGCGCGGCCCTGCAGCAGCCGCGAGAGCCAGAAGCGCTGCGTCGAGCTGGCAGCCACAGTGCCGCCTGCTGCAGCACGGCGGCAGCCACACGCCGTTGCCAGTGTCACTGGTGCACACTTGTGCGGTTTGCGCTAGCGCACTGACCGCGCCGCTGTGGTGTGCGGACGCCAGGCAATCTCTTTTGCAGTGCTGTCAATCTCGAGGGTATCCCTCAAACGCTGACACTAGCAGCGGGGTGCCTGTGCAAGGGCATGCAGACACCAGGCCAGGGCTACGACCGACATCACTGGTCACAGATGAGGCTTTCTGCACATGCGCAGCAATACGGGCGCTGATGGCATGCCCATGCGGCGCAGGAGGGCTTCCAGGTCGACAACGCTGCCGGCACGCTGACGCCGCCGCGGGACGCGGGCGGCGGCGGCTCGCCGGCGGCCGCGGCGCGCTCCGCGCGGCGCCGCAGCACGATGGGCCCTGCGTAGGGCCTTGGCGAACACATGCGCCTTGCTGGGAGAAACGAATGGTCATCCACGAGGGCAGGGTGTTGCGGTGCCTGCATGCAGGCTTAGAATGCTGCTGCTGCATGCACAAGAGCAGCAGAGTGTGCCCTGAAACTGAGTGCTGGTGACGATTGCGAAGCATGTGTACCCCGAGCAAATGAGCTATGTCTGGCGCCTGCACAAAGCCGAGAGCTGCGCTGTTACAGGCGCCGCGCTAGCTCTTGTGCTTTTTGTGCTTCTTCGCCTTGGCGTGCTTGTCCTTCTTCTCCTTCTTCTCCTTCTTCGCTGTCTTGCTCTTTTTTCTGGCTCCGTACTTGGCCAGCACCGCCAGCGCCTCCTCCACGCTCGTCACGCCCGCCGCTGCCGCCCCCGCGTGCACGCATGTCGAGCGACAATGCACGCCAGTCGCATGTGAGTGACAGTCATGCATTAGTGCTTGACAACAATCAGGCGTGTCATCGTCGCCTAAACTGGGTCCATGCACGGTGCTGTGTGCTGTGGGGCCAGGCCGGCATGAACACATGACGCACACGCAGTCCATCTTCCGCCAGGTGGGACCGCCTCGGCACTGTTGCACCCACCATCAGCGCCGGTGCCACCCTCGCCGCGACTGCAAATGTGACCAGGCAGTCGTGCTCGGCCTGCACAGCTGGGCCTGGGGGCGCGCGCGCCTGCGGGGGCGTCGGCGCCATTGAGCGCGGCCGCGCTGCCTGGGCCGGGCCCGGCGGCGGCGGGCGGCGGCGGCGGCGCGGGCAGCGCGTCGATCTCGTCGCCCACCATCTTGTAGCTCTTCCCTCCGTCGCCGTACCGCTTCACATCCGCCCCCAGGTGGCCCCAGTCCACCTTGCCGCCTGCGCCAGCGCGCAGGGTCTTGGCGCCGCGCCAGCTTGCTACCTCGGCACAGAGCTGAAGCATGTGGCACTCCAGCTCCCGAAAGTTCGAGCAAGCCTCATGCACACACATAAACCCTGATCGACAACCTATCTGCCTGGAGCGAGCCATACACTCCAGGAGATAGCAGGCCAAGCGCACCCCACGGCATCGCTCCTTAAGCGCGGCGCTCCCACACAGTGGCGAGCAAACCAAAGCGCCCCGCCGCAGCTCCCGCGGCGCACCGTCCTCAACAACTGCGACCTGAGCGGGTGCGGCGCCGCGGCCGCCGCCGCCCTCGCCCCGCGGCTGCCACTTCAGGTTGTGCGGGTCCAGGTCCGTCCCGTCCGACTGCGCCGACAGCTCTACAATCAGCCTCCTCGAACACACAGGCAAAAAGCAGAGCAGGTCGCGTGGCACAGATGCTGTGACACGCGGCGGGCCACGGCGTGCACACACGGCGCGCCACGCGCCCTGCTGCTCAGCACCGCTTCGCTCTGCACAACCTGCTCCGCCTCGGTGGTGCCTGGCGCGCTGGCGGCTCGCAGCGGGCCCAGGGCGCGCGCGCAGGCGCGCGCCTGGCGCGCCAGCCGGATCGACGCGGCGACCTTGGGCCCGCGCCCGCTCCCGTCGTCCTCCTTCACCTCCACCACCTGGCCACCAAGAACTTCCAATCAAGGGTCTTCCACACCCGCCGCACAGCATCTATGGCCGCCCGCACGCGCAGCGCCAAGTCGTGCTGCACAGCCCTGCGCGCGGCGGCCGCGGGCGCGGCACCCCCGCTCGCCTGGCCGTGCTCCCCGTTGCTCTGCAGGTGCACACGGGCAGGCCGCGTGACCGACCGGCAGCCGGCCTGGGCTTGCAAGGCGGCGGGGACGACCCGGCCGCGCGCTCAAGCAGCCCCAGCCTCATTCACGGCACCCCAACCGGCTGCTCAGCGCCGCTCACGCGCGGCACCGGGCCTGCACCCTGCACAGCCAGCTGGGTGCAAGGCGCGGCTGTGTAGATTGCTGAGGTGCCTGCTCGGGCGGCAGCGAGGCAGCAGCAGACCTTCACGTACAGCGCGTCGCCCACGGCGTGCACAGCGGACAGCGCCTCCACCTTGGCCTCGTCGCTCTCGTCGCGCCCGATGTCCAGGTGCTCGCTGACCTGCGCGCGCGCCAAGCGGCCTCCTGGGGACAACAGAGTGCATGGCCGAGGGCTGCTCGGCGGCGCGCCGATGCATCCTGCAGGCTTTGGGTCGGCTCCCGCCTTGCTCGCGGGGCGTGTGCAGGCGTCACGCTTGCTGGTCTCATGCCCCTGTTGCACCCTGTGGACCAGGCAGACACCGGCCTGCCCATGCTGGTGGTGCGGCTGCTGTATGCAGGGACCCATGACGTGCGCGCAGTGGGCATGAGCACCCACAGCAGGCACGCGCAGACTGCCTTCAACCTGCAGGTTTTGCGTCCTGTGGGCAGAGCCGTGCTCGGCGCGCGCAGGCGGCCGCCGCACCTGGGACAGGTGCACGAGCGCATTGGCGCGGAAGCCCTCCAGGCGCACAAACAGGCCGTAGGGCTTCACTGACGACACCGTCCCCCGCAGCACGGCGCCCACCTGCGCGGCCCGCCGCATGCTCTGGCTTGCTGCTCAAGACCGCTCCGGGGCAGCTGCAGCGAGCGCCGGGCGCGCGTGAGCACGGCGGGCGAGCGTCGCACGGGCAGCCACGCGCTGCGCGTCTGCATGCTGTGGCCGCTGCCACGGCCCTGCTCAAAGGGAGGCTTCCCGTGCGGTGCGCCGAGTGCCCTGCCCGGACGTCCTGCGGACAGCCTCATGGGCGGCAGCGCAGACGGGTGCGCTGGTGTGCTCTGCCCCGGCCCGCGCCTCGGGCGGGGCGTCGCTGACGGGCCCGCGCGCGCCGCCGCCGCCGCCGCCGCCAGGCCCGCGCCCGCCGCCCGCCAGGGCGTTGCTAGGATCCAGGTCCTCGCCGGTCGCCTGGTCCACGGCCTTTATGCTGCAGTTTATCCTGGGCGGCCCGGCGCCGTCGTCGCGCACCTCCGTCACCTTGACGCGCACCTGCGCGGGGCACAGTGCGCTCGGCGCGTGCATGCGGGGGGCGGAGCACTAGGTCCGCACGAGCCTGCGGCGACCCAGGTTCGAGACGGAGGCCGTGTGCACGTCACACGTGACAGGCGCCAGCACCAGAAGTGGTCGCCCGCTAGCTATTGCAGCCTGGCGGCAACTCCGCGCGCGTCCGCACAACCTGGCGGCGGCTCCGCGCACGTCCGCGCGACGCCCAGGGAACAAGGGCAGCAGGCGCCGGGGGGCGCCCGTGTCCGGCCGGGCGCGCGCCTGGCTGCCGACGGGCGCGTAGAACTCGAGCGCCTTGACCTTGTCGTCGTCCTCGTCCTCGCGCGCAAAGCTGACCTCGGCCGCGACCTGGCTGACGTGCACCAGGCCGTGCCGCCGCCGGCCCTCCAGCTCCACAAACACGCCAAACGGCCGGATCGACTGCGCGCATGCGCGTGGGCTGAAGCGTTGCGCCGCAGCGCTGTGTGGCTGAAGCCGCAGACGAGCGGGGTCGGCGGGGGCCGCGCACGTTGACGACCGCGCGGTGGATGCTGCCGACCGCGGGCGGCACCTCGTCTGCAAAGCTGCCGCCGTGCGCCGGCAGCGAACGCGCGTGCGCGCCGCCCCGGAAGCCTCCATAGCTGCGCGCCGCCACTCTCGTCGCCTCCCGTCTGCCAAACCTCTGATGATCGCTTTGCACCGACCCCGCATCTTAGCTGGGAGAGGGGCAGACCTGGGGCGCGGCGGACTGTCCTCTCGCCTGCGCCGGCGCGGGCTGCGGCTGCGCGAGGCTGGGCTGCGGCTGCGCCTGCGCCGCGGGCTGCGGCTGCGACTGCGCCTGCGCCGCGGGCTGCGGCTGCGGCGCGGGCTGCGGCTGCGGCGACGCTTGCGGGCCTCCGGAGACCTGCCGGCCATGGCGCCAAGCGTGGGCGGGCCTGCCTCTCACGAAGGTCGGCAGCAGCTAGGTTTGATTGCCCTATATTATGTAAACAGTCGCTTTTCGTATATTGCGGAAGCGCTTACGAGCTGTCAGCCTGACTACTAGGCACGCCTCGAGGCCCACCCTGGAAGGATGATGTGTGTAGAGCACAGTGTGCTGCACACATCTCTGGGCGGTGCCCCTGCTGCTGAAACAACCTCCCTTTGTGCACAGCTTCAGGGCGGCGCAGAGTGCGCCAGATGGGCCCCCCAAGACTTGGACGGGCGGGCGTGGCCGGCTGCTGCCACGCTCCTTAGCAGTCACAAGTGAGCCGTGCCTCTCTTTTGCACCTGCAGGTGTGCTGAGTCGCGCTTCCGCCGTAATCGGCTTGCAGAGTGGAGGGCAGTTGGCTCGTCGTTCTTGCTAGCATGCTTATGCGGCCTCGCTGAGCTGTGCCTGCTTGATAGCGGACTGTGGCCACAGTAGCGCAGAGAGAGAGTGCCTGACTTTGCGCTTCTGACAATATTGCACTCGTGCGCTTGCCAGCGGTACGGATGTGTCACGGCGGCGCCTCTGCTTGCGGCGGCGTCGTCAGCACAGCAGCGCGGCGCTGGTCACAAGCACTATGGTAAACACCCCGGCCGCCAGCGCATAGCCGACGGTCGACACGTTGTCGCTGCACTGTCGCCGCTGCGGTGGTGCTGGTCTCCAGCCTGCAGCGCCGGGGCGCTGACGCATATTTGAAGTATGGATTGGCCGCAAATAATGAAGTGGACGTGGCCTGCGCCGCTGCGGCGAGCGCGTCAGACTCGCTGTCACCAGGCAGTCTGGCAGGCGTTGTGTCGCGGACGTGTTGGGCGCAAGCGACAGCGGGACGTCTTTTCTTGACCAGTGAGGTGCAGTGACTGGTGGGTGCCGCAGATGCGGTCGCCAGCGGAAGGCCTTGTTGGGCAGGATGTGAATGTGTTGTTTGCAGAGTTTGACTGCACTGGGAACTCGAATGCACCGGGGCTCATCACTTTTGTGGGGGCCTCTGGCCGTGCCTGCATCGCAGGCACGGCCGAGGCTGCTCACCTTCAGGGCACTGCGCGTTGTTGATTTGGTTTTCGTCTTGTGTTGATGTTTAGGATACCTGAAGTCTACTTGTGTTGATGTTCAAAATACCTGAAGTGCACTGTTCGGATTACTGCGTGCCGCTTGGGCAGCTGGACCGCCTACTGCATGAGGCCCAAAACATTGAGTGCACCTGGCCTTTTTCAACACTGTGCACCTGCGGCGGTGGCCAGCATGGCCTTGTGCATGGGGTCACGAGCTGCGTCGTGACCGTCGAGCATCCTGCCTCTGACGTGTCCGCTTGGTTGTGTCTCGGGTGCGTGCGCTGCAGACCTCCACGTGCTCCAGTCTTGCAGAACTTGCGCGTTGGCCTGCACCGCGCCTGTGCGCGCGGTGCTTATATTCTGTAAGCGCTCGCGTCCGCGCCCCGCTCGCATGCAGTCCTCGTCCAGCTGGTGAAGAACAATCCCACCTGTGCTCCGCCCACATACACACCATGACGAGTCTGAGCTCATCTGCATTGCCTCACCGCCACAACCCTCTGTGTGTACCATGATAAGTCCCAACAGCGGTGCGGGCTGCCGTTCCAAAGGCGGCGGCAAATATGGCGGCTGCGGCACCTGTAAATGTTCAGGTCTTCTCAGATCTGTCTTCTACTCTCGCAGCAGGGCATGCTCTGGCCCTCCAATGCACCACAGCTGCAAGGCCGCTCGCCCGAAGCGCTGCCAGACCCCGTGTCCTGGCGGCGTGAGCCTGCTGCCCACTGCCACAGGAAATGCTGCATTTTGCCTGCCTGCCATGCACTCGCACGCGCGCTGCGGCAGCCAGGCCAGAGCTCTGTTGTGACATGCAGAAGTCAGAGCCCAGTGCATGGCTGCGCACGCATGCATCACTGGGGCGATAAGGTGGAGCAGGAGGGCAGGTGTCAACCCGGGGCCGATTGATCAGAAGCAAGCGCTGCGGCAAGCGCAGTTGTGACAAATTTGTCATACTGCTCTCAAAGCATGCAGCTCTCCCGCCCGCAATTCGCAGCAAGCTGCAGAGCCACGCAGCTGAGCGCGGCCTGCTTCAGACACAGCCGCGGCGCTGTTGACCGCATGTCACTTGCCACCATGCAGGCAGCTCTGCTGAATGGGTTTGCATGCTGTGGCTTATGTTAGTGGTGCAGCATTTGCTGCGTGCCCAGCCCAGCCAGAAAACATGGAATCGTCATTTGGCGCATTTGTATCATGAAGCAGACATTTGGCATGGCTCCTGAGACAGATAGCAAGTGGTGCCCCAGCACATCCACAGCATCACAGCGTACACATCTGCCCGCACGCTCATGATATCTTGACTTCGCAGTGCGGTGTATGCGATGCGCATGCGGCTGCCGCATGGTGGCCGTCCGCCCTTTTTATTTTTGTCCGACCTGCCAGGTGTGGCAGCACGTAAGCTTAAGGATAGGGTTAGGGTTGCCAGATGTCTCAGGGTTGCCAGATGTCACCACACAGGGCGCAAGCCCTATTTCACGGGGCCGCTATCAATCGCTCCGCTCGCACTCACAGTCAAACCGTGAACGATCAAAGAGCAATCTAGACTTACAAGCTGCTGAGTGTGAATAAGAGCTACTCAGGAATCATGAGCAGGTGCGACGCCCGAAACTATAGTGCTGGATGGCAGTGCCTGCACGCGTGCAGCAGTGACTTGCTGTGCTCGGGCACCGCGCTTGCACTGCACGCTGCCTGTGCGTGTCACGGTGCTGGGTTTGTGCAGTGCCGGCGCGTCGTCGCAGCTTTGCGGGCCTTACGGCGACGGGTGGTTACTGACAATGCCGCCCTGCGCGCTGCCCCGCAGGCCAATGGCGCTTGCGTGCTTGGCAACCGTGCTCCTGGCGGCCTTCTCTGGCGCAGGTGAGGCCGCCCGGGCCGGTCTGGGTCCTTCATCCCGCAGGCCCGGCTTGAAAGATATCTCTGTGCTGTGGACAAGGAGGTGTCTAACGGTAGCGCTGCCAGCAGCGTGACGCTGCTGTGTCGCGTAGTCTTCTCACCCTGAGTGCTCGTGCATTGCAGTCGAACGGTGTCTGGCACGATGGACAGGTGGCTTGAACTTGAATTTGCCTTTGCCGCAATGTGACACCTGGCGCGCCGCGCCAGGTGCTCGCGAGCTCCTGGCCAACACAGACATGCCTGCCATGGCCTCCTCCGCGTCGGCGGGTGGCGACCTGGGTTCGGGCGCGCCCGCACCCGGCCCGATGGCCGGCGAGCCGCCGGCAGACGTGCTGTTCACGCTGATGTCCACGGGCGCCACGCTCGCGGCGGACAAGCTGACGTTGACTGGCGTGTCTGACGTCACGCTGTACTCGTCCTCGTCGCGCCAGACCGGCGTGTACCAGACCGGTGCGCAGCCTGGCTTGCGCTGAGAATGCGCTGCGCTGTGCGGGGTGCCACCTGTGACCTCTGCAGCAGTCAATGTGCCTGTCACCTCTGAACGCGATCTCCTGTCTATTATTGTTATTGCACACCAGGTAGTAGGTGCTGCGGATGTTTGACTCTGCCTGCGCCTGCGCGTAGCCGCCTTCACCAACACCACGACCAGCAGCATGTTCGTGGCCCGCAACGGCCGCTGGCTGAGCGACCCGGTGGTGGTGCTGCGCGCGGCCAACTCCACCTCCGCGCTGCTGCAGCTGGCCAACCCCGTCTTTGACGCGGCCGCCAAGACTGTGACCTTCCAGGTGTGTGCTGATGCATGTTGCGGTCTACCTGTGTTGCGGTCTACCTGTGTACAAAAACCGTCATGTGCCATTAGTGTCTTGCCGTATAGTCATTTATTGGTTGTTGTGGTACAACGCTTGTGCCTGTGCTGCATGTGTTAAAAGACACAGCCGACTTACCCTGCTGTTGCTCTGTGCGCAGAGCAAGATCCTGCCGGCCGACCAGAACACGCAGCTGCCGACCTCGAACGGTGTGACCGCGCGCTACATCGACGACGCTGCCAACGGCGTGTCCGCGGGCGCCCTGACCGCGCCGCCGGCCGGCCAGCTCACCGACGTTGCGCTGTTCATCGACGAGTTCTCCCAGAACCTGGCGAACGCCGCCAGCACCAAGCAGATTGTGATCGGCTTCGGCGGCGGCTGGGGCGGCGGCTGGGGCGGTGGCTGGGGCCGTGGCGGCGGCTGGGGCGGTGGCTGGGGCGGCGGCGACGGCTGGGGCCGTGGCGGCGGCTGGGGTGGCGGCTGGGGCCGTGGTGGCGGCTGGGGCTGGGGCAAGTAAGCGCTCCTCAACGCTTGCTTACCTTACGGCTATGTGTGCTGTAGCCCTGCCGTCTTGCCATAGATCTTTGCAGTGCTGACCATACTTTTCATACAGTGGTGGTGGAAGTGTCAAGTTATCCCGAGTGTGGCGGCAAGTGAGCTGTGGGCCTTTAGCGCCCTCAAGGATAGAGGCTGCATCAGTGTCCTGACTTGCGTATTGCGGAGCTCTGCTATGTGTTCAATTCAAGTAACTAACATAGCAAGCTCTGTGCGTTGCTTGTAGGAATGTCTGGAACATGATAGAATGATGCGTGTGTAATGATTGTTGTGCATTACCTGAAGTCCTCGTCTTCATCAGTCACAGACATGTGATGTCCTCATCCGTCTTCACCAGTCACGGACATGTGATTCTGCATGTTAAGATTAAAATTGTATCTTGTATAACTCATATAATGCAGTGATGGAACGTGTGATGCATGCCTAGCCCAAAACTTTATGATGCGTTGAGTGTATCACACATTCCAATGCCAATCAGACTACATCACAGCCCTGGCACTGAATGAGACAGGTCCTTTGCATGGGCTCAAGGCGCAACGTGCAGCCGTCGGGATGAATTGGATGCATCAACCATGTGCACTCATTGGCAATGAATTGGATGCATCAACCATGTGCACTCATTGGCAATGAGTGCGGACGACGGACCGCAGACCAAGCAACCCTAAAACCCTGTTGGCCAGGTCTCCTGCTAGCACAGTAGCAGGAGAACAGGCAGCTGACGAGCGCCTGGAGGACAGCGCCTTTCATCTGTTGCCGTCGGCATGGGAGACGAGGCAGAGAAGCAGGTGGAAATATGGAAGATCAAGC
>JAABUV010006716.1_pt1 | contig 12388 bp, 14 predicted proteins | sample 5559971 | NCBI WGS metagenome assembly JAABUV01 (sample SAMN10711881, study PRJNA513362) | rock metagenome | isolation source: Antarctica rocks | place: Antarctica: Victoria Land, Knobhead nord | collected 2015-12-19
GAGAGCTGATGAGCGTAGCACTCGTGTTTACAACAGATGTTTTTAATGAGTTTGTCATTTTGTCACTGTGAGTTGATATTGAAAGCTGTGAGAATGAAATACAGAATAGCAAAAATAATAGAGCAGTTAAAAAGATCTTGTTATTTTGTTTTTGCTTCTCAACTCATTGAAGTTCTTCTTTCTTTCTTTTGCAGTTGTTACAACTGATCAAGATGCTTTTCTTTTTTCTTCTTTTATTTGATGAACAATGCTTAATCTTATGCTTCTGCTGAAACATGATTCACTGCTGAAATTGACGTCATTTCTCGTACTTCTGTCTACATTACTTCGAATTCGTTCTTTGATTCTTGCTTTCACTGTCTGTTTCTTGCAAGTCTTGAGATTAGATGAACTCTTCTTCTAATCAGAGCATCTTTTCTGAGTGTCAATCATTCGCGAAAGTCAGTTTTTCTCTTCTTCGCTATTGCATCTTCGCTCAAAGAGAGACAGTTTTTGTCAGCTGAAGATACACATCTCTTTTAGTTTCAACTGTGAAAACTCTGTGACTTGAATAGCTTTCATCAATATCTCTAAGCGAAATGAAGTCGCTATATCAATTTCTCGTATTTCAGAGTCAAATCAATTCTCACTTCAAATCTTTCATAAATCTTCTGATTACTGTAGAGATATCGTGTCGCTCTCTGCTGTTCAGTCAACTGTTCTACTCAAGATATCATAAAAATGATATTCTTGCGCTCAAGCTTCAATGTCAAGAAATAAAGTACAGATGCAATATAGAAAGTCGTATTGAAGCAACAGAGAAAGCAAACAATGAACACGTGCAATGATTGTGCTAGTAGAAAGATACTGTAAAACGTGTAAGTTCTCTCTCTTTATCTACAAGTCGTAATAACATTTATATGTACACTTAAGAAACGTTTCTCAACTCTTCTATCATTGACTCAGATCTCGATCTTTTCTTTCTTACTAACTATCTCGTGAGAATGATGTGAGCAGTCTCACGACAATGTCATAAACAATTAATACAGATATTCACTTAAGATTTCAAATATTTGATGCACTTTTCAATTATTTTAAGCAGATTGAAAAGAATATAAAAAGAAATACTTGCTCATCAAGTGCTGTTATAGTAAAAACTTGCAAAAAAGTCTTAATTAAACTTGCAAAGTATTATGTCAAGATTGAAGACAGCAATGAAATAATATATAATCTTGTAAATATTCTAAATTCTACAATAAAGCTAAATCTTTACAAGACTTGAAACAACAAAAACAATGAAGATACAAATCATGATGAAGAGTCTGTTCACTACAAGATTAAGTACAAAACAGAATTCAAAGAATATTTTCATCATTATTATAAAGATTCAGCTGTCGATTTGAAAGCAGAAGCATAAAGAGCAAGAAGTGATGTTGATGAGATAATGCATTTAATCATTTACTAATGATCTTGTAATTTGTTGCAACTGTTAAAAGATCATTGCTTCAACAATCTCAATATGTTCATTCTTTTCAAGATGAAGATGATCAATATTTTTGCACTGATGTTATAAATAAGAAATGTTTGACATAATAATTGTGAAAAAACAATGCTTTGAATTTTTCAAGATTGATGCAAATGATTAAAAATGTTCTTTCATGCTCAATATTCTTAATAAATATTGAGTGAACTTTCAATCTTGTTAAAAGAGTATGTTGATGAAATCAATTACAGATGAGTTCAAAAATGATAAAATAAATAATGTTTATAAAGTATTATAATCGAATTATGAATTTGAATTCAAATGAGATTATTACTGAGTTCTGAAATATTTATTGCAGAGAGAAGAATGATGATCAAAAGATCAATGAGTCTGCTGATTCATTTTAAGTATCTTTGAAAACTGTTCTGATGCAGATTTATTCATAAATTTGCAATATCATTGCATTTATTAAAAGTTTTGCATTTAAAGCAAGTACTTATTAGAAGTACAGTTAAGTCAATGCATAATAGTAATGCACAAGAATAATGTGAATGTGATTTCAAGAATTACATTGTTTATTTAACTGATGAAGATAGACATTTTTTAGTCTGTCTTGAAAAACATGACATCAAGATTCATCATGAGATTCTTCATAAATCTCATATTTTTATCTTGAATGATGATGTGTTTAACATGAATTGTCATCAAGTTGATGTTTGCATAAAGCAAAATGTCAATGAAAATTCTACAACAAAAGTGATAATGCAAAAGAGTAATGCACTTACTTTTCATAAAGAAGCACATAAAGTCTTCAGTGACTTCTTGAAGAGTACTCAAGACAGAGTGCTGAATGCAATAATTGTATGATAGCATATTTGTGCAAGCACAGTTGTGCACAATCTTTCTCACAAGTCATTCAAAGATCATTTTAAGAATTAGATTTTCAGCTGACTTCTGATATTTTCAAATCTCACGCAATGTAATCATTTCTGATTTGTAGCATCTTTTAATTTTCTGTTGCAAAGCATTAGCATGTTAATCAACAATGCATTACTCATGTGCATTATCTTTTTAGTAGATGCAAAGACTGAAATAGTTTCTTTGATAGCATAATTATCAGTTGAATTCATCAATTTCTTACATGCTGATGCATATGCTAAAAATCAACTTGTCAGCAATAGACAAGTCATATTGCATTATCAATATGCATTATCAATTTTATGCTTGCAGCATGTCATAGTATTGATGTATGATGTTTATCAAGATATCAAAATTCAAGAATTAATTTTTTGAATGTTTTATTGAAATTCAAATGTATTATTTCTTGAAGTGTTATTTAAGAAATAGTTTGAAAAATAAAAATGAAAAAGTGAAAAATAAATTGTTTTAAATATTAAATAAGTGTTAGTTCTAATAATTAATTTTTTCTCATTGCACTCAAAATCAAATTCATTTCACTTGATGAGTTTTTCTCTCACTTTTCAAAATTCTCTATTTGTTCATATTCTATTGAATTACTCAAATTTCATTGATACTATTGCATTATTCAAATGCATCATCAAAAGAATAATGCTGACTTTAACAGATATTTTTCACTCTGTTCAACAGTTCAGAGATAATTCTTTATGAAAATTAATTTATCTCACTTGATGAACTATCAGTTTATCTCTTACTTTTCAAAATTCTTTATCTGTTCATATTTTTTCAAATTATTTAAATTTCATTGATACTATTGCATTACTTAAATGCATCATCAAGAGAATAATGCTGACTTTAATAAATACTTTTCACTTTGTTCAACAGTTCAGACATAATTCTTTGTGAAAATTAATTCATCTCACTTAATGTTATATTTCTTACTTTCTCAAATTCTCTACTAGTTCATATTCTATTGAATTGTTTAAATTTCATTGATACTGTTGCATTACTCAAATGCATTATCAAGAGAACAATGCTGACTTTAATAAATAATGTTCACTCTATTTGTAAATTCAAAGTTTATCACAAGTTGAAATCATGATGAAAATTAATTCAATGAGATCAAAGAACACTACAAGCGACAGAACAATGATTATATAATCATATTTAAATGATTACACAAATTAAAACAATTCAATGTTTGAAAAGAAGTGAATAAAATAAACAAAGCAGTTATGAAAGACAATGTCAAAAATCAAGTAGAACAAAAGCATAAGAACAAGAGCATTCATGATAATGCATCTCAGTAATGTAATAATACTAAATAAAGTGCTGATTTATTTATAGTTGAATGCTTTGAATTGAAAATCAGATGCAAAGCAAATGCTGAGATTATCACTGAGATGATAAAGCTTTTTGATATAACTGCTGCAACACAAGATGCAAATACTATTGCAGAGAAAATTGCTTTGAAAGCAACGAAAATATGCATTATCTGTATGCATTATCTTTCAGTTGTAGAAACTAATATCAATTTTAGAAGACAACAACAGATGAGTTGAACATAAGTAAAAAGATAATAAAATTTATAATTTCTATAGTTCATTTAATTCAACAAAGAATTCTTCATCATGATAATTTGAAGAAGTTAAAGCAGATTGATGATATTAATTCTATGACAGCTTTTCAAAATTTTGCAACAAAATTCATCATTCTTTCAACTGTCAAAGAATGAGAAATTCAGAATTCAATACATGTAATAAATTCTAATTTAAATGATTTCATCATAGTAGAAAATAATGATGCAGAAATGTGCTATGAAGCAAAGAAGAATGAAAAGAAACTACAACATGATGAATATGAGATTATCAATAGTAAGAAGAAAAAGAATAATGTTAATAATAAAAGTGAAAAGAAAATAATAAAGCTGTTCAACTAGCGAACAGCGCTTATCTTACTTTCTAAGTTCTAATCATAATTCATAATCTTATGAATTCATAAACTGAATCATAATGCATTATTTTTTTGCATTATCTTGAAGAGTGTTCAATAGAAAGTCATGATGAAAATTATGAAATCTTCATGATGAAGACTGTTTAATCAAGTTATTTACATTTATTTAATATCTTGTTGAGTTGAATTGAGTTTTCAGATCGAGTTGTTGAGTCTAGATTGATCGCGTCAAGTTAAGTACTTAAGTTCAAGTCGAGTACTTAACTCAAAAAGTGTCGAGTCGAATTGAATTTTTTTTGAAAAAGTGTCGAGTCGAATTGAGAAGTTGAATTCAAGCACTTGAGTTGAGTTGAGAAGCCTGACTCAATAACTCGATTCGAAAACTTAACTTGACTCGACAAGATATTAGATAGATGTAAATAGCTTGATTGAACAGTCTTCATGATTCTCTTCATGACTTTCTACCATGTTTTTCCGTCATGACTCTCTATCAAAGTCAAACGATCTTCATGTTTTTCCTTCATGTTTTTCTTCATGTTTCTTTCTATATTTCTCGTCATGACTTTCTTCATGTTTCTCTTCATGTTTCTCTTCATGTTTCTCTTCATGTTTCTCTCTATATTTCTCATCATGACTTTCTTCATGTTCTTCTTCATATTTCTCGTTATAACTCTCTTTATGTTTCTCTTTATGTTTCTCGTCATGACTTTCTTCATGTTTCTCTTCATGTTTCTCTTCATGTTTCTCGTCATGATTCTCTATCAAACAATCTTCATGTTTCTCTTCATGACTCTCTATTAAAAGATAATGCAAAAAGATAATGCAAAAGTCAAAAATCGGAAAAATTTCTATATTTAGTTCTCTTGATGTCAAGCTTGAATTCTTGACGAGTCGAATTGAATTGACTCAATTCTCAGTCAAATCGAGTCGCGTCAAGTTGAAAATATGAGCAACTCAACTTGAATCAAGTTGAAAATGTGAGTAACTCGACTCGATCTTGATTCAAGTTCAAAATATCAACTTGAAACTTAACTTGATGATCAGTTTAGTTGAGTCAAGCTTCTTAATTTGATTCAAGTTGTTAAATTCAACTTCTCAACTTAATTCAACACTTTTTCAAAAAAAAATTCAACTCAACTTAATACTTTTCAAGTCAAGTACTCGACTTGAACTTAAGTACTTGACTCGACTCAATCAGTTTGATCAACAACAAGATTTATCTGTACAAAATGCTGACTATGAATCTTCTGCAAGCTATGCTTGTCAAAAGAGCTGAATAATCTCATCAACAGAGCAGTAACAGCGCGATATGCGCATGTTATGCTCACATACACAGATTGAGCATTGCATTGTGATGCTCACAAACAACAAAATCATGTGATCAAATGATTATGTGATCAAACAGTGAACGAAAGTTCACGTTAAGTGATTAACTTTCACAATACACAGATTGAGCATTGCATCATGATGCTCACAAACAACTTAAAGCTTATTTAGTCTGCTTAACTAAATGATCAAACAGTGAACGAAAGCTCACATTGAAGTGATCAACTTTCACAATACATCAATTGCTCATTTAGCTCATTCAGCTAAATGATCAAACAGCAAATTCAAAAGCTTACGTTGAAGTGACTAACTTTCACAATACACAGATCGAGCATTGCATCGTGATGCTCACAAACAACTCAAAGCTCATTTAGCTTGCTCAACTAAATGATCAAACAGCGAACGAAAGCTCACGTTGAAGTGATCAGCTTTCACAATATACAGATTGCTCATTTAGTCTGATTAACTAAATGATCAAACAGCAAATGAAAACTTACATTAAAGTGATCAGCTTTCACAATACACAAATTGCTCACTTAGTTTGACTAATTAAATGATTAAACAGCAAATGAGAACTTATGTTGAAGTGATCAGCTTTCACAATACACAGATTACTCATCTAGTCTGACTAACTAAATGATCAAACAGCAAATGAAAGTTCACGTTGAAGTGATTAGCTTTCACATACATAGATTAAGCATTGCATCATGATGCTTACAAACAACTTAAAACTCATCTAGTCTGCTCAACTAGATGATTAAACAGCGAATGAAAGCTTACATTGAAGTGATTAACTTTCACAATACATTGATCACTCAGTTAACTCGCTCAGCTAAATGATCAAACAGCAAATTTGAAAGCTTACATTGAAGTGATCAGCTTTCACAATTTCAATTTGTTTATATGATTACTTGATTATATAAACATGTTGCACGCTTGTATGCGCACTCTAATGATTTGACTATTCAATGAAAAGATATACAGCAGCGATTATGACTAGATTACATGTAATTTAGCATACACACAACGCTTTAATGCTACTATTTAAATAAATAGCATCATGTTTCATAGTTTTAAACTGCATAAGTACGTAAAACTTGAAAAAAAAAGACTCAATCAGTTTACTCATTTTTTTTAGTTTTACAGCAAATTTATTTTCTTGCTGTAAAATCTTAATGAGCTTGACTATAAATTTACTATTAAAGTTGTATATCATTTCATGAATTATTAATACTTTGACAATTGCATGTAAAATGAGTTGTTTGTAATTAACAATTTCAACAACAGAATTAAGCTATTTCTTAACTACATTGCAATCTTTATAAGTTAATGTTTTAACATTTGTTCTTCTTGAAGTTGTTAATTTGAATTGAGAAATTTTATCTTTTAAGAAATATACTTCATTTAAATGTGTTTTTTGCACTTTTAAAATCATGATTCTCAGCACCATACTTCTGACATGCATTGCTGAACATGTATTTATGTTTTCATTAACACTGTGAATAAATATCTTCTTGACTTCATTAATCACTTATATATAGTAAATTTCATCTTGCAACATGCTTTCAACATGATTAATTGAATATTTTCTTTCACTGACATTATGAATGAATATTTTCTTGACATTGTTTATTACTTGTGTTCAATAAATTTCATCTTGCAGTCTGCTTTTGATATATTCTACTGAATATTTATTCATACTTATACTGTGAATGAACATCTTCTCAACATCATTAATCATTTGTATACAGTATAATTCTCTGATAGCTACAAATATAAAGCTATTTAAGCTTTCTATTTTAGTCAGCTTTTGCTGCAAAGTAAGTAACAAATAATTCACAAAAATATATTTATTCTTATAATTAAATCATCTTGATGATGCATTAATCAAGTTTATCTTTTCTAATTTATGCATTATTTCAAAGTTGTAAATTAACAATCTTATGATTCATTTAACTTGTCTTTCATTTAACTTTCAGATGTTCATAAAATTCTTCAAATTATTATGATCAGTCAAAACTTCAACAGTATGATAATTGTTTTTTACATAGTATCATCAGTGTTTAAACATTATTACTATGATTAAAAGCTTCTGATCATATGTTTTATAATTTCTTTCAACATTTATCATCATTCTGAATCAAAATGTAATCAAATGTCATTGATCTTCATCATCTGACTAAAACAAAATACTCATAACTGCATAATTAAACGCGTTAATCTTGATGTATATATATTATTCTGAGTCAAAGTGTCTTAATATAAACATTCTCATAAAAATGTTGCAAAGCTGATTAAATGTTTGTTTTGCTTCATTTAATTATATGAATGAACTCATTTTTACATCCTTTACACTATCTTTCAGCAGTTTTGTTAAAGACTTTGCTATTTGAGAGTAATAATGTATAAAATATTGATAGAAATTGATGAATCTCAGAAAAACTTGTATTTCTCAATACATCTTTGATCTGAATTACATTTTGATGATGTTTATTCTACTTGAGTTCATCAAAACATTCTTTGTAAATATGATAAACTTTAGAAAGTTCACTTTAACGATGAAGAATTCACACTTCTTTAAGCTAGCATATAGTTTGAGCTTTCTTAATCTTTCAAGAATTTGCTTTACATGATTTATGTAATTAGTCTTCTCTATGAAGAAGATTAGAATGTCATTCAAATAAATAACATAAAAGTTATTTAAAAGTTTTATCAACATCTTATTAATATAAGTTTGAAAGATGATAAATGCATTAATTAAATTAAATGACATGATCATATATTTAAAGTAATTATAATGAGTATGAAATATCATTTTTCACTCATCTTTACATTAAATTCTGAAATGATGATACATATTCTTTAAATTCAATTTAATGAACTGCTTGATTCAACTGAGTCTGTTTAAAATTTTATTAATTAAAGATAATGAATAATGATTTTTAACAGTGATTTTATTCAGATCTCAATAGTTTATGTATAAATGAAAACTATCATTTTTTTTGAAAATAAATAGAATAAACATGTCAGTTAAGCTGATGAAGTACTTAATTCATTCTTTTACTAAAACATCATTTAAATACTGTTTCAGAATCATTAACTCTGTGTTTGATAAATTATACAACAATTTATATGATGATTCTGCTGTAATTTTAATTGCATAATCATGATCTTCATGCAAGAACAATTTATCAACATTCTTTGTTAAGAATACATCTTTATATTTTTTTAATTCAATAAGTAAAGTCTGTGTTTTAAACATATTTATAATACAATTTATCATGTTATTTATTGCTATCACTTAATATTCAATGATTAATTCTTCAACAATATTGATCATGATAAAAGCATATATAGTAAATTCATTTTATAAAGCTTTCATAAAATCTTTTACAATGAATAACTTGAATGCATGTTCATTCATGTCAAAATGTCAGATTCTTGCAATCATGTTTATTCAAATATGCTTGAATTGCATATTCAACATACTTATAAACTGATCGCGTCAAGTTGAATCATTGAGATTGAGTTGAATTCTTGACTCGTCAAGACTTGATTTGAGTCAGAATTTTGAAATCGAGTATTTGAGTCAAGTCAGAATGTTGATATCGAGTATTCAAGTTGAGTCATGATGTTGATATCGAGTATTGACTCGAATTCTCGACTCGACTCATCAAGATATGATTTACTACTACTAATATTAATCTGATAATGCAATAAAGTAATGCAATTGATTCGATTGCATCTTCATGATTCATGAAGATACTGACTACTACTGATAGAGATTTTCTCACGAGTATTGATCAGAACTCACGAGAATACTGACTACTATTAATACGTGTTTTCTCAGCTTAGTAATTACTACGTAGTCAAGCATAAGCTTTAATCAATTGCATTACTCTGTTGCATTATTCTGTTGCATTATCAATAGTACATTATCAATAGTGCTTGAGAAAGCTCTATCAGTAGTAATCAATATTCTCATGAGTCATAAGCTCTGAAGATGTCAATTACTATCTATGAATCATGCTTGAGAAATCTCTATTAGTAGTAGTTAGTATTCTTATAAATTCTAAAGATGCTGACTCTGCTCGAGAAACTTCTACTAGTAGTAATCAGTATTTCTTCTCATTAAACTCTGAATTTTTGATTGCTTAATGAGTTGAGTCAAAAACTCGAATTCTGACTCGACTCAAGATTGATATTGAGTTGAGTCATGAGATTGATATTGAGTACTCGAGCGAGTCAGAAAGTAGATATGAAAACCTGACTCAACGATCAGTCTATTAATTGATTCTTTTTCTTTGATCTTTCTCATAGTTAAATGCTCGTTATTCAGACAAATCAAATAAACATGAATTTTACTTAAAGATTCTGATTGAATCATTTGACTACTTTAGATTGCACGAAAATGAAGAGCAATCTTATCTCATAAGTCAATTATTAGTTATTTCTTATGATATTCTAAATAAGAAGATAAACGTTGAAACAGAGAATAGAAATCATTGAATTTGCTGAATTCTTGAATGAGATTTAAATATTGTTTTCAAAAGTTAGTCTCTTTGTCAGAATCATTATACAGCTCAGCAAGTTCATTTAACAGGTTTTTGATCATTTTATAGAAATTCAATGAATCTCGTTAACATCAAGCTAGTGTAACTTTGACTGCATCTTTGTTGATTCATGAATGAACGTAGACTAAAATTGCTTTATCATTGTCAAAGTGATCAAAATTGATTTCTATTTTATCATAAATCTTTCTCTGTCAGTTATTTCAGATAGACTCACTTTCATCAATAAACAAAAGTGAATTCAAAAGCTTTATAAAACACTTGATAAAGTGAGAGAAAAAGAAGAAAAGAACAGATGTGTTCTTTCTAGTCACTTGAAGTTGATTATCTCATTCAGCAAGCTTATTCTGAATCTTTATGTACTTCTTATTCAATTGTCTCTTAGCTTGATTAATATCTTCATAGCGAATCTTTCAAACTTAATTACTAGAAATCTTGTTGAATAAATTTAACGCTTTAACGTCTAAATCTCGCTGTGTTCAAAGATCATTAAAAATCTTTAGAAATTGATTCAAATCTTCTTTGACTCAATGACTTAACAGTTTAAAGTTCTTAATATTTCAGAAAGTGATCATCTCAGTAACTTCATTCAAGTGAGAGAAATTAGATAATGATTGACGTTTCTTTCATATGATGTCAGTTCAAAGATAGATTGATATGCATGATGAAAGCTCAAGATAAATGATTAAATTGAAAGTGATAGCAGAATAGAAACTTTAATAACTCTTGAAGTGATCTTTCACAGATGATCAAGTCATGATGAATGTTTAGTTGATTGAATAAAGAGCAATGCTCAACAGTAATAAAAAGAGATTGTAGTTCAAGTGCTTAATCTTCAAGAAAGATGTTGTTAATTATAAAAATGTTTTTGTTTTGATTCTCAAGTTATCAATAAAGATCTTTTATCGTTGATTCTTTTAATTGAGTGAATGAACGTGTACTTAATGAGCTTTAAATCTTCTAGCAATTCAACAAAGATTTTTTATCATTGATTTTATTGATTTCTTGATGTTGTTCTGTCTTTCAAAGTCGTTGATCATCAGATACATAAATTTCTTTATACTTATCTTGTTGTCAGTTGAGTTAACTTGAATGAGTAATGAAATCAATATCATATGATAGATGAATTCTTAATGTAATGTTAAAATCATGTTGTCGTGAGACTGTTTGCATCATTCTCACAAGATAGTTAGTAAGAGAAAAGAGATCGAGATCTGAGTTAATGATAGAAGAGTCGAAGAGCGTTTTTCAAGTGTATATATAGATGTCATTGCGACTTGTAGATAGAGACAGAAACATATACATTTTACATTATCTTTCTACTAGCATGATCATTGCATGTGTTTATTGTTTGCTTTCTCTGTTGCTTTGATATGACTTTCTATACTGAATCTGTATTCTATCTTTTGACATTGAAGTTCAAGCGTAAGAATATCATTTTTATGATATCTTGAGTAGAACAGTTGACTAAACAGCAGAGAGCGACACGACATTTCTACAGTGATCAGAAAATTTATGAAAGATTTGAAGTAAGAATCAATTTGACTTTGAAATATGAAAAATTGATATAGCGACTTCATTTCGCTTAGAGATATTAACGAAAGTTATTCAAGTCACAGAATTCTCACAATTGAAACTAAAAGAGACGTGTATTTTCAGCTGACGAAAATTGTCTCTCTTTGAGCAAAGATGCAACAGCGAAGAAGAAAGAAACTGACTTTCGCGAATGATTGACACTCAGAAGAGATGCTCTGATCAGAAGAAGAGTTTATCTAATCTCAAGACTTGCAAGAAACAGACAGCGAAAGCGAGAATCAAAGAACGAATTCAAAGCAATGTAGACAGAAGTATGAGAAATGATGTCAGTTTCAGCAATGAATCATGTTTCAGCAAAAGCATAAGATCGAGCGTTGTTCATTAAATAAAAGAAGAGAAAAGAAAAGCATCTTGATCAGTTGTAACAACTGCAAAAGAAAGAAAGAAGAACTTCAATGAGTTGAGAAGCAAAAACAAAATAATGAGATCTTTTTGACTGCTCTATTATTTTTGCTATTCTGTATTTCATTCTCACAGCTTTCAATATCAACTCACAGTGACAAAATGACAAACTCATTAAAAACATCTGTTGTAAACACGAGTGCTACGCTCATCAGCTCTC
>JAABUV010006717.1_pt1 | contig 12385 bp, 15 predicted proteins | sample 5559971 | NCBI WGS metagenome assembly JAABUV01 (sample SAMN10711881, study PRJNA513362) | rock metagenome | isolation source: Antarctica rocks | place: Antarctica: Victoria Land, Knobhead nord | collected 2015-12-19
GCGTATCTCGCCGCTGAAGCGGTCGATTTGGGTATCGTAAAGAGGAAGCGTCAACGTGATCCTACCCCCGCGCGCTTCGCGCAATTGTGCTTGACTTTTGCCTCAACTGCTTAACTTGTGACCAATAGGATTAGGGAAGATGGCGGAGGTGTCCGGCCTCAGTTATGCGTCACTCCTGACGACGGCGCGCAATTTCCTACGGGCGGAGACGCTCCATGCGGGGAACGACGAGATTGCCAACGCCACGGTGGCGCTGCCCATGTTCAACGCCTATGACATTGACGACAAGAAGCATTCGAGTAGCGATGGCCAGCGCATCGAAACGCAGATCCCGACCATCAATGCGCGACATTCCAGCAAGTACTTCGCCCTGAATAAAGGGGTGAGCGCCTACTGTCAACGCCAGTGAGATTTGACCCAGCAATCGCCAATGTAGCTTGACCCCCATTAGACCAGATGGCAAAGGCCTCGATCCGCATCTACCAGAGATGAGGGCGCACGCCAGGAACGAGCTACTTGAAAAAGATGGGTCAAGCCAAATTGGCGCAAATGGGTCAATTCTACGTCGCCGTGTACACTACTCGCTGGTGTTGAACCATGTGCCGGTCAATGCGCGCATCATCGGCACGCACGAGCACGAATCACACTACGTCTACGATATCCTGCACCACAATACCACAGACGTGCAACCGGAACGGCATTCGACAGACACCCACGGCGCCAACCATGTGAACTTTTTCATCTTGCACGTCTTCGGCTATCAGTTCGCCCCGCGGTACCGCGATCTGCATAAAAAGATGGACGGCCTGGTCGGCGGTCATCATCCCAGCCACGACGCCGCGTCCCTGATCAAGCCCGCGCGCAAAACCTTCGATGCCGTGATTATCAGGGAATGGCCGAATATCCAGCGCATCCTGGCGTCGCTGGCGCAGAAGGAGGTGACGCAAGCGACGATCGTCCGCAAGCTCAGTTCCTATGCCCGCCAAAACCAGACCAAGAAAGCGCTGTGGGAGTTGGATGCGATGCGCCGAACGATCCACATTCTCAATTTCATCGACGATCCGGTGCTGCGGCAGAGTGTGCAGACAGCCCTCAACCGTGGTGAGGCGTACCACCGTCTGCGGCGTGCGATCTCGTACGTCAATGCGGGCAAGTTTCGGGTGAAGACCGAGACGGAGCAGCAGATGTGGAATGAGTGCGCGCGGCTCATCGCCAACGCTATCATCTACTACAACACGCTGCTGCTGTCGCGCGTCTTCGCGCAGAAGCTGGCGACAGGCGATGCGGAGGCTATGACGATCCTCCAGGGCATCTCACCCGTCGCCTGGCGGCATATCAATCTGATCGGCACCTTTGATTTCACTGCGGCTGCCTCGCCGGTCGATATCGAGGTCCTGGCCGCGCACTATAACGACCCGGACTTCTGGCACCGGTCTCTGCAGGAAGGGGACGATGAGGAACTGGAGGGTTCCGTTGGGGTCTGCTGAGATGAGAAAAATCTTCGGAACCGGCCTTGTCGATCAAAAAAGCTGGGCTACGCAAGGGTTTGTGGGACCTACAGAAGGTCGAATTGGACCGATGCGGCTGGTTAATACGATGGTCTTTCGGCCAAAATGTATCATCTCAGCAGGCCCCAACGGAACCCTTCCACTAACCATGACGCGCCATTTCAAGCGCACGTGCTGTCGAGATTGTTGGATCGCCGGGGAAGAGCTTGGCGAGGTCGGCGCGTTTGGCTCCATTGGCGAGGGCCCAACGAGCGAACGCCGCTGGCGACTCCACGATGACGTTGTTGTGCATCTTCCAGTGGAACTGGCCGCAGAACTTGGAGCACTGCGCGTAGAATGTGCCGGCCCGCTCAGTGTAGATCACACTACGCTCGATGTGGCCGGGGTATGCGTCCATGTGCCCATCGAGCGCCGGGACCCACCAGTCATGCACGACATCGCTCGATGTGACACGCCAATCTATGTCGCGCCGCACCGGTAGGTGCAGGTCCGTCGTCGCGCCGGCAAACCCGATTCTTACACCAGGCAGCTGTGGGAATGTATAGCCCCAAGCCCATTGGTAGCCCTGAATATCGACACGGATGGTGTTCGCGGCGTCCGCGCGAGGAGGCGCGTTGAGTTGCAGTGTGGAGATAACAATGGCTAAGAGCACGGCGACGATGACGATAGGGATCGACGTCCAGGTGATCTCCAGGCGCGAGTTGCCATGGATCTGTGGCGGCTCATCGTCGTCGGTGAGGGGGCCGGAATGCCCGAAGGTCATGATGGCGTAGAACATGAGGCCGCCGACGAGGACGACCACGGCCACGCCCACGTAGGTGACGATGGTCCACACGCGGTCGAGGCGACTCGCCGTCGGCGAGGCTGGATCAATCGGCCACACCGCGAACAGCGTATGGTGGGGCAGTAGCGGGGGAACGACGAGCAGCAGGATGGGGCCGATGATGACGATCGCCATAACGATCAGGCGAAGTACCCGGTTTCGACTGGTCACACTCTATCTCCTAGTCGCGGGCAACGTGCGTATGTCCACATTGGGTAGCGTGGGGCGAATACACTACTATGCTACCCGTAATGGGGGGGGCGCGACAAGGACGAGGCCCGTTTGCCCGCGCCCGGTCACTGGGGTACAGTGAGGGGTGTACAGAAATAGTCTATAGCCGGTTAGTGAAGGATGACGAGGATCATGGCTACGATCTCAGCGCCACCCGGCGCCGCCGCCCCGCTCCCGCGCGCCCTAGCGCGCTCGCCTCAGACCAGGGGTGTCGTGTCCTGGCTGACCACGACCGACCACAAGCGCATCGCCCTGCTGTACTTCTATACCACGTTCGCGTTCTTCCTGATCGCGGGCGTCGAGGCGTTGCTGATTCGTACGCAACTCGCCAAGCCCGACAACAAGTTCCTCACCGAGCAGGAATATAACCAGTTGATCACCGGACATGGCTCGCTGATGATTTTCTTCTGGCTAGTGCCTGTATTCTCGGCGTTTGGCAACTACTTCGTGCCGCTAATGATTGGCGCGCGTGACATGGCTTTCCCGCGCCTGAACGCGCTCTCCTTCTGGCTGCTCCCACTGGGCGGCCTGACCGTCCTCGCCGGCTACCTCACGCCGCAAGGTCCGGCCGCCAGTTCATGGTGGGGCTATCCGCCGCTCTCCAGTAACACGTACTCGCCCGGTATCGGGCAGGACCTCTGGATTGTCGGTCTGCACATCGTCAGCATCTCCTCTATCGTCGGCGCGGTCAACTTCATCGTGACGATCTTGACGATGCGCTGCAAGGGCATGACCTTCTTCCGCATGCCGCTCTTCGTGTGGGGTATGCTGACCACCTCGATCCTGGTCATCACCGCCATCCCCGTCTTCGCCGCGGTGCAGACGATGAACCTGCTCGACCGCATCGCCGGCACGCACTTTTTCACCGGCCCGCACAGCGACGCGGTGCTCTACCAGTACCTGTTCTGGTGGTTTGGCCACCCCGAGGTCTACATCCTGGTGCTGCCGGCCTTTGGCCTCGCCTCGGAGGTCTTCCCCGTCTTCGCGCGCAAGCCGATCTTCGGCTACAAGTCGGTCGCCCTGGCCACGATCACGATCACGATCATGGGGCTCATGGTGTTCGGACACCACATGTTGGTCTCGCCGACGCCGCTGACCACGCGCGGCGCCTTCATGTTGATGAGCTACGCCATCGCCGTGCCCTCGGGCATCAAGGCCTTCAACTGGACGGCCACGCTGTGGGGCGGGCGTATCTTCCGCAATACGGCGTTGCTCTTCATGTTCGCCTTCCTGGTGCAGTGGTTCATCGGCGGCATCTCGGGCGTCTACCTCGCCACGATCCCGATTGACCAGCAGGTGACCGACAGCTATTTCCTGATCGCGCACTTCCACTACGTCATGATGGGCGGCTCGGTCTTCGCCGCTTTCTCTGGCTTCTACTACTGGTTCCCCAAGGTCTTCAACCGGATGCTCGACGAGCGGTTGGGCAAATGGAACTTCTGGCTGATGGTTATCGGCTTCAACATGACCTTCTTTATCCAGCACTTCCTGGGCATGAACGGCATGCTTCGCCGCGAGGCTAGCTATCCAGCGGCGACGGGCTGGCAGTGGATGAACGATGTATCGACGGCCGGTTCCTATATCCTGGGCATCGGCATCTTGCTGTTCATTGTCAATGTATGGTACAGCCTGCGCCGCGGCGCCGTGGCCGGCCCCGACCCCTGGAAGGCCAACACACTGGAGTGGACGACGAGTTCGCCGCCGCCGTGGTACAACTTCGTCACGCTGCCGGTCGTGACGTCGCTGCGCCCCGCGCGCGACCTGCGTCGCGCCGGACGCATTGACCCCGGCCAGGGCGGCCGCGACGAATTCGGGTCACGCGGAGACAATACCGTGGCGAGCGGCGGCCCTGTGCCCCATATGCCCGGTCCTGATGACATTTGAGCGCCGAGTGGCGACTAGTACCGCTAGCTGGAAGTTTCTCCGCATGTTTGGCACGTTGCCGCGTGCGTGGTGACTTCTCGGAACGCCTACTGAACGTGCGGAACCATTTCCAGCGAAGGGTACTAGCAACGACGCGTGACACTGTTACGTGATGATTGATGAGGATAGAGGGAACGTGATGAGTACGACGGCAGCGCCGCCACAGGCTCCAACAGCTGTACAGCCGGTCGTCGGCCTCTTCGACGACATCGGTCGGGCCGAGCACGCGGTCCATGGTCTGCTCACGGCGAACTTTGAGCGGGGCGCCGTGAGTATGGAGTGGGAGGAGATCGACGCTCCTAATACCGCGCCGCCCGCGCCGCACTCTTACTCAGCGCCTTTCGCTTTCGTTACTTCGCTCCTCGGCGGCGCCATCCCCGCCGTGCTGGCAGCTCTTTTCGCCCCACAAAAAGTGACGCTGTACGGTCTGGATCTGTCTATTTCGCCCGTGCTGGCTCTGGCGCTCGCCGGTGGGACGTTCGGCTGGATCCTCGGGGCTATTTTGGGATTCGGCCACTTGGGGCGGGAGGACGAGCCGGAGCCGATCTCGCTGCAGGCGCCGATCATCACGGTGTCCGTGCAGGCGCCGGAACGGCCGGGTGAGGCGCGCGCGATCCTGCATGCCGCAGGCGCGCGCACGATACAGGGGGGTGACCGCGCCTATAGCGCCCAAGCTAGCGCGCCAGGTGGGCGCCGAGCCCCCTACAGCGCGGCGGTACCTGTCACGAGGCCAACAGCCGGCGCCGCGCACCGCAGCGCGGCGCCAACGCCGCCCGGACGTCACGAACGGCTGCCGCTCGGCCCTCAAGGAACGCAAACCGGTCCGCGACGTACGGGGATAGCGCTTGTCGCGGCCGTCGTCGTTGGCGGGCTCTTCGCGTTGCTGCGCCGCCGCCGGAACTAGGCGACGGGTGTTAGATCGAGGGGGGTTGGCGTTTCTACTGGGAGCGCCGGCTTCCAGCCACCATACCGTTGCGCGCGAGCGTGTCGGTGATAGCAAACATCTCGGATGCGGCCGTTTGCCGGCTGGAAGCCAGCGCTCCCAGTAGAAACCGTGCGTTCCTTCCCGCCTGATGCCTAGAACAGGTCGGCGCTGGGCGCCTTATAGTCGCGCCGCAACTCGGTCAGCCAGTTGACGATACCGGTAATCATGATGACGAGGCCAGCGATCCACATAATGGGCGTAACCGCGATGCCGGCAAGGGTCAGCGCGATGCCGATAGCCGTCGCAAGTGGCTGCCAAGTCGGGGCTACGACATGCATCTCGTCGTGCGGTTGGTACGTTGGGTTGGCGACGCCAGGCGGGTTGGGTGGAAGCGCATCCGCTTGCTGCTGCATAGTCATAGCGTACAGTCCTATTTCACTCTGTGGTAAGCGTGCCCTGGATGTTTTAACGCAGGTACAAAAATGCCCACACAAACGAGGCCAGGAACATGAGAACCGCGCCGAGAACCATTGCCATGGCTAGGCGCAGATTGAAGCTGATCAGACGGTTGTGCATCGACGGCCTCCATGACTAGAGTTATAGGGACGGGCAACGTATAGGAGCGCGTCACTTACTGCTGTGGTCACGCATTCGGTTCAGGGGCGGCGTCGGACGGCTCAGGTCCCTGATAATATTTGATCGACTGCTCGACGGTGATACCAATGACATAGCCCACGATCCAGCCGAGCGTGCCGAAAAACGCGGTGAAGAGCAAGAGACCGCCCCATGGATCGGCTCCGTTGAACCCTCCCGTGATCGTCGCCCCCGACAACCAGCCAATCGAACCAAAGGCCAGCGACAGGTACCACGCGTCTCTGAAACCGCGGTGCGTGTTCCAGTACTGTCTAAAACCGTTCATGGTGGGTAATGTAACCTCCCGCATGTGAGTTGGAGCAAGGGGTGCGCACATTGCTATCGGCTGTTAGCCTGTCACTTTCAAGATACCTGACCACGCTCCGTTTGGTTTTGGCCGCCGCTCCCGATAGGAGTATAATCCACGTAAGTAGCCGACCGCGGATAGCTGAACGAGGAATTATCCCGATGTCTATTGTTTTACCAGTCAAGCGTACCCGTCGCCATGAGTGGCCGCAACAAGCGATCGTGTCGGGATTTATCGCCACGGCAGTGGCGGCTGTTGTACTGGTCGGCGCTTACGTCGCCGCTCAAGGTTTGAGCCAATCGTATACGCCTGGGACCACGAACACAATTGTACACTGGTTCTATAACCTGACGCACAACCGCGCCACGACCGCGGCCAAGGACGCGCTCTACGGCGCCCTGCTGCTGCATGTGGCGTTCGGCCTGTTCTGGGCCGGTATCTACGCCTACTACGCCGAGGCCGCCCTGACGGGTCCGGGGTGGCGCAAAGGTTTAGCCTTCTCGCTGGGTCCCTGGCTGCTCTCGGTCGTCGTGCTGCTGCCCTTGCTAGGCGGCGGCTTCCTGGGCTTTGGCTTGGGCGCGGGTCCGCTCCCGCTCATCGGCAACTTCGTGCTGCACGCCGTCTATGGCGTTGTATTGGGCACGATCTATGGGCTCAGCGCTATCGGCGGGGCCGACGCAAACGGGCTTGAGCTCAAGCGCGACAACACGGCCGAACGGGGCGCCGCGCTCGGTATCATGGCGGGAGCCGTCGTCGGAGGCCTCGCCGGCTTGGGCATCAGTCTTTTCGCCGGCGCGGCCGACGGCGTGATCACAGGCCCGTTGCAATTGTTCCTATTTGGAGCCGTGCTCGGCGCGGTCGGGGGCGCCCTGCTTGGGTCGATGTCGGGGTTGACTAACATCTCCAAGTGAGTCGGTAGTTGATAGTTGTACGATCTTGCTAGTCGCTTACCGGTTCATCGTCGGATGAAGGCGCTGAAATCGCTGACTTGATGGGCAATATTCTCAGCGTCGTTGAGAATGAGGTCCGTGTCCGGCGTCATCAAGGCGAAAAATAGGACCGCGCCGGCGATGAACTCTATCAGGTCGCCCGGCAGCGCCATAACCAGGCCGGCCAGGTGTTGGTCGTCGATGGGCGCGATGCCCCATAGAGGTTGCTGCCACGCGTAGAACGGGTACACCACCGTATCTTTGGTAGCGAAGATCATGCCCAGCAGGGCGTTGGGGATCGCGGCCGCCCACACGTAGATCAGGCGCAAGCCGGGGTGCAGGCGCGATGGCCCTGGCATGGGTTCGACGATGACCCACCAGAATAGCAGGCCCGTCCCCAGGAAATAGAGGTGTTCGAGCAGATGCACGCCATCACTGCGCAGGGTAGCGTCGTACAAGGCCGGGAGGTGCCAGAGCAACAGACCGGCATTGTAGAGTAGCCACGCCACCAGCGGCGCGGTCAACCGGCGTGTCAGCCCGCGCAACCAGAGGGTGCGGTGATGTGTGCGCGCCATCGCGCGCGCCAACCAGCGCGGCACGCCGAGGAGCAGAACCTGGACGGGCTTACCGAGCAGAAGCAAGGGCGGCGCAACCATCAACAGGACCATATGCTGCGCCATGTGCAGGGTGAAGAGCCGCTCATCGAGCGTGTCGAGCGGCGAGGTCAACGCCACCAACACGGCCAGCAACCCCAGTGTGAAATAGGCGACGTGACGCCGTTTGACCACACGCCCAAAGCGGCCGCGCCGCGCGAGGTCGCGCAGCCCGCGCGTATAGAGCGCTACCATCAGCACGAGTCCCACCACCACATTCGGTGGGAACGACCAATCCAGCAGGAACGACGTGACAGACATGACGGCTCCTACAAGGAGTAGCGATAATGACGGTTCGCAGGACCGGAGCGAGCGCCGGACGTGTTGCCCAACAGTTCAGTGTAGCGCACTGCGTTGGGCCGTCCAAATAATGACCACAGTTAAACAAGTAACTGCTATAACACGGCATACTACCCTTATGAAGAGTTGGATGGGGAGCGTAATTGGTGGCGTGCTGGCTGCTGGTGTCGTGACAATCGTATGGTTCATCGGGAGCCAGCGCCACCCTACACCCACGAATGAGCTGCGCGACCTCGCCACCAGCCTGCTGTGTCTCTCCCCGAGCGGCGCTCCGCGCCCTGGCAGTCCGACCGTCGAAGAGGCATGGAAGCGCATCGCGGGCGTCACGATCGCGCGGGCGCGCCCCCTCTACCACGGCGCCCTATCAATCCAGTTGCACTATGACCACGCCGGGCTCGTGGTTCCCGTCGGCTTCATCCGTGTCGGCCCGCTGGGCGGGCATCATTGGATTCCATCGACCGACCCGCCGACCGTTTCGTGGCTGAACTTGGCCTGCGGTCGTACGTCGTGAGTTGCCAGTGCTGAGGCAAAGCTATCGCTGACGCCAGCCTTGTCGTGGCGGGCCACAGAATTGGTTTCGTCTAAACGCACTGGCAAGCCAGAGGAGTGCGCCACGGCGATATCGCGTGAGACGCGTTGGGAGAGAGACGCCATGACGCCTTCGGATAACAATGCGGCGTCAGTCGCGCCGGCTGTGTTCGGGACACCGCAGGCGCTAAAGGGGTAATACCCTTTGGGGAAGCGTCAAGCGTTAGGATTCGGAACGCAATTGGGCTGTAGCGCACGGCAGCCTGCGGTGGCCCCTACCTGATGTCGCCTACGCTGCCCCCAGTACCGCGCACTGTGCTGGCCGATTAGTCCGTATTCTTCGGCTGTGACGGCTCATGACGCTGCTGAACGGGGACCGACAGCCGCGTAGATGGGAGAATCGCATGCACACATATGCAGGCACCCCACGTCAATGACGCAGTTGTCGGATTTGTGGCTCAAGAACGATGGGATAGCGCGCAGAAACCGTGGAATCTTGCACCTCCAGTGCACTCCGTTCGTCCACGGCTATCGTCGCCCCCCCGTTCCCCGTGCGTTACCCTTTCAGCCTATCGCACTGGATCTGTGGGTTCCACCTTAGCTTCACTTTAGGCACGCGACTTGCAATATATGTCACCGAGTACTGTGGCTCAGACTATAGGAGGTCAAGATACGATGGACAATCCGCAACAGACATATTTCGCTGTGTTGGAAGGGGTTCCCACTCCTGTGTGGTATTGGCTGGGCATTGGCTCTATCGTGGCGTCGCTCATCCTCAAACTGCAAAAGCGGGATCAGGACGCGCTGTTCGTCGGCCAGTGGCCGCCCACGTTTTTTATCTTAGCGCTGCTCCTCAAGCAACAGCGGCCGAGCCAAGAGGTCTAAGCCCCACTCAATCGTCAGGCGGCGACACGTCGCTCTCGCCGACTCCGGCATACGTCAGGTGACCGTATCGCGCTTACTGAAGCGTGATACGGTCATTCCGCGTCAGGCGTGCCGGGTCATGCTTATCGAAGAAGACGCCCATCGCTTCTACACTGCCTTTGACCTCCGCGATTGTCATCTTCCGGTGTGATGGCCGTGGTCGTCCGTGTAACAGAAATAACAACTTCGTCGCACGGATGACCACGGTAGCCATCACAGGTAACTGGTAGCGGGCACGTCTGCCCGCGCTGGAGAAGTGACGCCCTCCCCGCTAGCCGTTGACGCATACTCAAACATGGATAGTCACACCTACGCGGTAGACAGGGCGTCGGGGCCGCCCTGTCGGTGACTGAAACCTGGACGGGCGACGTGGCGTATCCGTACTACGCCGTCTTACGGTGACGGGGACACGCCACGTCGCCCGTCCACGAGTAAGGTGGAGCGGTTTAGCTGCCCGTGATCGTCTCGGTGATCTTGGTGATGATACCTTCGCCCTTCGACGCGGTACCGTCGCCGCCGGAGACCTGGCGGGGGGCCTGGACCGGGCCAGTGGGATCGCCGGGGAGACCGCCGTAGACCTTGGCGGGGGCGGGCGGCAGGTTCGTCTCCACGCCCAGGGCGAAGGGCTCGGCGATGTAGGAGTACGCGCCCTTGCCGTCGAGCGAGGGGCCGGAGGCCCAACGGCCCTGCCCGGCCGTGGTGTCGGCGGGGTTCTGCGCGTACGACATGAACGCGTAGGCGTACTGGCCGTTCTCGCCAAGCGTGTCCGCCGTCCGCTGCGCGGGAATCGGCAGCACGGCGGTCGGGCCACCCAACTCCTCGATGGCGGCGAGGAACTGCTGTTGGTGCAGCAGGTCGCGCGCGAGCATGAAGGAGAGCGTGTCGCGGATGCCGGGGTCAGCGGTCATCTCATAGACACGAGAGGTCTGCAGGCGGCCCTGCATCTCGTAGATCGCGTCGGCGTACAGGTCGGCGGCGACGTTCCCACCGGCAGTCACGTAGGAGCCGTTCCAGGGGTTGCCGTTGCTGTCGGCGTACATGGCGCCCAAGCCTGAGACGATCATGTGCTGGGGGTTCATCCCGCCCATCACTGCCGCCACCGCCGGGTTGGAGTTCGCGCCCTGCGCCTGTTGCTCGGGTGAGGCCCCGTTGAGGAGCATCCCGACCATGGTTGCGAGCATCTCGACGTGCATGATCTCCTCGGCCGCCGTGTCGAGCAGCATGTCCTTGATCATAGTTAGCGTGGGATTGCCCTCGGCCCCACGCAGGCTCCAGCCCTGCGCCAGGTACTGCGCCATCACCGTGAACTCGCCGTACACGCCGCCGATCAACTCCTGCACCTGCTTGGCGAAGACCGGGTCGGGCCGCTCCACGCGCACCGGATACTGCAGCTGCTTATTGCGGACGAACATCGTGACTTCCTCCCCGGACGTCGCCGGACTGAACCTACCGCGCGCCGGCCCATCGGCTATGCTTAGGGCCGTACCACGCTGAGCGAGGGGCTAGCGCTGGTAGAGCACGGGCCGTGCCACGTACTAGGGGGGAGTACTTAGCGTATGGAGTATGCGTTGGTAGAGGGGCGGGTGCGCATCGAGCGCACGGCGGAGGAGCAGGAACCGCTGTTGCAGCGCCTGCGTCGCATCGAGGGCCAGGCGCGCGGGTTGCAGCAGATGATCGTGGAGAATCGCTATTGCCTCGACGATGTGCAGCAGCTCAACGCCATCACCGCCGCCGCGCGCGAAACGGCGCTGTTAATCATCGACGACCATCTCCAGGCCTGTACCCAGCTCGCGGTGGAGGCGAACGACGGGGCGTTGGCGCGCGGCGAGATGGTGGCGGTGCTGCGCGCGGCGATGCGGCAGTAGGGCAGATCGGCGGCACGGTGATGGCGCGTCGTGCGGGTGTGCGGGACGGCGAGACCCTGGCGGTACCCGCGGAGACGGGCGGCGGGGTAGGCGGCGTCGGTGTGTCGTTCCGCAATGCTCGCTCACGTCATGTGGCACCGCGCGGCGGCGCCCGTCAGAGGGGCCGCTGGGTCAGCACGCGTCGGACTCGTCGGCTGGCGACGCTGGCGCGTGCGCCGTGCGCGCACGGCGGGTGGGCCAGCCCTGGCCACCGAGGGAGGTGCGGCGGTAGCGGTCGATCTCGGCGGAAGCGATGAAGAGGCGGGTAGCCTTGCCACAGGGGACACGGACGGCGGCGAGCTGGCCTTTTTGGATGTACTGCTTGATGGTGGCGGGGCGCAGGCCGAGCGCGGCGGCGGCCTCCGCGAGACGGAGCAAGGACTCGTGCGCGGTCAGCTCAGTGGCGTGCGTCTGGTCGCTTCCCGCTTCTCCTCCCACTCCTCCGTTCGTCGTAGTGGCGTGCATCTGTCCCCCTTGTCGCTCCTCCACGTCGCGCCTGGTGCGGCGCCGACGCTCGTCCGTCCCGCGACGCCTAATGACAGGCGTGGGGGGACCTCCGGGGCGACCCAACGCACGAACTAGGCCACGGGCGCGCGGCGTCACCCCTAGATACGCACGACGAGGATGACGAACGGTATCGTTGGGGCCTGCTGATATAAGCTATTCTATGGGAAGCGTCAGGATTCGGAACGCAGTTGGGCTGTGGTGCGTGTCAGCCTGCGGTGGCCCTTGCCTGATGGCATCTACGCCGCCTGCAGCAGCGCGCGCACCGCGCCCCACTGCTCCTGGAACAGGCG
>JAABUV010006721.1_pt1 | contig 12381 bp, 15 predicted proteins | sample 5559971 | NCBI WGS metagenome assembly JAABUV01 (sample SAMN10711881, study PRJNA513362) | rock metagenome | isolation source: Antarctica rocks | place: Antarctica: Victoria Land, Knobhead nord | collected 2015-12-19
ATGTTGAGTTAACATGATTTTGTCTGTAGCTAACAGTACTGAAACTATAGTGTCATCTTCAGAAATCAGTGCTTGCGTATTTCATCATCAGATATCAATGTGCATTTTCGTGTACATTCAATTTTCATTGACGTTGTATACTTTGATTGATGCATATTTCAGATTACTCACAAACGAATGATGTCTCAAGAGAAATTTCAAGATGTTTATCACGTTTCTGTACTGAATCTTGAATATATCTGTTTCGATCTCTGAATTCATCGATGAAATCTTCAAAGATGTTTCAAATCAACTATCATCAGATATTTCGTGAGATATATTGTGTAGAATGTTTCTAAATTGATCTGCATTCTTGAAGATACAATCAGCATGATGAGTCTTCTGAAACGAGATCTTGAAGTATTGATTAATATCTTCGCTACTGACTTTTGCATTCAGAAATCAATGTGCAAGAGAAAAATCTTTCTCATTCGAAAAGAAAAGTCACTCTGATTGAAGACTGTCATCTAAAGATGATCATGAATCTTGTTCAAGTTTACTGTAGTTTGAAATGATTCTTATGAATCTGATATATTGTTCTAGCGATTCATCGACGCTTTGTCTCTTTGTATCATTCGTCTCATCATAATTGTCTACTTTGATGAATGAGAAAGTACATGATGAATTGATAAATCTTTTGAAATCAAGTGATATTTGTGCAATTGAATTTCGAAAATGCTTCTGATCATCTGAAGCTTCTACGTTTTCTTCTGTACTTTGCTTGAAGTCAGAGATGTCAGTATCGTTCATTGTGATCGTTTCATGTCATAAATCAGTCTGAAAGTATTTGCATGTGTCTGTATATTCATTGACTGCTGAGTTCTCTTTTCTTAAATATTTCTTGAAGAACTGCACGTCATTTCACAGCGTCGAGCAGTGATTAAAGTGATATATCAGATTTCGTGTGATTCTCAATATCATTTCACACGTACGACAGTTTCGCTTCATGCTTGAAGCTGATTTCGATGAAGTAGATTGTAGTGAGAGAGACAACAAAAAGTACTGATTGACGCGTTTGACAAATTGTATCGCGCTGTCGCTATTTCTAATCAGAATCTCTGTTGATACAAGTACGTTGAACTACAAAATGTCAGAATAGCATGCAATACAAAGAATAAAATGATCAGAAATTAATGAGATCTGATATAGCAGTAGAAGCAATAACTCTTGTTTTACTTCTGATCAAGTAATTTGTTCTTTTTTACTTGAAGCTCTCTGATGAAAGCAAATTTTTCTGAATTACAGCGAGTTTAAGATAAATTATCGTAAATTTGAAATGCTTTGCACATCTCAATATTTATCTTGAAATTTGTGAGTTGAAAGCAAATTTCCCTAGATTATCATCGATTTGAGGTAAATTATCGTAAATTTGAAATGCTTTGCACATTTCAATATTTACTTCGAAATTTGTGAGTTGAAAGCAAATTTCTCTAGATTATCATTGATTTGAGATAAATTATCATAAATTTGAAATGCTTTCACAAAATGCTCAATCAGCTAGTATGTCATAGTCATAGTCTTTGTGCTTTGATAACTCTGTAGAATATTAGAGATCATTTTATATAAAGAGAATCTAACGTGCAGTACTCTTCAGATTGATGAAAAGATGAATACAGATAATTCATTGTCAAAGTGTGTTGTGAGCAAATTTGCTTTCGCTTAGCATAATTTGCAACATGAGAACGAAAGTTGATCTTTGCTTCATCTTTAACTTATCAACTCACAACTCTTTGTTCTTCTGATACTCATTGTCATGATAAGCACTTTCACTCTATCTGTTGCAAAGCTCAGTGCGTACATCATCTGTCATCAGCATGTAGTGAAATCTGTAAGTGATTCAAAATAGAGAACATGTCACATGTACTCTTATCTCACTTCTCAACATCATGACAGTAATCATCTCACATTCTATTGTATGACTTCTAGAAATTCTCAGAACTGATGACAATGTTTGCGTATCTGTTAATCTTTCAATATGTCACGAAGATTCAAGTTGATTTCAGATACGCTTACAGACTTCAACTATGATGAGATTTCGTCGAATTGAATCAAGATGATGATCACTCAAGATTTTGTCATCGATGATGATAAATATAATGCATTGAAGATATGCATTAAACAAATGCTGAGAAACGCAAGATTACTTGAAACATCACTTGATAATAAAATCGAGAAAAAGACAGTCAGAAAGATTGCAATCATCATAAATGATGAACTCTTGCACTTTCTGATAGAAGATCATCAAGTAACATGAAAAGATGCATGTCTTATAAAGTGAGTGAGACAAATAAACAGTAAGAAGAAAGATAGAGCAACGAGCATAAAGACAGAGAGATCTGCTCATCTGATTGAGCAAGCACAACTCAGCTCAGTCTCATCATTCATCTTATCGATAATAATTGACTTTGATTGCATGATCTTGACTTTGAACAATACGATGAATAATAAGACAATTCATCATTCACAGCTTTTCATAGCGAATGAAAAGCAGAGCAATTTCACTCCGAAGAACGTCAATTTCGATAACTATTAAAGACAGCTTGTTAGTGAGACAATGTTCAACTTCGAAAAGAAGAAAATTATTTATGAAGTCGAGAACTTCGAAAAAGTTGAGATCAGAAATGCAGTCAACTTTCATGTCACATTGATAGATATGACAAAGAAGAAGATATTTTACTACATCTTTCAAGTTCAAGCTATAAAAAAACGTAAGAGAAGTGAACATGAGAATTTCATGCAGTGTTTGAGCAGCGCAGTCAAGAGTACAGATAACTTCACTTCATTCAAGATCTCATCAAAAGATGAGAGTGAATAACTCATCACAAAGAAGCGAAAGCTTTGCAGAGAAGTTCATCTCAATGTTTCGATAGTGATTCTCGAAGTTCTCAACGTCGTCAAGACTGTCAGTCTCAATGAATCATTTTCTTTGACAACAGATTCTTTGACAATTAATGATGACTTGAACATGAGAGAAGTGATGAAATACAATCGAGAGCACATCGATCTGTCTTTCATCATCAACTTCATTCATATCACTCAGACGTAAGTGCGAGTGCAAAGCAATCATGTAGTAAAACATGCTAACTTCATAATATAGATTCAAAGATCTGCAGAAATAACAAGCATGCATTCAAATGAATGAGAATATATTTCTTAAAGTCTTGCAGTTTTGAAAACGCGATCTAAGCTGTACAGACATCGACGATAAGAAAATCAACAAAGATGCAGATGCAGATCGAAATGTGTAAATAGAAAGTATGATATGAACTCTACTACTCGTACAAGCGTTGAGAATATATTGACAACTTCATGTTGAAAGAATGATTCAACATGAAGAGTTTCAATGTGATCAGATGAAAATGAAGAAAATAAGTCTTCTTCGCTTTTCGAAGCTACAAACAGAATAACATACTTACTTTTCTTCATTCACAGATCATTCAAGTCATAGAATTGATAATGATGAAGCGCTGACTTCATCTTGCTCATGCGAAAGTCAATCTCTTTCATGAGAAGCTCGATGATAAACATCTGCTCGTTGAATCTCAGAAATTTTCTCAGAATCTCAAGATGAAATGTTCATCAGACGAGTCATGATCAATGATCTGTCTCTGCGTGAAGAGCAGTTTCACAGCGACGCTAAAGTCAAATCTTGAATTGATTCTGATTCTGCTGTCTTCGATCTTGATATTGAATTGACAGAGTGAATTCGCAAAGACATTAACATCTGTATCACGTCTTGACATCAAACTGTATGTGAATCATTGCTCTGAAAAGAACAAGCTTCTTTTAGAAGATCGCTTGCTGTTTCAAGATCAAAAGAAGATAGAAACAGATGAGAATGAGATCGATGTAACAATGACAACTTTCATAGAAGAACAGAAACGACTTGTAGTGCTGACTGAATCGAAGTCGTACGAGACACATGTGAAATGTGTCATTGTCAATCAAAGAGATATTTGAAATGAAATCAACAGAAGTAAAAGAAGAGTAACTCTGTATGATTCACGAACATGCTGAGATCGAATACTAAAAGATGAATTTCACATAAAGAAGAGCAGAGATTCTAAGATCATAAGCATTTTACGAGCATTCAAACGTTGCATGCACTTCGTACTGTGAATCTATTCGAGCACATCTTTTGAGATCTCGTCAGATGATTTAGATCACTATGTGAAGATTCTGAAGCACTCTGATGAATGAAAGAATGAACACATTCTAAAGTCAAGTGATTCAGAGAAAGTGCTGTCATGAGACAAATCGATGTTCAACGCATTAAAACGTAAGCATGATGTACAGATGAACGATGAACTGCAGAAAATCGCAAGAAAATTTGATAGACTTCTCACTCTTCTTATGATTCAACGTCTATCATCAATGAATTGATTCAATGCTCTCTGCATGAAGCTATCTTCTCATGAGATGCAAGATGTGAACTGTTCAATCATCGAGAAGTATAAAGAAATGCACGCGAAACTCAAGAGCAAGACTGCAAGAAGTGTAAAAGAAGAACTGCAAGTATGTGTTAACGACTGAGTATCAGACGACAAGAAGAAATCGATGTCTGTGTTCTCTTTCTTTGACTTTGTTCAGATCTTATAACAGATGAGACTGTGTGTTACATTCTCATATCTTGTCAAATTGAAGACAAAGCACAATTTGATGTTTATTTGAACTGAACTTGTTCGTAATAAATGATTGACAGTCATTGATAACTGTCTCTACGATGATAATATCAAGAAACTGTACAAATCAAGCAGCAAGTTACAGCGAGTTATGAAGATATTAAACAAATCTATAGTCATCGAAAACAATCAGAGAGAGAGAATTCTGATAATGTTCTTCTCTTCAATCATAGCGAAGATCATCTGATTGATACGTTTACTTGAATTCTCTTGATCATAATTTCTATGTTTTGCATCATGCATAATGTTTTCAACTTGTTGAATGTCGAGTATATCTGTCTCTTTACTAACAACGAGCTAGTATCTTATCAAGATTCGTGAAATGAACGTTGCATTCTTTCATAGTGATCTAAGTCTTGAAAATCAACAGAGCTTGATTGATAGTTTTCAAGACATGAAAGAGAATGATTTTGATTTCAATATTCTGATTGAAACTATTGAAGTTCTAGAAACAGATTACACTCTTCATCATGCGTTTTAAGTGATACTGATGAAGTTCAACTATATGATCTGAATGAAACAGTAGACTTTTTTTCAAATCAGTAGATATGATCAAATCGCAAAGAAGACGTGAGCATATCGATTTTATACTTCGAAATTCAATGTTGAGAGACTTTTTAAAGATCATCAGACGTGACGTCAGATCTTTCAAAATAATACATATGATGATAGTAGAGTGAAAGAAATGAGTGATGAAAAGATGAGAAAGAATAATCAGATAGTAGAGACTGTGTGAGAGACTTTAGTTTAGTGCTTTTGCTTCATAGTCTGTTAACTGTTATCAGCGAATCGTTGTTAATTATTTCAGTCAAAAGAAGTAATCGTTGACAGCAGAAGCATAGACATGATGACATAAGTAATAAGATGCTGTGTTTTGAAAATATCGAAAATGCAAGAAAAATAACATCATGTGTATATTTTTACTGTCGTAAAAATATGGCAATTTATCATTTTTTATTCTGATTATTCAGATGATTTATCTTGTCAGATGATAATTTATCATTTCTTACTCTGTTTTTACATTAACAATGTGTTTTCTAAATATTCTAGAAGTCATTAGAATCAAACTCATGCAAAACTTACGACGCGACTGTAACATAACTAAAGCTACATCTTTTTGTATTCATCAGATTATTATCATCAAGTCTTTCAACTATCAACACAGCTTTCGTGATCACATTCTGTGATAGTCATAGAATTCAAGTGTAATAAAAATCATTAATCTGTCTTGAAATCAAAATAACAGCATCTCATTTCTGCGCATTCTTCATTGCATAGACAACATCACATCTGTATTGCATTCGTGTTTCTTCTAAGTCTTTGATGCTCTTCAAGACTCACTGCAATTCTGTTGCATAAGAAAAATCAACATGTTCAGTACGAGATCTTTGATGATCTTTTACAATGAATTGCAGCGACATAACTGAATCAAAAAGATGATGCAGAAAGACTTAATGATCGATGATGACAAATGAAGTGAGATCGTAATGACAATGAAGAAGATGATGATATTTTCAAAGATATATGACATAAAACTTGATAGTGAGCTGACAAAGAAAAAGCTTCAAACGATGACTGCAAAGATTATCATCATCTTCGATAAAGAGATTGAAAGCATATCACAGAATTGACTGCACAAGACATTGATGATCATAACTCAGCGACTGAACAACAACAAAAGATGAAGAGCACAACATCAAGAGTGAACACATGAAAATATTCAGTGTCAAAGAAAGTTGCAAGAAGAGATTAGAGATGACAATGCTGATCAATTATCGTTGATGTCGTGAAATGCTACAACATTGCTGATGATGAAGAAATCAGATAATCAAACATCATTGATGAGTTCTATTCACTTAACTATGAATAAAAGGCAAGAAGAGATCAATCTGCTGAACATGCAATTCGAAGAGTACAAAAGATTATTGATCGAGAAGAGAATTTATGACGTGACGAAGAATAGAATTCTTTACGACAGTGAAAATATGAGACGAATTGAGATTGAAAATGAGCGATGCTGACAGACTGCGTTGATAAAGATGACAGCAAAGAACTGCTGTCACTTTCAGTTCATCATTGATCGACTCTCTTCAGATCAGTAACTAGAAAATTGTAAAGATTATATTAATTCATTCATTGACTTTGAAAGTAGTAGAATCAATCTTTGCTACTTTAACATCTGAGAATATGCTTGAATCATCAATCAAACGTTGCAAACTGCGATCATGAAAGATCTTGAAAAGAGATGCAATAGCTAGATTAAGAAAGATTACATGCATGCAGAACTCAAGAATGAAAATTCAAGAAGAATAAAAGAATAACTGAAAGCATGCGTTGACGCTCTGATTTCATTAACAGCAAAGATCGTGTCTGTGCTATACAAGCTCATGAAGAAGATTTCATGATTGATGAGCGAAAGTTCTATTACTTTTTGAACTAACAATATTCGCAACGTTTCAGTTCTAAAGCAAAGTCTTTGATACGTCGTCAGCGAAAACTTGCTCTCTAACAACGAAGATTTCGCGAAGAAGAAGTGACTGACACTCATGAAAGAGACACTCGATCGTCAAGAGATCTCTCAGTAAACATTGCTCAGTCTTTGTCAAGATCTTCAGTGATGAGATTGTCATCTGCAATGTCTGCTTTATAGACTCTTCATTCAAGCACGACTACTTCTTCGAACGAAGATCGCAAGTAATTTCGTTGACGAAACAAGATTTCTGTCAATGTTAGAGAGCTTAGATAAATTGATGCAGTCATGAATAGATCGATCTTCAACGCTCTAAAACGCAAGCAGAGTATTAAGATGAACGACAATCTACAGAAAATCATCAGAAGATTTGATAAATTTCTTACTGTGCTCATGATTTGACAACTATCATTCATGAATTGATTCAACACGCTGTGTACGAAGTTATTTTCTTATGAAGTGCAAAACGTGAACTGTTTCATTGTTGCAAAGTATATAGAGATGCAAGCAAAACTCGAGAACAGAACTACAAGTGTGAGAGTGTACTCAATGATAAACTGAGAATCGAATTTGAATATTAACGATGATTTCAAGAATAGAAGTCTCTGTCACAAATGTTGCAATTCTTCAGATGAATTTTGAGTAATCAGCTGTTTTCATGTCTACTGCAGAGAGTGTCTTAATGCTCTCGTCTACAAAGTCATCAAGCGCGATGAAGAGCAAACTGCATGTTTAGATTGCAACAACATTTACATCGAGTTTTGATCATGCAACGAGTTAAAAGAATTGCAAATGAATGTCAAAGACAGTGAGAGAACTTTCTTACACACTCGCAAAGATTTCGAACAAGATCTCAAATGAATCAATTTCAATAATTCAATTCTTTCATCTTCAAAAATGATGATGATGCAGATGCAAATTGAGTTGTGATTGATGAAGAAGTCAAACAAGAAGATCATCATCTTCATTCAGTTTCACATGCTGTAAGCTCTCATCATGTCATGAGTTCTCTGACTTGAGAACAAGTTAATTGCAAAACAGCATGAAAGTGCTGAGTCATCTTTTTCAACAGCGTGACTGAGTCTTTGTCAACTATCACGACAAAATGAGTCAGAAAGTTCGCGATCACATCATCATCACGTTTCGTGATGATTCGATCATGAAGATCATGATCATCTTTCTCAAATGCAACGATGTTGAACTCAATTTCATCATGATCTCGCGTGTCATCTGCGTCGATCTGTGATGAAACAGCAGCGTGAAACAACAAGTCTTCTATTGCATCTTTTGCATTGATCAGTTCTTTGAAATCTTCATCACTCATCATGTCATCAAGAACAGCGTTGATGAGAAACTGATCTTGCACATTATTTGCATCGATCTGTGATGAAACAGCAGCGTGAAACAACAAGTCTTCTGTTGCATCTTTTGCATCGATCAATTCTTCAAAATCTTCATCACTCGTCATGTTGTTTAAAACAGCGTTGACGAGAAACTGATTTTATACATCATCTGCGTCGATCTGTGATGAAACAGCAGCGTGAAACAACAAGTCTTCTGTCACGTCTTTCACATTGATCAATTCTTCGAAATCTTCATCACTCGTCTCGTTATCAAGAACAGCATCAACGAGAAATTACAGACGCTGCAGAACAGCAAGCGTGAGATCATTGATATTGTCATTGATGACGTCAAGATGCTGAATCAGCTGAGCTTGACGAAGCTGATGTGATTGTTTGAATTGATGAATGTTGAAGAGAATAAAAAGTCATTTATTCTGATGAATGAGAATGAGAAGAATGAGAATGTTAATGAGAGAGCATCAATGATGAGAAGTTGTGAGTTGAGAGTGAGAGAGATGTTGATTGTGATTTCATGAATCTAAGCTTTTTTCTTCTTCTTTTTTTCTTCTTTTGACACATCGTTTCTTTCACATCGCTACTCTCTTTTCGCTTTTCTTCTTTTCTCGCTCTCTAGTACTTCTTAATCAGCAACGAACACGTCGTTTGCACACTGCACGCACACATGCATGCACGCACTCAGCTCAGCTGATTCAACTTCACTCACATAGATGACATTATTTATCTTATTCTGTATTTTATTCAAATTGATGAAATTCTTCTTGAACATCTCAACAGTTTCTGTACATGAAACGCAAAGAAACTTGAAGAATGAAAAGAATTCTTCTACTCGATTCTAATCATTCAATGATGCTTTCTCATTAGATCTCTGCAGACTATAGAGTTCTGAAACAGATGATTCTTGATGATCTGAGCTTTGTCAAGCATGATACGATGAAAATGAACTTGATGAAAGATATCACGATTCTTCTTGTACATCTTCGTTCATCATTCTCGTCTACGAAGTCATCAAGCGTGACGAAGAGCAAACTGCATGTTTAGATCTAACTGCGACATCATGTACATCGAGTCTTGATCATGTAATGAGTGAGACTCAGAGTTCTTCAGCAATAAAATGCACAGTTCGCGTTCTCAGTTCACACATGCAAAGACAAATTATCATAAATTTCTTGAAATTTATCTTGAGTAATCAGAGTTCTTCAGCAATAAAATGTGTAGTTCACATTCTCAGTTCACACATGCAAAGATAAATTTATCGTAAATCACTCGAAATTTACCTCTGATAATCAGAGTTCTTCAGCAATAATATTCGCAGTTTGCATTCTCACTTTGCATAATGTGCGAAGATAATTTATCGAATTTTCTCTTAAATTTATCTTTGATAGTCAGCTTAAGCTTAGAGTTCTTCGACAATAAGATTTGCAGTTCGCATTCTCAGTTTGCATGTGCAATGATAAATTATTGCAAATTTTCAAATCTATCTACACTTTTGAGTAAGTCATGAAAACATTATCACAATCTCGATGTGACGAAGTTAAAACACGAATCTGACAGAGTAAATGAGCATTAAGATGCTAATCTACTCATTCTCAATCAATAATTGAACATAGTAATGTTAACAACAACAGAGTTACACGCTTTCAGAGATTGCATATCTTCAAGTACGCATCATGTCTTTTTCTTCTTCACTCTTTTTCTCTTTTATCTCAGAACTCGATCGCATTCATCAGTTCATCATGTATTAATCATTATTTTGTGTCGTCTTCTAAGTGAACTGTCATGACAAGTAATAAGAACAAGAAGAACTCGAACACTGCAATTGATAGTCAGATGCATAGCATGTATTATGAATTGTTGACACGCAGGTAACTGATTCAATAATCATGTTTAGTTCATTTATCAACAAGATGTCAAAAGAAGAGTTGAGAAAGCAAGTGACAATCTCAACATATCATTGAAAGAATCTGAATTCAGATTTAAAAGACAAGAACGCAAGTTTCTTGACATGTTGAACAGCTTGAATGATGATTTATCATCTCAAAAATAGTAATCTGCAGAACGACTGCAGAAAAAGGCAAAATCAATGTCAATATCATCATGTATATTCTCAGCTAATATGATATCAACATAGTTCACTAAAGTCATTCGATTTTTCAAGAACATCTTGTCAAAGAAAAAGATGCATCAGCGTAAACAGCATTCTCACTCGTCGTTATCAATCTCGTCATCTTTTCAGCTCAATGAACGAATCTCAAAGTTTCAAAGATCAACAGAATTTTCATCAAGTTCTTTCGCATTAAGTTCACGATACAACGCAGCACAGATTGATGATTCAGATGACAACTCTAGAAAAATTCTTTGAGCAGAATTCAGACGATAATCGAGAACAGTCTTTGCTGCAGCTCATGTCAATGTGCTTAGATACATAGAACTCATTCTACTGACAACAATTATGACGTGTGAAGTAGAAGAGAGCATAACGTCATGATCAGAGCTGCAATGAGTTCTCTTGAGCAATCTTATGTGCAATCTCTGAAACAGAGATCGCGCACATCAATTAAAACACAGATCACGAATGAACTACTTTGTCGCGAAAAAATCAACAATAGACGAAGCTTGAAAGATAATGTGCAATTCAAATCTTGTCATATCATCAATAAATTGACAGACACAGTTATATGATTCTATCAAACAATATCAAGCACAAATAATGTTTCAGATTCAAGATGTAGTGAAGAATCATTATGTCTTTTACAAGAAAGTCAATACATCAAACTATGTCGTCAGATTGTTAGTTAATGATAACTTCATCAGCTCTGATATTGAAAAGATAAACATCTTTACAGACGTGATGCGTTGACTGACATGTACTTAGTCTGAAGAATGTCATTTTCTAGCTTCGATGATCATGAAGATCACTGCTGTCTCATTTTTCAATCAAGAAAATCGTAGTCTTGATCAACTATCAAACACGAGAATCTGTCAGAATCGTGTCTAGATGATACAATCAATGAAGATCAGAATTGATAGTGCTTGATCTTTAGAGATAGCTATAACTGAATATTAAGAATACAGAAGAAGATTGATACAAAAGCTTCTATTTATGTAATGTTCAGAGACTGCGCTAGATCTGAAAGAAATGTGTTTGTGACACGAAAAGAATGTGATGTAGATGAACAAGATGTTGATGAAAGAAAAGAGTGTTGAGAAAGAAAAAGAGTGTTGAGTCATATCTGAGTCATATCTGAGTCAAACCTGATGCGAATTGATTAGAGCTTCAGCCTTGTTCAGTCTTGATACGCTTGTAACATTACTCTTTTCTTTGAAAATTCATGTTCGCATGAATGTAGTTCATCTGCTCGCTTTTGTTGATAGTTATTTCGATATTTAGCGCGATTTGTTTGAATATAACTTATGAAATTCATTCAAAACTTTCTCTGAGTCATCGAATTTCTCTTTATCGACATAGTATCATTCGTCGTCTCTATCTAGATCTGTTCATTTGACTTTGTACTGTATTCGATCTCGATAGTGTCTGAAGTTCAATATATCATCTATCTTTCAGTGTTCATCGTCTTCGATAGTGATTGATCTGAGTGATTCTGAATGCTGTTCTGATAGAGAATCTTCTGAATACGATCGCAGTAGCTTCGAGCTGAACATCGAATGCAGATGCTTCATGCTGACTGATAGACGAAGATAATAGAAGATACTCACTTTCGCAGTGATTTGATAGAGACTCAGCTGTTTGTCTTTCAAATCTTTGCAGAGTCTCGTTGTCTTGACGTTTCTGAAAGATAGTCAAACTCAGTCATCTACTTCATAGATG
>JAABUV010006722.1_pt1 | contig 12380 bp, 17 predicted proteins | sample 5559971 | NCBI WGS metagenome assembly JAABUV01 (sample SAMN10711881, study PRJNA513362) | rock metagenome | isolation source: Antarctica rocks | place: Antarctica: Victoria Land, Knobhead nord | collected 2015-12-19
GGCGCGCCGCGGCGCGAGGCCGCGCTGCTGGACCCGCTGCTGCAGGCCCGCCGCCTGGTGCGCCGCCCTAGCACAAACCCTACCAGCCCCCCGACCGCGGGACCCGCTGCCGCAGGCCCGCTGCCTGGTGCGCCGCCCCGCCTTGCAGGGAGCTGCCTGCGCCGCCCTAGCATACACCCTGCAGGCTCCCCGGACCGTGAGCCCCGCTGCTGCACGCCCGCCGCCTGGTGCGCCGCCCCGCCTTGCAGGGAGCTGCGTGCGCCGCCCTAGCATGAACCCTACCCGGCCCCCTGGCCGTGGGCCCTGCGCCAGCGCGCGCTGGCGGCATCAGGCAGCGTAGGCATGACAGGCGCTGCGGGCGCACGCAGGTGCTGTCGACGTCGGAGCGCGCCGGCAGCAGCGGCATCACCAGCCCCCCTCCCATGGCGCGCGCTGACTCGGTGCGGCCTTACAGGCACCAATGCACTTGATTGCTGCCGCTGAGATTTTGCAGCCGCAACGCCTGCCCCCCCGCTGCTGCAAGCCTTCGACAAGCATGTCTGCGGCAGTGCGGCGGCGCCGTGCCCCAGAATGCCACCAGGATTGCGATCTTCCAGGAAATGGGGTAGAGTCAAGAACCATGTGCGCGCTTGACGGCGGCGCGGCGCGCGCGCAGGCCAGCTGGCAGGCCGAGGGCGCCTGGCCGCCGGGCGACACTAACGCGCTTGCGGAGGCGCGCCGCAGCGTCATGGCCATGGGGCCCGCGCCGCCCAGCGGCGGCGACGCGCCCGCCAGCGGCAGCGGCGGCGGCGGCAGCGCCGCGGCAGGCGCGGGCCCGCGGCGCGCCGGCGCGCGCGACGCGCACCCGCAGCCCGGCACGCCGCATGCGCCGGCAGGTGGCTCCCCCTGCGGCCACGGCCGCCCCGCCCAGCCGCGCGCACGGCGGCGCTCGCATCGCAGCGCCTGGGTGCCGGGCCGCCGGGCATGCGGCAGGGCTCTGCCGTTTGCGCTCCTGCACGCCGGCACGCGCGGTGATACCCCTCTGTGTGCCTGCGCGCAGGGCCACTAAGCCCGGCGCGTGCGGGCGCGCGCGGTGGCGGCAGCCCGCCCAACCGCTGGCGCAGCGCCGCGCCGCCGCCACCGCCACCCGACGCGGCCGCGTCGCTGTTCTGGGGCCGCGGCGAGCATGCGACGCCATTCCTGGTCGCCGCGCAGGCGGCGGCGCACCCGGACTCGCCGCTTGCGGTCGGCGTGTCCGGGCGCCGCATGACCCTGGTGCGGCCGCTTCCTGCCTCCGCCTGCCCTGCCGTGACCCTCCACCGTAAGAGAGGCTCTGCGCTGCCCCGGCTGGGAGGCTATCTGTCGCGCCGCGCAAAGATGGGCTTGCTTTGGAGGTTTGAGCACCGGGCCCATATCTGGCTCCACTCAGCTGGTTGCGGTGTGCACGCCGCGCCAGGTGCGCCACAACCGTGGCTCAACCGGCAGCCTGGCTGCGAGCGCCGACCTGGCGGAGGCGCCCTTTGGCACGACAGGCAGCGGCCCGGCAGCTGCGCCGTTCGGCACCCTGGGGAGCGGCCTCGCGGCGGGGCGCACCCTCAGCGGTTATGACAGCGCGAACGAAGGCGACGCAGGGTAACGATGCGCCTAGGGGCTTTGCCAGCGGGCGAAAGGGTGCTTCAGGCATCAGTGCTTTGGGCAGCCGGGTTGTACAAACTGTGAGGGTATGGCGCGTTCAGGGAGGTGCTTTGTAGGTTTTTTCCCGTGCTCAAAGAAGGGTGCAGCGCAAGTCCAACACCGCAACCACTGCGTGTCAGCATGCTTTTGCTTGCACCCGACGCTCGAAGCACCGCTTGGAGTCCAAGCCTTGGACCGACAAAAAAAGCTGTCTAGTTGCCAAAACCGGCCCATGTGACCGCGTGACAAACCCTCGGGGACGTTACATCAGAGTACGGAGAGAAAGGGGTGTTGATGAAATTTCGTTTTGCACTCGCCCAGCCCTGATCAACACAGCATTTCCGGGGCCCCTTGCATCGCTGTTATAACACAGACCGCACGATGCCGCAGGCTTCCATCGCGCGCCCGGCGTCGCCGATTGCGCTGGGGTTGCCGCAGCTCACAGAGCCTGCAGATTCGTGGTTTTTCAAGGCGCTGGCTGCTGAGTTCTTGGCGACGCTGCTCTTCCTGTTCATAACCATCTCAACAGCGGGTGTGCGCGGATGTACCAGCCCGAGATTGCGCCGTGGCTCCCAGCCCTGCTCGCACTGATTGGTGCCTGCTAATTATGCAATGCAACGCAATGACTCAGAGCTCCTGAGCAGCTGCTCTCACAGCTGCTAGCGCTACCCCCGTCTATGTACCAGCCCTTGATGGCGACCTGGCATCCCCGGAAATTCTGCCACCACGGAGCTCGTGTCGGGGTGGCTTAGCACGTTGAAGGGCACGAATATGCAATAGGCTGATACGGCGGTGGTTGCGTGCGTGCAGTCAACTCATGCGGCCTCGCGGATGTTCGCGTCCCCACCGAGTCGACGCTGCCGCTCGAGAAGTGCACTCTCGACAGCTCGCGCATGCTCACTATCGCCTTCGCTTTCGGCGTGTCCATCTTTGTGCTGGTGCACGCTGCCGCACCCTTCAGGCTCGCTCCCTCTCCTCGTGTGACACGCCATGCATGCATTGCTACCCAATGCCAGAGTGCAATCACTAACTCTGCACCTGCGCAGCGCAGCGGCGGGCACATCAACCCCGCAGTCACGTTTGGGCTGTTGGTGGCCAACAAGATCAGCTTGCAGCGCGCGGTCTGCTACATCATCGCCCAGCTCCTGGGCGGCCTGATCGGCGTGGGCTTAGTCAAGGCGGTGCGCCGCGCCCGTGCCCATGTCTTTCAGTCGTCCATGCAGCAAGCAAGCTGCCCAGCTCGAGATATTATGAGATAGTATCACCGGCCAAAGGCTGTGTCGCGCTTGGCCGACAGTACAGCCCAGTGCCGTATGCGGCCGCGGGCGGCGCGGCCAACCAGCTCTTCGCGCCCACCACGGCGGCCGGGGGCTGGGGCATGGAGGTAGTGCTGACCTTTGCGCTCGTGTACCTCGTGCTCTCCTCCACCGACTCTCAGCGCGCCGTCGACGCGCCCCACCTGCCGGTACGGACGAGGGAGCGCTGGGCCCCTCTGCGGTGCATGCGTAGACTGGCAAACAGAGAGGTCTGTTGCCTGTGTCGCATGATGCAGATGTGGCATGCACTAGGTTGGGTCGACATGCACTGCTCTGGGGGATGGTTGCTGAAGGTGCAAAGGTGAAAGGGGCTTTGAGCTTGGCAGGTTCACATGGGTGTCAGCACTTGGACAAGGCGATGGGGTAGACGTGGCCCAGGATGTGAGTTGGCCCTGACCAAGCTTGCTTGAACCTCCTCGCCAGCCCCCTTAATGAGTCGGTTCATCGGTGGGCTTGCCCGTGTCTGGCACGCTCACGCTGCCATGCTCGGCGCCGGCAGATCCTTGCGCCGCTGGCGATTGGGCTGACCGTGTTCCTGGCGCATATTGTTGCCATCCCGATCACCAACTGCTGCATCAACCGTGCGCGCCCGCCCTGCCCAGCCTCTGGCGCCCCTGAGGCATGCGTGCCTTTCGCGCTCCCGCCCATGCTGCTGGAAGACTCCTAGTGACCGAGACGCTTCTGTCTCATCGCTCAGCGCCAGTCACCGCTGCCACGCGGTCGGGGCCGTGACGCGTTCCCGGAGCGCGCAGCCGCGCGCGGCTTTGCCGCCGCCGCCGTCAGCGGCAACTGGGACTCGCAGTGGATTTGGTGGTGCGCGCCCCAGCCTGCTCGCCGCTCGTCCCTGTGTGCCAGGCCGCCGCACGCCCCGGCTGCTCATCGGTATCTGCGAGCCTGCATGTCACGTCGCTGCATGGCTGGTGGCGGCCGCGCGCGCGCCGCGCAGTGTGCAAGCATCTTATCCAGCTTTGTCGCTCCCGCGGCCCACGGCATACGACCCCGCAGCACAGGGCGACCCGTGCACGTAAGCAGGATGAGCGCGAGCACGGCGCCGACATGCTGAGGGAGGCCCACTGCCTGTGCCACGACAGGGTGGGCCCCCTCACCGGCGGCCTGCTGGCCGCCCTCGTGTACGAGACAATCTTCCGCCCTGACTACAGGACGCCGATGGTCCACCGCGGCCCGGGCGTCGGCCTGTTCCCGGGCATGGCAGGCACGGACAGCATGCCCCCTTTATCACTAGATAGCCTCATAGACGTCTGCCACATCAATATGCACATCTCACGTATTGCTATGCGTTGCCTGTGGGCAGCATACCCTACACGGAGAAGTGGGGCAAGCGTGCGCCTGCAAGATCGCATGTGCATCGCCGAGGGCGCGTGTGCGGTACCCAAGGAAGCGGGTGTGAGCAGGCACCGCGCCTGCGGACCCGGCCGGCTGCGAGCGCGGCGCGGCTGAGGGGCGCGCGGGGCGCGCGCAGGCGTCGAGGGCGAGGAGAACACGGGCGCGGCCGGCAACGTGCTGGAGAAGGTCATGCAGGCGGGGCCGGCCTCGACGAGCGCCGTGAACACCGTGTAGGGCCGCGGCGCGTCGGGCGTGCAGCGACAGGCCCGGCCGCGGTCGCCCAGGCGGCCGTCTTCACATCGCCTGGGCCGCACATGCGCCCTGGGGCTCCTGGCCCCGCGCCCTCCCATGCGTCCTCCCATGCGCCTCATGCGCAGCAGCTGCTCAGAGATCGGTTGATCAAGCTCCCTAAAAGGCAGCCTCCCCTGTTTTTTACCGGCTTACATATTGCTTTCCCGCCTCCTGGCGCGCGCTTGACGGCCCAAAACCTGCGGGCTCGCATGCCTGCCGGGCTGGTCTGGGCTCGACCCAGCAGAGTGGACTCCCACTTTTGCATAAGCGCACTTGATTTGCCAGGCCCGCATGCTTGCCGGGCCGTTCTTGGTTTAGCTTCAGCAGAGTTGCCGACTACGTTCGCTTAAGTGCAGTTGGTTCGCCATCCGCCGCATCCGCCCTGGAGTGTACTTTCAAAGCTTGTCACGCACTGAGTTTGCGTGCATGTGTCGGCATGACACTTGTCACAGTAGGGCGCTGCGTACTGCAGCCGTGCAACACATGCCCCCGGCCCTTCCGTGGCCTGGCTTCAACATGATGAGGCTGGCGGCTGCTGCCTCTCGAGTACCAGAAGCGCTTGGGACCGATGAAAGCACACGTGTTTTGCCGTGGCGCGTGCAAGAGCGGGCCAGGGTACAAGACGTTGCTGAGCTTGTTCTGGACAATGCAGCTGTGCAGATTGAGAGGCGAAACTGGCCGTGCCCAGGGCATGCTCGAGCCGTGTGCGCTGGGCTTTAGTGCTAAGGGTGAGGCTGTTTCGCGTCACTGCTCTCCTGTGTGCTAGTTCAGTCGGCCGTGTCGCACGCAAGCATGGTTTCCATGTGCAGAGGGCATCCTGCTGCTATTTTCGGGCAGCTTGCTGTGTTCTTTGACTGGTCTGGGAACCCCGCAGTGCTTGAGTGGCTTTCTCTCTTAGCGTTCTCCCCAGCGCCTCTCTTTGTCAGCAGAGGTTGCCAGCTGCAGGCTGAGTGCTTAGTGCTAAGTGCAGTGCAAAGCATCAAGTTCTCATGTTTGGGCAGGTAGCGGATCCACTAGCAAGTCTGCAATGGACGTGCATGGGGAACGGCGCTTCTTCTTGGGATTCTCTTTTGGTGTAACAGAACTTGCAGTTTTACTCCGAGCTCGTTGCACGCACTGGCACTGGCGACAGGGTTCCACCTGCACTGCCTGGCACCCTACTGCTGCACCGGCCATGCACGCATGCCGCGCCTCCTTGCGCGTCGCCATGGCCAGATGCACGATTGCAAAGTGACTGCCCAGGACACGCCTGTCCAGGGTACATTTTAGATGAACCCTACTCCTGGCACAGATCCAAGTGTGTCACACATGCCTTGCTCGGGTGTGCACACAAGCAGGACCACAGCTTGTTGCAGGTCAGTAATGCTCCATTTACACTCAAGACCAGGTAGTCTGTGTGCAGTCCAGCACAGTCTCAAGCCTAATTCGAGCACTCCTATCTCAACAGAGGCTGCATCTCAACTTTGCGAAGGTCGTGCCAAAATAGATCAAGATTGGAGGACTTCCCCACGCGGGCTCCTTGTTTGGCCTCAGGCAAGATGTGCAACTCACGTACAGCACAATGACCAGCGAAGCTCTTGGGGCACTACGTATCAGCTGCCATCAGGTTTGCAGGCGGCAAAATTGACAAATCAGCGCACGCCTAACAACATCATGATTATTGTTGGAAAGAGGCTCCATCACGCAAGGCGCCTGGGGCATGTCAGGTTTACTGTGTAGTCCACGAAGCTGGCTCCTGTGTTGAGCTGCACCGGCCCGAGGGGAAGCGCTTCAGCTAGTTCTTGAAGACAAGCCTTTCTTGCTAGTCATGCGGCAGTCACGTGCGCCTCACAGACGGCAGTAACGTGCGCCTGTCATGACGTGCCAAGCCAAGCATGCGCACACGTACGCATGGCACTTGTGTATAGGCGCACCGACTTCCAAGAGAAGCAGTCCGCACTGCCGATGGTGCACTTCTCATGCCTCAGGTTCCAGACGTTGCTGCTGTCGCCCCAGACCAGTGTGCCATCTGTGGACCTGGCTGTGTAGTAGCTGTTCCTGCGAGGTGCATGCGCTCGCGGCGTCAGCGCTGTTTCAGGAAGCCACCCGCCCGCTGCGCATTGCGGTGGCCATGCGCACGTGGCAACACGGGGGCATGGGCTGCAAGCGAGGCAATGGTCACCTGAATGTGGTCTGTCCGATGAACAGGGACCTCCCTGGAGCGAGGTACCACCAGCCAGCGAGGCACCAGCGCGCTGCTGTGCCGTTGCTGGGCGGCACAGACACCATGCAGTTCTTGGGCAGCGTGCGGATGCTGGGGTATGCCATGAAGGTCGCGACCCACACAGGGACGTTGCAGCCGTTCTTGAACACGACCCGGTTCACATCTGTTTACGCCGCGCGGCAGCGCCTTGTCAGCTCGGCGTCTGTGGACCTGGAGGGACACCGTCCTGCTGCCCTGGCACCAGGCACCAGCGCAACAGGCACAGGTGACCCAGCACCAGCAAGGTGGCGCACCCTTTTGGACTTCGACGTCTGGCAGTCCTGGAGCGTGCACGGCCTCGCCGCCAGAGCGCACCCCATCGAACAGGTCCCGCAGGCCAGCCCGCGCGTCCGCGTCGATGCGCCAGCCAAATGCCCAGCGGCTGTAGCCCTCGCTCGGCAGCGTCTGCTTGACGCCCGCCAGGCCCAGGCGGCACTTGATGTACAGGAAGCTGAGCTTGATGCCGACTTTGCCGACATGCAGCGTCGCGGTCCCGTCCGGCTGCGGGTGGACCACGCTCTCTCCGCACCCTCATTGGAACATAAGCTGCTTTGCACAGACAGACATGCAGCAGGTGCGCCTGCTAGCTGTCGCTGTGATCAGGAGGTTGGCGGGTCCTGTGCCAGCGGACCTTCAATCCGCCGCATGATGCGCAGCATGTTCGTTTCTCATAAGTAGAAGGGGTTGGCTTGACTCTACGGTGCTGAGATGCGCAAGTGCGCGCAGGATATGCGGGGCGGCCTTCACCCAGTAAGGGCGGGGCGCACCGCCTTGCCGCTCAGGAGGTCGTCAAACAGTTTGGTTAGCATGTCATCGACCTGTCTGTACACCTGCGGGAACAAAAGGCGTACGTGGGCCGCGCGGTGGCGCATCACATGCGCAGGTATGCAGGGCAGGAGCCTGTTGTGCAAGCGACACTGAAACGGCTAGCTAGTGCATTGCGCCCCGTCTGCAAGGAAGCAGGTGTGTGTCGTGCAGGCTGTGCAGAGCGGGTGCATAGAGTGCCTAGTGGCGCCAGCAGGAGAGAGCAGGGTGCTGAGAGCGCCAGGGGCACAAGGAGGCATAGCTCCCAGCGCTCGAGGGCGCGCCTGGTCCTGCGCATCGTCCAGTGCAGTGTCAAGGGCGTGTTCCAGGCCCTGGACTTGCTTGTTGAGCTCATCGTCCTGCTGCAAATGCTGTCGCTGAGCAGCTGCACGTCTGACGTGTGACAGCCCACAGCGCATACGCGCAAGCACTCGCACCAACTTGGCTGCTGCCAGCGCCGACGTCGCAGGGAAAAACAGGCCTATGATTGTGCCCAGGGCCTCAGAGTCCCAGACGCGGGGCCCATAGTATGCTTTCCAGTCGCCCTCCTCAAACTTGCGCTGGGACTCGGCCGTGTCGCAGATCTGGGTGTCCAGGTTGGGCAGGTAGCCCTTGATCTCATCCAGCGCGCAGCTGTACACGCTGTCTATGCAGCGCTCGGCCTTCTGGATCTGCGTGCTGATAATGGTGATGGGTGTGCCCCCCTGGCAGTTCTCCAGGCTCGGCACGCAGACACACTTCTTGAACCTGGCCCAGCCCTCGCCGCCTGAGACGCACTCCTCCGTGGCACACTTGCCACAGTCTGCACTGACCTGAGCCAGCGCACTGCATGCCAAGGCTATGAGAAGGAGCCAGGCAGGGGCCATCCTGGCCGCAAGTAGCAGGGATGTGACACGAGCTCTCCTTGTTGGTGTGCAGACTGCTGTGCACGCCTTCCTGCATTCTACGAGCTGTGAGCGCGCAGTGGGACGTGGATCCGGAAATCTAAGAGTTTCCCATTTGCAGGCTCCCCGCAGATAGACAGGTCGAGTCTGCTGTTGCTACATAGCGCCTGCTTGATCATCCAGCAGTAAAGCTGGATACACTTGTCGGTCAGTGCCATACACCGCACACTTTCAAGCGAAAAGTTTGGCTGGCCCGGCAGACGCACAGCGTCTTTATGAGCTTCTGGTGTACAGTAGACAGCCCGGGCCAAAGGCAGGCCGTCTCAAACTGGCCAATTGCGGGAGGCACATCCTGCTGTGCTTGTCGCCGCTCGGGTCCGAGGTCAGCGGAAGCAGCCAGTACTGTGAGGCTGCATGTCAACTGCTGCAGTGCAGCGCTTCTGCGTCAATGTCTGCCAAAAAAAACACTGGCCTTGCACTGGGTGCTAATTGCTACCAGCAACAGGGACGTTGCCACACGAAGCTCGCGACTGGCTTTGTTACATGCAGGCCCTGGCTGGACAACCTCATGCGCAACCCGCACTGCCCTAAGTCGCCAGGAGTCACAGTGCACACCTCACCCTCTCATACCCATGCTGGCGGCCTGGTCGGCACGCGCCTTACTGCCAGACACGCGCCAGGCAGGCCGCCCATGCTTCCTGCAACACACCAAATCGCTTCGACTCGAAGCCAGCTCTAGACCCTGCCCCTGCCCCACCACGCCCTTGGCAGCATCGCTCACAGCGCATACCGCACACTGGCCTGGCAGGCCACGCCCGCCGTGCAAGGCGCCAGCCCGCCGCCGGCAGGCGAGAGGCTTGTAGGCCCCAGCCGCGCCCGGCCCGCCCCGCCGCCGCCGCTACAGCCAGGGCGGCCGCGGCGCCGAGCCGTGCGCCGCGGCCGAGCCGGGCAGCAGGCTGCTGCGCTCCGGCGGGCTGCCGGCGGCCTCGCTCGCGTCGTCCTCGTCACGGGCGTCCTTATCAGGCTCCTCCTCCGACAGCGCCTGCAGCAGCGCCTGCTCCTCCGCCAGCTCCTCCATCGCCGCGTCGCACGCCTGCGCGGCCCCGGCAGCGCCCGGCGCCTCGGCCCGAAGGCATGCGCCTGAGCCACTGGGCATGCGGCTGAGCAGGCGGCGGCGGGCGCCGCACTCGGCAGGCCCGGCGACGGCTCGGCGCGCGTCGCCACGCGTCTGTCCGCTCCCGGCGTTTGCGCGCGCCCCTCTGCTAGCCGGCCACATGGCACGCCGATGACAGACACGGGGCGCCACGGGGTTGCCGTTTGAGCTGGCGCGCGCGGAAAGCCAACGCGCGCGCGTCCCCGCATGCGCCCGTACATAGGGTTAGGGTTAGGGCTGCGAGGGGCGCGGGGCGCCACCTGGTTGTAGTCCATGCTGACGCGCGCGAGCGGCTCGGACGACACGCGCGTGAAGTGGCGGGAGGGGTCGCTGGCCGCGCGCGCCATGGCCGCCAGGACGGGCTCCGGGATTGCGGCCACGGGCTGGTGCATGATGGGCAGCCCGGCGACGAGCGCATGCTTGAACTCGTGCGGCGACACGCCTGCTCAGCGCGCACACGCGCGGGCCTGAGAGCGCGGCGCGCGCGCCGCGGGGGCGCCGCGCCTGCGCGGCGGGCCCCCCGCAAGCCCCTTTCTGTTCCGGTCCCAGGTGCAAAAGGCATGGTTGAGCCAGCTCCTTTGAGCCAGCTACTTTGCCTACCAGACGCAGGACACTTGACAGCATCGCATGGAGATGAACATATGACACCGCCAGCCGTAGCGCTGCCAAGGACATAAAATGCAAGTGCTGTATGCGCCAAGAAAAGGGCAGGCCTCAAGCAGCTGCGCCATACAGCAGACACGCACGCCTGTGCAGCTTGCGCGCATCCAAGACCGAAAGCGCTTTCAGGCTGCCCTGTGCACATCGCCCACACCGCAGCAAAAGGACGGCTGGGCAGCAGGCATGCCGGCGCACAGGGCTGCGCGCCTGCAAATTCGCACCACCCGCGCGCGCGCGCGGTCTGCAGCAGCGGGTACAGCAGCGCGCCCGCCACCATGACGCCGCCCGTCCAGGCCATCACCTGCGCGCGGACGGCCGCGCTCTGAGGCGCCTTTGCAGCAGGGTTGGCGCAGGATTCGCACGCTCCACAGCGTGTGCTAAGGTGCTTTTGGCAGCAGTGTTGACAAGGTTTGCATGCCTGCTCATGTCACTGCTGCCAAAGAACAGCATCAATCCACTTCACACGACGATGTACACTTCATGGCGGTGCATGCAGACCTGGAGGCAACCAAGCACAGCCACAATGCAACGCACGAGTGGAGCTATGCACATCATGCCGTGGCTCACGCCATGCAGCACAGCATGAAAGCCCTGCGCCGGTGGGCACACTCTGCCGCAGGTCATGGGAGCACTGTCAGACAGTGTACAGAACGGGCCGTAGGGCGTGTGCAGAGTGGGCCATAGGGTTCAACGCGCGCCTGCAGGTCCATGCGCAGGACGGGCATTGCGATGAGTGCGAGCAGCAGCAGTGAGGCGGGCGCCAGCATGAGCGCGCAGCCCCACCAGGGCAGGCCCACGCGGAACGGCCGCACCAGGTGCGGCGCGCTGATGCGCAGCCACACGAAGGCCGCAAACCTGCGCGCGCGGGCGCGCGTCAGGCCGACAGGCGGCGCCTGCGTACCATTCGGACGCGCCCATCCCCACCATGCTCTGGAGCCAGCTTCTGCCGCCCAGTGTACTTGTTCCTTGGCCCAGCCCATCTGTTTGGGAAATGTGATAACAAGGGTTTGGCAGGACAATTAGGATTACGGTAGAATATGTAAAAGCGGATACCGCGGGGGGCGCACTCCAAGAGCTCCGCCAGGCAGTAGACAATGTTGAGGAGCTCCACAATCTGCGGGGCGCGCGCGCGTCAGCGCCTCGCGCATGCCGCGCTGCACACACCGTCTTGGTGCGTTCTCTCAACGCACACTGTCTGCCTCTGCCAGCTAGCACTTGGAGCTCAGAACGAGCACAGGCAGCAAGGCACGCACAGCGCAGAGCAGCACTCACAGCCGCGCATGCTAGGCGCTCCCACCACATACATGCAGCGGGTGCCCGCGCCCGCAGAACTCCGCACGACCTCGCAAGGACGCGAGCAGGCGCGGCGCGGTCGGCGCGGGCGCGCGCCTGCAGGAAGTTGAACGTGACCAGCGAGCAGATGCCGAGCGAGGACAGCACGATGCCGAGCGTGGGCGTGCCGAAGCGCGAGCGCCGCGCCAGCACCTTGGGCAGGAACCCGCGCTCGGCCATGCCCAGCAGCTGGAAGGAGTCGCTGCTCATCTCCGCCTCAAACTGGCCCACCTGCGCGGGTCGTGGGAACACGCGTTGCGCAACCGGAGGCTGCTGCCAGGGCCCTGCGCTCGGCCATGCCCGGCAACAGGCTACACGCGCAACGCGTCGGCACTGCGTCTTGGTCATCGTCAGTGACCATGACCGCGATTTGTCACTGTGTCCTGGACACGTAGTCGCGGCCGAGCGGCCGCGCCGCCGCGGGGCCTGCCGCCACGGGTGGCCGCCGGGCGGGCGGGCGGCGCGCGCGCGCCTGGCTGACCGCGGCCGCCGCCACGAGCGCCCAGGACAGCCACGAGCCGCCCACCTCGCCCGCCACGGTCGCGAAGAAGCCCAGGCGCCAGTCGGCCGCCGCCGGCATCACGCCCAGGCACGCGGCCAGCGGCAGCACGTACATGGCGACCACCAGCACGACCGCGCCGGCCAGCGCGCGCGGGAAGGTGCGCCCGGGCGCCTCCACCTCGGCCGCCAGCGTGCTGCGG
>JAABUV010006723.1_pt1 | contig 12379 bp, 23 predicted proteins | sample 5559971 | NCBI WGS metagenome assembly JAABUV01 (sample SAMN10711881, study PRJNA513362) | rock metagenome | isolation source: Antarctica rocks | place: Antarctica: Victoria Land, Knobhead nord | collected 2015-12-19
CTGGCTGACCGCGCGGCATCCATACGCCGCATACATGCTATGCAAACTCTTTGATAGGGCTCAAAGATGTTGCTGACCGTGATCCCAGTGGTATGGCGGCCATGTGAAACAGCCGTATGTGCGCAAAGAAGTTTGTCACACCATGCGCAGCAGGTACATGTATTGATGCAAGCACAGATTGCCGTGCATGCCCCTTTATCCTTTGCACGCCATGCGATAGCTTTTACTTTCGGTCAGCAAAATGAAGCGCTCAAACAGCATTACATGGCAAGAGCCGCAGCTGCTCCTCTGACCACACAGGTGTTTAAAGTGAAGGACCGCTAGCATGAACACCAGTCACTAAACTTTACATACAGGACAGCGTGGCATCACTTCATATTCAGGTCTGCCTTTTCAGACCCTAGCGCACCAAATCAGATCTCAACTATCCCAGCATGGGAGGCGCTGTACACAACTGGCATGCACTCTCATCACCGCTGCCAAAGCAGAGCTGCCGCCTGCCATACACCCTTGCGCATGCGCACGGCAGCTCGCGACTACCCCGCCTACAGACACAGTGGCCCGCGTGCAGACACAATGGGCGGGCTCCTACAGCAGCACTGGTGCCAGGGACGAGGCGCACGCTTTGTACAACAAACTACATCACGCCGTCCTGTTACATCATGCGTTGGCTGACACCCTGGTGTTTGCATTTGCGGGACCAGGCGGTGCGCCAGAGCATGCGGTGGCAACGCCTTCCTAAACGGATTAACAGCAGCACAGCTGCTGATAGGGCATTTCCAACTTCCTTTACCAGGCTCTTACGTAGAACCGAACATCAGTACGGAACCCTAGCACACTCATCCTAGGGTTCTGTTCCCGCTTCAGGGTCACTCCAGCGGCGCATAGCACTCGCTGGACCAGGCGCCGTGCAGGCCGTGCGGCAGCGGCGCGCGCAGCGGCAGCCGCGCAACCGGCCCGGCCGCCACGTCGCCCGCGTCGAGCACCGCGCAGCAGCTCGCGCGCGCGGCCGCGTCGTAGCACATCGCCAGCAGCCAGGCCGCGCCCTCGGCCGGCTCCTCGGAGCGCGGGCCAGTTGCCGCCCCAGGCGGCGCCTTGGGCACCAGCACGGGCTCGCCGACGTACCACGACGGCCCGGGCCGCCAGACGGCCGTGGCGCCGGTGGCGGTGTCCACGCGGACGAGCGCCTGCTGCGGGCTGTTCGCGCCGGGCTCGCGCGCCGCGGCCGCGTACACGTAGCGGTGCCGCCGGCCTGGCGCCGCCAGCGTGCCGGGCGTTGCGGGTAGGGTAGGGTAGGGTAGGGTAGGGTCAGGCGTGCCAGGCAGCGCGCGCGGAGGGACGTGCTCCAGCACGCGCTCGACCCTGCAGGTGCCGCCTCGCGCGTGCGTGCATGCCGCAGCGCGCATGCATGCAGGTCACGCACGCTGCGCGCCAGCACGCGACCAGCGCACCGCTCAGAGCCTCGCAGCCCGCCGCGTTGCTGACACAACCGCGCGCGCCCGGCGCCTGCTGGACGTGGACCGCGCGCCCGCGCCGCTCTGACCCGTGCTCGACGTGGGCGGCGCCGGGGGCCGGCGCGCACCTTGGCAGTGCGGGTGGACGGCGGGGAACTCCAGCACGCGGTCGCACAGGCGGCGCCGCGAGGCTGCGCGCTCGCCGGCCAGGTCGAGCTCGTAGCGCCACAGCTCGCTGGGCGGCTGCAGCCGCGGGTCCACGTCCCGGCAGAAGCTGCGCCCCAAGCCGCACGCCTGCCCCACGCGCGCGCCTTGGTCGGCCCCGCGGCCCGGCTGCAGCCCGGCACGGGGCGGGCTGCCAGGCCGTGCACGGGGGACCTGCGCTGCTGCTGTGCTCTGGGCATGTAGAGAGGGGGGTGACCCTCCCTGCACCGAGCGCGGCAGAAGGGACTGGCGCACCCAGGCGCTGCACCCCTCCAGCAGGCTTGCCAGCCGCGCACCCCAGCATGCTCCCGCGCATCCGACAGGCGCCCAAGCGCGCCCCTGAGCACCGCGGGCCGGCGCGGGCGGGCGCGGGCGGGTCGGCGCCGCGCCGGCACCTGCTCAAAGTCGGGCATGCGCGGGTAGCACACGCAGTCGGCCACCAGGCGCCCGCCGTCCTCGTACGCATTGGCGATGTGGAACACGAACGCCGGCGGCGCCTCCAGTCGCAGCGCAGCGCAGCCTGCCGCGCGTGCGTGTCAGGGGGTGGCTCGGCCCCATGGGCAGCATGCACCGGGCCGTGCTAGTACCCGCGCCTGCACAACAAGAAGCGGACACCGCTGAAGGCCGCTGCTGCACACGCTAGCAGACCTATCAGCTTTCCGCGCAGGCACAGCGCGCAGCATCGCAGCAGGGCGCTTGCACAAAGCCGCGGAGCACGGACCGGCACTCAGCGCGCACCTGTGCCAGAGGCCGGCACGGACGGCCGCGGCAGCACCCACACGGGCATGGCGCGGTCGCGCCCCTGCCACTCCAGGCAGTGTATGGGCGCCGCGCGCCCCAGCAGCAGCGGCAGCAGGCGCAGCCGCGCCGGGTTCTGCGCCGCCCGCCAGCGCAGCGTCACATCATGCAAGGACTAGGTAAGATCCCCTGAGGCATGCGATGGTGCCTGCGCTGAGGCACGCGCACACAGAACAGCGCCGGGCATGCCCATGCGTCAAGGACGAGCCACACAAAGCGGCGCTGGGGCTGCCATGCGGGGCGTGCGACGGTGTGCACTGCCATGGGCGCCACCTGGAAAATGACGACGCGGTTCTCTGTGACTGCCGCGTCGTGCACGAGCGCATAGCCCTCCAGCACATGCGTTGCCCTCGCAACCAGCTCGAACTCCTGCAAGAGTGCAGCAAGTCACGGTTGCTCGAGAAAACCACAGCACGCCCACCATTCCTTTTGTTTGCAGTGTGGTGCAGTTTTACAAGCACAACCCGACACACCAAGCGGCTATGCATTCAATTTGCTTTGCTAACGCCGCCAGCAGCTCTGCTTTTCCTCGGCCTTGCGCAACCTCACAGCGCATGTGAGTGGAGGTTCAACCCGCCACACGCTTCAACATGCCTTGGGCCTGTGGTGTGCAGTACGTCGCACACCTCATCAAACTCGTACAGCGTGAGCCGCGTGACGGGCCCGCGCGCGGTGAGCGCAATGCGGTGACTGAACACAAGCAGGCGCCCGCTCTGCGCATCCACGTGCGCATGCGCGGCCAGCGCATCCCCGCCAAGCACCACCGCGCCGGGGCGCCCGCGCAGCGCCCGCAGACTGCTGGCGGCCATGCCTGTCCCACATGCCCGCATCAGAAGTGTGCGCAACGGTTCAACAGCACAGCACCATACGGTGACACTGCAATTGAAACAGGCCAGCTGCTGGGCCGGGTTTTCGGCGCACAGCAGGTAGCACGTGTCATGGCTTGGCTTGATGCAAGTTGACTAGCAATTGTGCATTCGACGGGCGCACACATCAGCATGATGTGCATCACCCTCAGATTTTCTTTCATACATGCTTACCAGACACCAGTGTTAATGACGTGCAACGTTGCAGATTCGCTCTGTCCTCTCCGTTCGCGCAGAGCGCGCACCCAGGAGGCGGTTGACCGCAGGCGACCCTGCGTCAAAGGGGAGACCCCGCTGTAGGACGCCGCCGAGCGTGTCCACCCCGCGCGTCGCCAGCGTCGCCGCGTTCAGCAGGTACGGCTGCAACCACACGGGCGTGCGTCAGGCCACACAAAAGTGGCAGCGCTCCGCCTACCGGCGCCGCAGCACTCAGCAGGGATGTCTACGAGCGCACGCGCATGCATCAGTCCATACGGCAGTGACAGCACTCTACTCCACAACACATTTCAGCACATGCTGTTGAGCGGGCTAACGCAGGGTTGTCCTCCAGTGCGGGTTCGCAGCCACACTGTGCCGAGCAGAATGCTGCTGGCGCGCACGCCTGAGGAGCCGCCTGTCGGGCACTGTGTCTACCTGACCCCAGCCCTGCATAGGGCAAGCACTGTCAAATGCGAGCGGGCCACGCCCACCTGCCCGGCCTCGAAGGTCGCCAGCAGCCGCCCGGCCCAGGGCAGCACACCCGTATTGGCCACGTTGCGCACCTGCCACGCAGCCCCATGGGCAGCCATGCAGTGAGCATGCATGCCCGGCAAGTGCGCCCGGCCGTGTGCCAGTGCCTGAGCAGCCGGTGGCATTGCAGGCGATCGTTGCAAGCCACCTGCTGCTGCGCCTCTGCCTGAACAGCCAGCGGCAACGCAGGCCATCGTTCCCAGGCCACCTGCTGGTCAGGCAGTGTCAGCTGTGCCGCGGGACACAGTAGCATGGAGCCGGCACTGTCAATGCGCCAGGGCGACCCACCGCGACGTCCAGCGCGTTGGCGAGCCAGCCGCCCGCCAGCGGCGTGCCGAACGTGCCGCGGTACAGCACGCGGCCGGCGCGCTCCTCATCGCAGTACCTGCTCCCGGACCGCCCACATCTCGATCCCCATACCCCTCCTCCCTCTTTACTAGCTGGGTCTCGCTGGTACTGGGCATGGCGCTCATGCAAAACCCTCGACTGCTCCAGAGACAGCTTGGGTGATCCATGACCGGCGCTGTCTCTGCACTGCGCAAGCCTCTTGAGGGCAGCAGCAGCCTCCGAGCCCAGCAGCGACAGCGCCAAGCCACCGCACATGGCCGGGAGCGCGGGCGGGTGCGGCTCGGGCGGGGCCGCGCACTCCTGCGTGCGCACGAAGCGCGAGCGCAGGTACGCGCGGCCGCCGCGAAAGGCGATGCTGACCACCAGGCCGTGCCCGTCGAAGGGGTGCGCGAGCTCCTGCCCGCCCACGGTGAACAGCCCGGGCCCATTCCTGCAGGGGTGTGGACCATGTGACCGCAGCGTTCCCTGAGTGTGCCTGTTCTTGCCCCGCAAGTGGGTGCTCACTGCTCGAGCTTCCTGTTCTCGGCAAAGACAAGAGGTTCAGTGAGCAGCCTGCACTCACAGGGAAGCCACACACGGGCAAGCTGGGACAGCAGCAAAGTTCAAAGATAAACACGCATCGTGTCACTCTCTCTCGCACGGGCACAGGCTCCCTGCAAGAAGCAGGGGCGGCCAAACATCAGGCAGTGCCACTTCCAGGTGCTTTGGCAGCGGAGCAGGACCTGTAGAGCGTGCCCTCCAGGTCCCGCGGCAGCCTGCCCTCCACAGGGAGCCAGTAGCCATCCCCCTCCTCGGCGCAGTTGGTGTAGGCGGACGCCCACGCCCTGGCGCACTTTGTTGCTCTCAGTGGCCTCTTGGTAGTAAGCAGCGTAACTGCTTGGACACATCAAGGATACTGCCAGGACTGTACCTCCTGTCCCACTCCAGCGGCCCGGACAGCGGAGCATCCGTGCTTATAGGCGCTCGCGCACTTGCCGCCGCTCGTAGCGGGGCGGCCTGGAGGGGGCGCAGGCTGACAAGCTGGGTCACTCTCCGAGGCTGGAGGCCGGACCAGGCCGCACCCCGCAAGGGTGTGTGGGACTGCAAGGCAGCCCCGTGCAGACAGTCCGGCGCTGCAGCCATCACCGGCCCCTGGACCACCAGCACGTTCACAGGCACAGAGGCTTGAGACACAGCACAGCTCAATGCCTGCCTGGAGCGAGGAGCGTTTGAAGCTACAGCGAATAGGCAGATAACCCTCCCAGGAGCCTTTTTACCAACGGCACACGGCAATGAAAAAGGGCAGATTTGCGCTGCATACGGTCGTGCGGAGCTCAAGAGCTGTGTGCGTGGGAAGATGGGGAATAGCGTGTCCACCACATCGCAGGCTGGCTTGGATTACCCGCCAGTAAACGGTACGGCCTGGATGAGACGTTTGCCCGGATTATAGCCAGACATACTTACCAGCGCTGTATCTGACCACGTGTGTGTCTTTGCAGGCTACTACTATGTGCGCCCTGCTGCCTGGCAGCGCCAGTGGGAAGGAGGCGCTTTGCGCACGCCGCAGGAGCATTGTGTGCAAGGGCTTGGCCCAGCACCTTGCGGAGTTCAGGCTCAGGCTGGTGGCTGAGTGGCCGTGCGTGTCGTCGCAGAGTGATGAGGGTGGCTACGCGGCATACTGGGTACCCCCCTGCATGCTTATGCATGCGGCTTGGAAACAAGTGCATGCTTATTGATTGCTTGACGGTGCTTGCTGGCTGCATCTGAGCATCCACACACTTTGTTCATTTGTTGAATTTGGCCTGAAGACTGTTTTAAACTGAACAGGTCTTCTTCGTTATCTTTGCTCTGACAGCCATTGTCTTCGCTGTGCTGACGTTCATGAAGCCACCCGGAAGGCGCCTGCATGGCTGTGCGTCCTGGGCATGTTGCTGCTGTTCATTGTGCAAGCGATTGGTTTGTACTTGTGCACGACAGCTAGGGCCTCAAAGGGCTTACTCATATGCATCACTTGTGTTTTTTCTTCGCTGTTTTTCAGCGTCATGGGGGCTGCCCTCATCAGCAATGTCGCAGTCTGACGATGATGTGTTGTTCTTTCTCTCTTTCATACATGTGCTGACGGAAGTGTGCGGCAGACATTACGACCACCGTCGTTATTTGCGCCACAGTAGCCTACTACTCCATGGTGCGCGTCCAGCTATCGCCTCGAGTGTGGCCAAGCGTATGCACGGGAGGCTGTTGCGACCGTGTGCTTGCTCATAGGCCTCGCGCGGCGGCGACACTACTGTGCGGCTGTACTGGAACCAGGCTCAGGCCCGCGACATCTTCTATGCACGCTACATTGATTGGTGCGCGCTCACTTCGTGCACTTGTGCTACTGTCTTCCCTATTGCCATGGGCTTGTTGTGCTCTAGAGCTGTTACTCTTACTATTTTCAGTACGTTTTCAACAAAACAAAACGCTGTGGCGCAGGTTCATCACCACGCCGCTGCTCCTCCTCGATCTGCTGCTGCTGTCAGGCGTGTCTGTCGGTACAGTGGTCTGGTGCGCCCTGCGACGTGCGACCTATGACGCTTTGTACAGCATCTCTGGAGACGTGTCAGCGAGGAGGAGTGTGCATTTTTTTGCACTGAGCTCAAACCCCTTTTCAGGCAAAGTGATGGCTCACCATGCAGGGTCATCGTGGCAGACATCTTCATGATTGTGCTCGGCCTGATGGGCGCGCTGAGCAACCACGGGTACCGCTGGGGCTGGTATGCCATCGGGTGCCTGTTCCAGATCGTCATCGTGATGGGCCTGGTGCTGGCCGGTGCGCACAGCCGCCCTGCCATCTCCAATCAAGCCCCACCGCCTGGTGCACACATGCTGCGATGCGAAAGTGCAGGCGCTGAGCTGGCTGCTGCATGCAGGCATGAAGAGCGCCTACCTACGCAGCAACTCGCTGGGCAAGCTGTACGCCACGCTGTCCATGTTCATCGTCGTCGTCTGGTGCGCCAGACGCCCTTCTGTGCGAGAGTGTTGAAAGGGCTTGGCCTGCCTAGTCAGTCCAGTGTCTGCTTCCCGACACGAGCACGACGCTGGTGCATGTCGACGAAGAGAGCGTGCATGACTTGCTGTGCGCGCCCGCGTTTGTTCGCATTGGCGGGTGGACAAGAACGAGCATGACTGGCACCCACACCGTTCGTGTCGCAGGTGGGGCTACCCGATCATTTGGGGCCTCGCAGAGGGCTCCAACACCATCTCTGTCAAGGCGGAGGTGCACCCCGGCGGCCCTGATCACCTTGTTTCCAGGCCAAGATGTAAGGTCGCCTGCATGTGCGCACGGAAACAGTCACACCGGGTGGCAGAGATGTATCCATCACTGACAGGGCTGTGGGCTGAGCTGTCGCAGATCGCATGCTACGGGTGCCTCGACGTCATAACCAAGGTCGTCTTTGGCTACATCCTGATGTCCTCGCACGCCGTCATCGACAAAGTGCACGACACCGAGGAGTCCGAGTGCGCGCCCGCCGCTTGCCAAGGGCTTGTTGCATGGATGGGACGTGTGCTGCCTGGGTGGGGGTGCTGCCGGTGGGGTTGCCCGCCCGGCACTGTGTGTGACCGCTGCAGCCCTGTGTTCCCATGTCCACATCATGAGCGTGCTCGCGCCTGTGCAGGGGCCGGGGGCAGCCCAACCTGATGGGCGCGCCCATCCATGCGCCGTTCAACCCCTTGGCCTATGGCAAGCCCGAGGCGGCCCGCGCGGTGCCGATGACCGGCGTGCCCGCCCAGACCGCGTCTGTGGCCAGCCCCGACGCGGCCCGCGTTGGCGTAAATGCGGTGTAGTGCCCCCCTCTGATGGAAGTTGGGTTGCGTTTCATTTTGGACGCCATGTGCATAGCGCATGATTGGTGAGGCAAGAGCGCACTGCGGACTGCGGCGTTGCACAGCCTGTTCTGCAGGCGTGTGCGTGTTTTAGATGTAGGCGGTGATGAAGAAGGATGAACTTGCTTACTGGTCTTGTCTGGCCTCCGGCCGGCTCACACCTGTCAACTCCGTGGCCACTATATGGGGCTGCTGGGCTCCACGCCTTCTGTGCAATGCATGCATGTTTGGCACTGCCTGACTGTCTTGTCGGGAATGGGCTGTTTTGCATGATCAGGCAGTGGGCATCTTCGTGCCTATGCCGCTTTGTGGATATGTGAAGTGTCGAGTGTGCTAAGTTGTCCGAGGTTGATCGAAGCACTTGGTGTCACCGCAACCTCTGTGCGTGCACTTCAGATGCTCGCACGGACGTGATGTAACATAGTGGTCAGTAACGTACACATGTTGGTTGGTGTCGTGACACGTTCGGAATGTCACAACATGATGTTACGTGAGCAGGAGGCCGTGCCTCTGCCTAGCTCTGCCATGTAGATATTCATATTTGCCCCTTCAGGTGTTCCTCAAGTTTCTAAAGCTGAAGATCCGAAAACACATCAAAACATTGCAAGACAACATGCAATGTCTCCCAGCTGCACCTCAGAGGGTAAGTGAGACTGCGCAGGACCCAGAGCGCCGATTCCTTGCAACACGGTCTGAATAGAAAATGCGCAACATTGCCGGCACATACAGCGCACCCATAACCCATGGCCAAAAACAGGGGCGCCATGAACAATTAACACTCCTATACTCAACATTGCCTGTGACCTTGCGCATCACTCCCCTGTGGATGGCAGAGAAGCCCACCTAGTGCATTGCATGGAGAAAGAGAAGGAGCAAGGTTGCGCAAGGCTCAAAGCAGGATGTGCCATTCCAGCGTCAGGAGAGCATCTGTTGTGCGTCGGGCCCTCCAGGCAAACAGCGCAATGGCGCACAAGCGCTGCGCTGGCGCCCTCGGCAGCGCCCTTGCGAGTCGCCTCTCAGGTGGCCGACGCGCGGCCTGGGCTGCGCCCAGCGCGGCCTGGGCTGCGCCCAGCGCCATCGCAGGCCCCTCTACGAGCCGGAGCCCAGCGTGGCCGACAGGGCGACCTCTGGGCGCGGGCGCCGCGCGCTGCGCTCCGCGATGAACGTCGCCGCCGCGTTGTCGACTTGCCACAGGCTGCAGCGCCAGGTGCGCGGGTCCCACGCGTTCAGTCGCTGCAGGCTCGGCCCCGCCTGCGCGTGCAGCCGGGGCGTCAGCAGGCGGCGCGCGGGGCGGGGGAGGCAGGCGGCGCGCTGGTGAGCACGCAGCAGCCGGCCGCGCACAACGCTTGTCGCCGCCACAGGAGCAGGCCGCGCTCGCACGCGGGCACGCGAGCGTGTCTGGGGTGCCGCGATGCAGCGATGCGCGCACTGCGGGCTTGCACGCGCTCACGCGTACCCTGCTCACCCGGCTCGCACCAGTGCAGGCACTCCGACCACCTGCTGCAGGCACAGAACAAGCGCAGCGCGTCGCCCGGCGCGGGCGCGGCAAGCGCGCGCCCGCGCGCTTGCAACCGCGCACGCACCCCCACCTGACCTCAGGGCGCCGCAGGGCCACAGGCGCGGCTGGCCTCGCCCGCTGCACACATGATTAGGACTAGGGTAGAGTACCTGCAGCGCGGCCGGCTCGCAGGTCCAGAGCGGCGCGTCGAAGAAGACGGTGCGCGCGACGCGGTCGCGGCGCACGCACAGCGCATCGCCGGGCGCCGGCATGTCGGGCGCGCCCACCGCCAGCGTGCCCAGCGCGGCGTAGCCGGCCGGCGCCACCGGCTCCCAGAGCGTCACCGGCGCGAAGCCCGCGTGGCCGTTGTGGCGGTACACGAGGTGGAAGTCGGCCGGGTGCGCGGTCGCGCCGCGCGGGCGCGCGGACTCGTCGCGGTACACCTGCGGCGCGCGCGCGGCCGGGGTCGGCGCGCACGCCCGGTGCGGTACGATCCGGTCGTTCGTGTGTGTACACATCCCTTTGCATGCTAGTTGGAGCGCTGGCCTGCCCAGCTCACCGTCGCATACGCAGGCAATAGCAGGCGCATTCAGGGTCAGCGCGCCCTGGCCGGGCCCGCGGCGCATCGGTGGGACGCGCATCAGCAGCCTCGCATGGTCAGCGGCTGGCAGCGGCGGAACAGCTCAGGCGGCGCACGCACGCCATCAGAAGCAGGCGCGGCCTCGGCCTCGGCCGCGGCGCTCAAGGCAGGGTGTGCGCGTGAGCCGAGGCAGCGGCGCGCTTGCCGCTGCAGGGCGGGGCCCGGCGCGCGCGGGCACGGCGCGCGCACCTGCACCGGCTGCGTCGGCGGCTCGCGGCCGAGCGTGGCCACGTCGCCGAGCGGCGCGTACCCCGGCGGCGCGACCGGCCGCCACACGCTGACTATGCCGCTGCCGCCGCGCGCATGCCACACCAGCCGGTACTCCAGGCTCGGCATGGCCGCCGGCAGCGCCTGCGTACACCGCGCACCGCATGCACAGGTGAGCACGCCTGGCAGTTTAGATTTGGCTGGCATCCGGGACCGGCCCAGCTGAGACCGGCCGTGAAAGTCAGTATGTAGTAGGAGGTTGCGGAGGAGAGCGTCCGGTAACTGGTCAGCGCATAAGAGCTGAGGCCGGGAGCACGGGGCCGCGGCACGGGGCGGCTGCGCGCGCCTGCGGCGGCAGCTCGCCCGCGTCCTCGCCGCGCCCGGACGCCAGCTCGGCCAGCGGGTCGGCCGCGGCGCGCGCGCGGTCGGCCGCCGCGCGCGCGCGCAGCGGGTCCGCCGTGTGCTTGGCGGCCACCGTGAGCGCCACCGCGCGCAGCTCCTCCGCCTGCCGCGGCCGCGGCGCGCGCTGGTGGGCGGGCGGCTGACCCGGGCGGGCGCTCTGCGCACCGTGCGCGGGGCACAGGGCCTGCAGACCAGGCATGGACGCCCTCAATCTGAACATGGCATGGGTTCGATCTATTCAACTGGTTGAGTGTCAAGGCTTAATCGACGCCGCCCAAGTCTGCATGTTGCTGATGACAGATAACAGATTGTGCAGTGCGGCTCACAGACTGCGACCTACAGGAGAGCGCTTGCAAGCAAACAGAGGCCGGGGAGCGGCGGCCGGCGCGCTGCGGGCCCGCGCGCGCCTGCGCGGAGTTGGGGAAGCAGCGCAGCTCATGCGCGAGCGGCTCATCCTCCTCCTCGCCCGGCGAGCCGCGCCGGTGCACGGTCAGGCGGTCCGGGTGCGGCAGCTCGGCGTGCGTCCAGCGCAGCTCCAGCGCCAGCAGGTCCTGCCGCGCGCGCGTGGCTGCGCGTCACAGGTGCGCCGCGCGCCTCAATGCGCCGCGCCGCGGCGCGCGGAGGCTTACGCTCGGTAACGGCCGGCGTGCGCTGCGCCATGCCTGCGACTAAAGGTGGCTTGCACGCCGCGCTCGCGCAAAGACGATGCGCGCGAGGCACCCCTGGACGTGCACATGGGTCTGCGGCACCCCGCCTCGACGGTCACAACCCGCGCTCGCCGCACGAGCTGGGGGCGCGCTCCGGAGTGCAGGCGCAATGCACAACAAGAACTGGGGCAGCATGCTGCTGGCGCCACGCCGCCGCGCACCCGCCACTCAACCGCCCAGCGGATCTGCCCGGCCGGCACGTCCTCCTCGCTGCCGTGCGTCGCGCCGGCCGCCGCAGCCGAGTGCACCGCGGCGAACCTGCGTGCGCCCCGATGCCGTCAGCCGGCTGTCGAGCACGCTCAGACTGCTGGACTCACAAGAGACATGGCGGCGCCGGGCAGCGCGTCGCGTCGCTTCCCCCACACCAGCGCGCCGCGCCGGCCATGCCCCGGGCGCGCGGACGTGACCCTGTTGGGCGCGCGCACCACGCGCGTGCACTGCCCGGGCTGGCGGGCGCGCAACCAGCGCACCCGGGCGCGAGCACGAGCAGCAGGCGGCGGCTGGTCAGCAGCGCCACGCGCTCGTCCGGCAACAGGAAGTGCTCCTCGTACGCCTCGCCCAGCGCGGCCGCGCCGCCGCGCCGCGGCCGCCGCGCCAGGCCGCCCAGCGGGCCGGTCGCGGCGGCCGACGCGCGCCACATCAGCGCCTGGCCCACCGCCTCCACGCACGCCTGCGCGCGCGCG
>JAABUV010006725.1_pt1 | contig 12378 bp, 9 predicted proteins | sample 5559971 | NCBI WGS metagenome assembly JAABUV01 (sample SAMN10711881, study PRJNA513362) | rock metagenome | isolation source: Antarctica rocks | place: Antarctica: Victoria Land, Knobhead nord | collected 2015-12-19
CGGGCGCGGGCGGCGGTGCGGGCGCGGCGGACGCGCCGGGCGGCCCGGCGAAGATGCGCAGGCCGCCGGCTGCCGAGGCCTGCCCGGGCGCGCGCAACCCTGCGGCTGTTGCTGCGGCCCCTGCGGCGGCCGGCGCCGAGGCGGGGCCCGCCAGGGCCGACGAGCGCGCGGCAGGGGGCGGCAGCTGCGGCGCGCCCGATGCAGGAGATGCTCCTGACCCTGACCCTGACCCTGGAGCTGGCCCCGTAGCTGCGAGCGACGCCAGAGGCGGTGCGCCCGGCGGCACGGAAGATGCGAGGGCCGCGGCGCAGGCCCTGCAGGGCTTGGCGGGCGGCGGCGGGCGCGGCAGGGCGGGCGCTCCAGCCGCGCGGCGCGGCCGGGGTCGCCCCCCGCGCAAGCGTGCAGCGCCTGGCGGCCCTGGCGCGGCCGCCGCAGCTAGCCCCCGCGCGGCGGCCGCGGCTGGCGGGGCCGGGGCGGACTGATGCGGGGCAGGGCGGGGCGCGGACCGCCAGCAGACGCGCTGGTGGTGTGAAGCGGGCCTGTGACGCGCGGCGGTGCGCGTGTGTATGCGGCCTTGGTGCCATGAGGTGCTTGTCTACATCTGTCACCCCGCTCTGCCAAGGTGGACACAGTACGTGAATCACTGCTTGCGTTTCGGCCCCAACACTTTGCTGCTTCTTTGCTACCCCTTCCTGCAAGCCTGTTAGCAAGCTGCGGTCATGCAGGGAGCGGCTCCAACTGCCTCGCAATGCCGGAGGACCTCCGGAGTCAGGGGTCATCAGTGATGGCTTTTATCTGGTAGCCCTCCGGCACAAACCACGGACTCAGGTCCATCCCGCCGGCCGCCAGCTCCTCCGTCGCTGCGCGCGTGCGCTCCAGCACATCGCCGTGGATCGCGCCACTAGCCGCCAGCAGGGACCGCGAAAACACCTGCGGCGCGGTTGCTTTGTCCAGAAGGTCGTGCTGCTTGTGTGCGGCCTGATGTGCCGTGTGCTGTGTGGGCACCCTCGTGGGCCAAATCTGTTAATTTTGAATGCAGGTTGGCTCCGCTTGACTCCCGCTGATTCGCGCGTCAGACGGCGGCCAGGCATGCATGTGGCACCTGCATGGCAAGGCGAGCACGCTCGCATCTGCTAACAACTGAGTCACACAGAATCGTGAAAGTGCAGCAGCCGAGCGGCGAGAACGCGTGCGCAAGCAGGGCTGGGAACGCTCACCGAGAAGGGCTCGCCCGTCATGGTCGTCACGCGCGCGCCCGCCTCCTCTGCGACCAGCACGCCCGCGGCTACGTCCCAGGGCTTCAGGCGGTACTCCCAGTATCCGTCCACAATGCCTGCGGCATGCATGAACGGATCAAGGTTCAACCACGGTTGGCCGGCATGCACTGAGGCATGCTGCAGCTTGGCTGCTTCACATGGAGGGCCCTCCGATGTTGCCGTTGAGGCGCGCCAGGCAACACCATCCAAAAAAAAACTCCATCGTGTCTGTGTGCATATGCGCAGACAAAGCCACGCAGGACTGCGGGGCGGAGGCCCGGCGGCCGGGACGGAAGCGCGCAGGCGGCACCTAGAGCGACATGGCAGAGGTCAACGGCGGCGGCGCCCAGCCGCCGGACGCCCTGCGTGACGTCCGTGAAGTGCTTGAACAGCTCCAGGTTGGCCGCCCAGGCCTCGTCGTGCTCGTAGCCAAAGCCCGTCACCTGCGCGGCACCGGTCCTCGCCCCACGGCCTAGCCGCCGCCGGACCAGCCGCGCGCGCCGCAGCCCGCCTGCGCCTTTCTGTGCAAGCGTATGCAGCGCCCGGCAAGGCGGCGCAATGCAGCGCGCCTTGGCAGAGTGTTCAGTGTCACATCTTTGATGGAGGTATGAGTAGATTCATTAAAGTTGTTTGCTTGCATTTATATGAAAAATGAATCCATATTTCATCCTGGCTCAGAATGAATGCTGGCCCGGGCGGCACCAGCAGCGAGCGCCGCAGCTCGGCGGTGCTGCTGACGCCGATGCGCTGGTCGCCCAGGAACGCGCCGCCGCCGCGTGTGGCGCTGTAGGTGCGCTGCACCCAGGCGCCGCGCCCGCCCGAGAACTCCACCACCACGCCCGCGACTGGCACACCGCCGCGCAGCACTGCGCGGCACAGGACTCTTGGTCGAGGCGCGCACGCGTGCTCCCGCGCCCGTCTCAAAAAGATCAAGCTTCCGACATCCAAGATAGCAGTGGCTCCACTACAGCACCTTCACTTTGCAGGCTGATAGCTACAGGCCCATGTGGCTCACAGCCCTGGTCGGGGACCGGCGCGGGCCGGCGGGACGACAGGCGCGCATTGCCGCAGCCCACGCATGTGATTGCTATGGATGCGGCGCCTGTGGGCCCGCGGCGGGGCGGGACGCCAGGCCGTTCGCGCGCAGCACGGGCGCGAGGCGCGCGGCCTGCGCCGGCGGCCGGCATGCCTGCCGCGCGCAGCGCTGCGGCGCACCGCCCACGGAGACGGCGAAGCACGGGTACGAGTGCGAGAAGTTGGTGGTGCCGTCCAGGGGGTCGACCGCCCTGCCGCTCAGCCCCACCGTCGGGATGAGTATTTCAAATTCTTTTGTGCTGAGTGCGACAAGTTGTGGTGCTGTCCAGGGGGTCTACCGCCCTGCCACTCAGCCCGATCCTCAAGCCCACCACCCCGCGCCGCCCGCGCCCAGCCGGCTCTCCCGGCGCGGCTTAGGCGGCTGCCGGGCCTGTGCCAGCCCTGCAACGGACGTGCGCAGGGCGCAGCATGCATGTGTGCTGGCATCTGCAGCATGACCAAGCGCGAGCACCCTGGGCCACGGGGATGCCAGCACAGGAGCGCGAGGTCCTGGCGAGCAGAGCGAAAGCATGCTGCGGCACGCCGAGTGTGGGGCCCAGCGCCCGAGGCGCGCGCACCAGAGGTACTCGCTGGCGGTGTCGCCGGACACGCCGCCCTCTTCGCCCAGGATAGCATGTTCCGGGAACGCCTCTGTGATGACCTGCGCCCACGCGCTGGTCGCCGGGATACCGCCGCCCACACACTGTTGCCTTGGTCACTGGGCAGGCGGGCCAGCACGATCGAGTCTGCCGCCAGCCAAGGACACTATAGGTTAGGGGGGGTCGGTTGCATTGCATGACACACCATAGCTTGTTCGTAACATACAGCACCGCAGAAACACTGCACCGCGCACAGACGCTCGCCCTGGCGAGTGCAGCGCGCGCCGCGCGTGCCGCCTAGGGGAGCGCGAGCGGGCGTGAGCGCGGGGCCGCGCGCGCGCCTTGAGCACGGCCGCCTCGCTGGCCTTGTCGGTGTCGGTGACCAGATCCATTGTGCTCTTGTACTCGACCGTGCGCGGCTTGTCGACGTTCGCGCTGACCACCTGCGCGCGCGGGGCGCCGGCCGCTGAGACGGCACCCCAAACTCATTCCTCCAGGTTTATACTCGTGAGGCGCCGGCGTTCTGCGTGTGTTGGTAAATCGTGGGGAATGCGGCTTGTCGATTCGCGCTGACCACCTGCGCACGCGGGCCGCCGGCCGCTGAGGTGGCACCCCAGCAGACTTGTCCCCTGCAGGCTAGTGCACGTGAAGCAGAGGAGGTGTGCAGATAACTCGTGAGGGGCGCCGCAAGCGGAGTTCAGCAGAGCAAGAGGTCAGGAAAGGAGGGGGCTGCAAAAGGTGCAGTGAGCGGGCAGTGGGACACTATGACTTGACAGGGGAAGGACGGGTGTATGAACGGGCTCCAGCCACGCCGCGGCCCTACACAGCAGTGCTCTTCAGCTCTTACAGCCGGCAGGGAACAGGGCGAGGTGCGCCGCACCGCGGCACCCGCGGCCGCGGCCCGCTTGGCCGTCTCGAGCAGCTGAGCATACGGCGGGGCGGCCACGCCGCTGTCGGCTGCCGCAGGCGCTGCCGCGCTCGCGCGCGACGCCTGATGCATATGCCCCGCTCGTGGCGCACCGCCGGCAGCGGGCTTTTGGTCAGAAACGGCTCGCGCGGGCGCCAGGCGTCCAGCCAGGCAGCGTGGGGCCCTCAGCAAACTGCTCCGGCCAGCTATGTGTGGCACATTCAGCGGTTTGCAGCTTAGGAGCATAGCTAAAAAGCCTCTGTGCAGTGCCTGCGACGCCGTCTGCCCTGCCTGTCAATACCAGCTATCAACTATTGCTAAAACAGGATGTCAGAGCGTGAACAAAGGCTTGCAGATTGGCGCTCACCTTATTATAAGCTGGATCAGACTGCGCTTCAACTTAGAGAACGAATGCAGAGCTACACTGAGCACACGAGTGAGGATGAAGTACAGCCGTTCATCAGCCTGTACTTATTCCTTTCGCGAGGCACGTGCACCAGCCCGTAAACCCTGGATGTGTCGTACAGTTCCTCCTGCGCTCAGCTGCTTAGTCTAGCTGCTTTACCCTTACTCGGAGCGCACTGCGCTCCTGCGTTCTTGCATAGCTTTTGCAGGCTCTTGACCGACGCGGCACCTAGCGCTCGGCAAGCGTGCGGCGCGGAACAGGCGCCAGCGGACCAGGATGCCAGCCCAGTCCCAGCCCCCGTTCAGGCACGTCCTATGCTGCCCAGGTATTGCACGCCCACGCTGCGTTGGTCCCCCCCGCCGCACCGTGAAGGGTCACGCAAGGCGCTCCTGTCAACAGGCGCCCAGGGCTGCGCCCATGCTGGCCAAGCGCTGATGTGAGCAGACCGGGGTGTGGCGCCAGGGTCCAGGCGCGGAGGCCGGCGGGCGCCAAGGCGCAGGCGGACTTTGTCAACGCCGACGCGGCAGGGGCTGGGGTGCGCCGGCACCAGCAGAGCTGTCAGCCTGGCCTGGCAGTGCAGCCGGCGGGGCGGGGGAGTGCAGCAGTAGAGGCGGCTCCCTCCTCACGCCGCGCGCAGAAGGCAAGGCGTGGCAGCAGCAAGGACTCGGCAGCTTTTCGCTGAGGTCTTGCTGCAGTCAACTGCGCGCTTGTGCAGGCAGGCTGCAGGCTGTAGATTGACAGTGCAAAGGGCACAGCAGGCCTGTTGCAGCGAGCCGCGTTTCAGGTGCGGCAGGTCGCTGCAGCGCCTTCCGGGCTTTGTTTGTGAAGTGTAGAGCAGAGAGGGGTGGGGGCACCATTGTTTGGGCTGCCTAGCCTCTGGCAGTGAGCCACTGCAGACAGCAGTAAGCCACTGAACTCACCCGCAGGCATGCTTGGCTGCCCCGCAGCCTGTGCGGCAGGCTGTGCACAAGGCTTGCAGGGGCAGCGCATGCATGATTCACATCAGCAAGCAGCTCCGCACATGCACGCTGCATGGCTGGGCAGCGCATGCCAGGTCCTGGGTCAGGCAGGGCACTCAGTGTCACCCCACCTCCAGTGGCTGCATGTATGATAAAAGACATTACACGGTCTCTGTGCGCGCCAGGCTGGAGCGCCGGACACGAAGACCATTGCGGGGGCGGGGCTGAGGGTGCAGCCGGGCTGCGGCGGCATCTTCAAGACCGCGGCGGTGGTCATCCTGCGCGCGGAGCGGCGGCTCATGGGCACCGCAGAGATCACAAAGTGCGCCACCCGCACGGTAGACCAATCATCGCATGCAGCGCATGTGCAAGGCTGACGTGGTGGCTGGAAGCCATACGCAGACTCCTCGGGCATGCTCGCCTCGTCTGCCCCACCAGATGGGCGGCATAAATGGCGCATCGGCAATGCCGTAGGCAATCTCTTGCATGAGGAGGCATCGTCGAGAGACGCGTCTGCATGCGCCCTGTACTAACCTGCCTGCAGCTCGCTTGGCGGCGCTCCCCTTTGCTGCCGCTGCCGCGCAACCTGGGCTCACGGCCGCGCGCGGGGAGCGGCAGGGCGGCGCTGGAGCGCGGCCTGATCCACTGCCAGGGCCGCACGCCCGAGGCCACCATGGCCTCCGCGCTCTACACAGACGTCAAGCGCAAGGGCGAGCGCTCGACCTTCACCCGGTGCGCGCTGGCCCGCGCGCCCCGCCCTGCCTGCCGGCGCGCACGAGCGGCGGCTCTGGCACCCCCATGCCACAAGCGACAGCTGCTCCCACAGGCCTGATGGCCCAGGCCCTAGAGAGGCGGGGTGGCACGCCATGCCGCAGTGAAGACAGCAGCATGCGGCGCATCCAGGCGGTGGAGGCTGTGTGGTTCCCCGCAGGCCGCAGGAGGGCCTGTTCGCGCTGCGCGAGTGGGAACGCGACGGCGACCTGCCAGCCGAGTACGCGCACGGCGCCAGCCCGGCCCCCGCTGCCGCCGCCGCCGCCGCTGGTGCGGCTGCTGCCGACGCGGCCGAGGCGCCGGCGGCGGCGGCCGCGGAGGCGGCGGCCGCGGGCGCGGCGCCGGCTGCTGCTGCCACACAAAAGCGGGGCCGCCAGGCGGAGCCCGCGCAGCCGGCGCGAGAGGCGTGTCTGGCGCAGGCGCATGGGGCTTGCCCGCGCGCCGGCGCGCCTACGGCCGGCGCGGCGCCCACACGGCTCTGCGGCCCCGACGCCGTTCGTCCTGGCGATGGCAACGCTGCTGCGCGCGGCCCGCCGCCCTCCTGCTCTGGGTCCAATGACCCGCGCTTGCCGGTGGGCTGGCCCCCCGCCCTGCGCACTGGTGCTCGGCAGTGCGCAGGGCTGCCTGCTCAATGATCCGAGCGACTGTCGTGTCTGCTTCCCATGCCGTGTCTGCTAACTCTTGAGTCTGAGCCGCACAGACCTTGTGCAAGTGTACCAAGGTGGTAAATGCCACAACACGTTCAGCTTAAGCACCAGCGCACACCACCAGCAAGAGCGTAGGCCTGTATGCGTCGACATGAAGTAGAGTGTACTTGCTGGATGCAGTGAGCACGCACGCCCTGCTGCGACGCAGACCCAGCTCTGGTCGCGCAGGGCCGGCCAGGGTGCGACGCAGACCCAGCTCCGGCCGCGCAGGCCGGCGCATCGCCCTGCGCGGCCTGGCCGCTGAGCGGGGGCAGCGCGCTAGAGCATGACATGGCGTGTCCAGGGCATGGACCCCACCACGACTGCGCCGAGGGGCCCTGGCCGCGCAACGCCGCCAGCAGCAGGGCGCCGCAGGGCGGCGGCTGCGGCGCGGCCGGAGGCTCTGCAAACCCCGCCGGGGGACCAGCGGGCGGCCAGGCGCGGACGCTGCAGCAGCGGCACAAGCACTCCAAGTGATATATAATCAGAGACGCATGTGACGCCTCCGTCCGCGTGATGCATCAGATCAAACGGGTGGACCTGCACACCGCCAGCTGGGCATGAGGGCGTGCCGCCAGCATGCACGCCGGTCGGTGCTCGAGAGCGGCCTGCGCAGCGGCGCCACATGCGGCCAGCCAGGACGGCCTGCCCTGGGGATGTGCTGCGCGGCTGCGCTCGACACGCAGAGGCAGGATATGCTTAGCCTGCAAGGAGTGCACCGCAAGCATGCCAAAGCGCGCTGTTTGTGCTATGGACAGGGCGCCGAGGCGCCTCAGCGGCCGGGCTCGCCGGATGCGGCGCCGCCAGATGATAAGCGGCCGCGCCTGACCCTAGACATCATGTGCCCTGTGCGCCCGCCCGCGCCCGCCACATGTCTCCCCCGAGGCTGCTCAGCCTCGGCTCAGGTGGCGCCGGAGCCGTGCGCTTGTAGCCATGATGCAGGCGCGCCGCTCGGCAGAGGCTCATGGAGTGAACACCTTGATACAGTCTGTCGCGTGGGGTGGTTATCGGGTGTTGGTTTCAGTACAGCCGTGTGCCATGCTGCACATGCTGGGGCGCAGGCGTGGAGTGCCGCGGCCGGCCGGCGGGCGCCAAGGCCCAGCCCCGTGACCGCCGCCCTGCTGGCGGCGCTGCAGGATTCGTGCGGGCCGCCGCTTGCGAGTTGCCCACTATCGGCGCCGCCGCGCGCGCCGGCGCCGCCTGGTCTAGCGCGGGACGCGCAGCGCCAGGGCGCGCGCGCGCGCGCGCGCCCGGCAGAGGCGGCGGCGGCGCGGGCGGCGGCGGCGCGGTCGGCGCTGCCGCCGTCGCCCTTCAACACGCCCTACCTGCTCGCGCTACCGCTGCCAGGTAGGGCTGCCACGGAAACGCACTGCATGTGGCTGGCCAGGGGTCGCGCCTTTAATATCAGGCATGCAGCGGGGCCCTGCGGACACCTTGTCGTGAGCACCAGCCATGCATGCACGCACGCTCGCCGCTGCAGTGCGGGCTGGACCTGCTGACCGCGAAGCCCAGCGCGGGTGGCCCGCTTCGCGGCAATACCCTCATTCTGCATCAGCAGGGACCACGCGCCGATTCCTTAACATTGAGCCTGTTCAGGACCCGTGGGCGCGCGAAAGACATGCGCACGGTCATAATATACGCGCGCGCCTCCCCGTCGCCATCCGCCCACCCCTCAATACCCCACGGAATGATGGCTTACTTTCCTCATAGTGTTAGATTACCCCGACTTAACCCGTGTCGAGGCATCGAGATGGAGCCCCCCCCATATCCCGCCCTTGACCGCATCCCAAGCGGGCCGCATGCGCCGCAGACGGCGACCTGGCCAGCCAGGAAGAGCTGGAGGCGCTGCAGGTGCGCACGGGCAACACGCCGCCCGGCGCGCCCGGCCAGGCGCCCAGCCTGCCGCCCGGGCTGCCGACTATGCTGCTGCGCTGCGCGAGCGCGCCGCTAACGTGCGCCGGTGAGGGGCCGGACGAGGGGGACCTGACCGGGGGTCTCAACGGAGCGGCTGGCGCTGCAGCGCCCGCGCCCGTGCAGGCGCATGCCCTGGCTGGGGGTTCGGCTGGGACCCTGCCGTGGCGTCGCCGCCGCCGCGCGGGCGCAGCCGCGGCGGGGAGCCCCGTGGGGTCGCTCGCGCTGGGCGGCCCCGCTGCGGCGACGTGCGGCGCGCTGGCGCGCACGGTGAGCTGCCCGGCGGGGCAGGCGGTGGATGGGGGCAGGAGGGCCGGGCCGGGGTGCAAGCCGCAGCGCGAGCGCGGCGCGCTGCGGCAGCACGCGCGGGAGCGCGCGCCGCGGCCCGGCGCCGCCAGGCCCCTGCGCACGAACCCGAGCAGGCGCGCCCATGCCGCAGGGCCTGCTGCCTGCCTGGCAGAGCGACTGCCGCCATGCACCGGCCCGGGCATGGCAAGCAAGCGGTAAGAGCGCATCCAGTTGCCAAAAAATTGAAACACCCTGGAGCCCCCCGCGTCCAGGCTGCGGGCGGCGTCCTGTATCAGGGTGTGTATGCGAATACAAACAACAACAACTCGACAATGCAGCTCTTCAGCACAAGGTCAACTTCCTCCTGCTGGTGCCGTGAGCAGCGACGCATGTCCGGGCCCCTGCGCGCAGCGGCCAGGAGGACCCACTGCAGGGCGCGTCGCCGTCTGAGCGCCTGCGCTGCCTGGAGGCGCGCGTGCTCGCGCTGGAGCGCAGCCTGCCGCCCAACCACCCCCAGGCGCGGCCGTGCAGACACAGGTTGACCACTGCAGAGCCGGGCAGCCGAGACTTGCGCCGCAGGGCAGCGGGGAGGCGCGCGGCGCGCGCCTGCATGGAGGCCGGCGGCGCGGACACAGAAGCAGGGCCGTGCCTTACCATGACCCTACCCTAACCCCCAGGCGCAGGTTGGCAAGGCGTGGCTGTACCTGTCGCGGGAGTACCAGGCCGGCGCGTCGGACCGCGCGCACAACTCGCAGAAGGCCGAGGCCGCCCTGTTCAGGCGCGCGCGGGACTCCGTGCGTGCAAGCGCGCGGCGCGGCCGCCGCGGGAGGTTGGCGCGCTTGACTTGTATCTGGCTTTGTGGCGCCAGCCTCTGCGCGCGCGCATACGTTGGAGCCTACCCGCTTGAGTGCCGGCTTGGGACATAGAAAAAACTTGAGCTGCCTGTGCGTGCTCGCCTAGCTCTCGGGGGACGCAGCCATGCCTGGTCGTGCGCGCCGCAGGGCGCTGCAGATCATGCGCGCGTGCTCGACGGCGTGCGGCGCTCTGTTCGGGTCGCTGTCGCCTGACGCGCTGCCGCGGGACGGCGCCCCGCCGCGCGGCCCCCACATGGCCCCGCATGCATGCGCCCCGGCCGCCGCGGCCGCGCCGGATGCGCGCAGAGCGCCCCTGCTGGCAGGCCGCCTCGATGGCGCGGCCGCGGCGCAGCCACTGCATTCGCGTCTGCGCTCGTTCGGCGTGCAGCCCTCCGCGGACGTGGGCGCCGTACAGGGCATGGTGCCCATGCTGCCCCTGGGGCAGTAGCGCGCGGGGCCGGGCGCCGACGCGCCGGCGCGCCTGCCGCGCAGTGCGGCACCCGCGCGCTGCGGGGCGCAGCGGCCCGCAGGCAGCGCCAGCAGCGGAGCCCTCGCGCCGGCGCTCCCGCAGAGCTGTCTGGGGTGGGAGCCCCCGGATGCATGCGGGGGTGCGGGCGGGCACAAGCGCGAGCTCGGCTCCGCGGCCTGCGTCAGTCAGGGCTAGCAGGTCACAGGCGCCGTCTCGGCGTGCGGGCGAGGCCGGCCTGGGCCACGGATCGGCGGGGCCGAGAGGGCGCAAGCTGCAGGAGCGCGCTAGAGCTAGCGTAGATGGCCGTGCAATGGCTGCTGCTAGGCTGCCGCAGGGTCGAGCTGCGCGCTGCAGACTCGCGAGGCCTGATCGTAGAGCTGCATGATACCGGCAGTGATGTGCACGGCTGCGGGAGAGCGTGAAAGGATTGGAGCCTACAGAAGTTACAGACTGTCTCTGCGGATGTGCGCCAGGGGGCAGCCACATGCGCACTGCAGTTGCGGCGCCCCCCCGTTCCCAGCGGCGTGCCCTCGCCGGACCCTGCCCAAGTATCCCTGCACTGGCAGACACACCCATGCACCTCCCTTCCCACAGGTACCTGCTGCTCCCCCCGCAGTGTCCTCACAGCAGCCCCATGCCCAGCTGAGCCCTCGAACCGCGCCACAGCAGAGCTACTGCCAGGTCACCCCCCCCCGCGCACGGCTCGAGGCACGCGCGCTGCAGTGAGGCAGTCTGCAAGCGCGCCTGCAAGCCTGAGCGCTGCCATGGCAGAGCGACCGCCTCGACCCGGCGCGCTGCCTGAGCGCACGCTCCAGTGCCGGCCGCCGCCAGGCGCCCCGGGGCGCACGCGGCGCTTTCTTGCCGCGGCGCCACGCAGCAGCGGCCAGGCAGTTCGCACAGCCACCCACACAAACACCCGCTTCCATGCAGCGCGCCGCTGCGCCGTGCACCGCGCCAGCCCGCGGCCGCCGCCTCCGTTGCGCTCAGGGCAGGGCCGGCGCGCAGGCGCGAGCGGCGCGGCGCGCTGCAGGGCGGCGGCCCCGCCGCGGCGCTGCCAGAGCCAGTTTAAGCGGCCTTGGCGGCGTCGCGCTTGGCCTGCTCCTGCAGGATGTTGAGCCGCACGCCCTTGCCCTTGGGCAGCGAGATGAGCGGCTTGTCGCCCTTGCCGATGATGAACACGTTCTGCAGCCTGCGCGGGAGCGCGGGCAGGATTAGGGCCCGGACTCCGCGCTGGCGCGCCATTCACTTATCGCTACTCATCGAGGAGTGTGATGCCATTGCACAAAGGGTCATCATTGCCAGCCATATCCGCGAGCACCCAGCACCCCGCTAAGGCGGCATGCGCACGCCCATGCCTGCTGGGCAGCCTCCTTGGACACGCTGCATCACACCCAGCACGGCGCACCACACGCCCTGCCAGCGCCAGCCCTACAAGACAGCCTCGCGAGCGCACAAGCACATGACGCAAGGCAGCGCTTTTGCACGGCAGAGCGGCCGGTCGCGGGAGCGGTGAGTGCAAAACGTGGTGTACAATCTGTACTGCCTGCGCCCTGTGCCCTGCCGCGCGCGCGCACCGCGTGGCAAAGTCGTGGCCCTGCGCGTCCTTGACGTGGCAGATGTCGAAGGAGCCCTTGTGCTTCTCCTTGCTGAAGATGGTGCCGACGCGGCCCTGGTTGCGCCCGCCCGTCACCATGACCAGCTGGCCTACGTCGAATTTGATGAAGTCCTTGATCTTGCCGGTCTCGATGTCAAACATGACCGTGTCGTTCACCTGCGCGCCGCGGCCGCGCGCGTCGGCCCGCGCCGCGCCCCCGGCCGGCGCGCCCGCCTGTGCGCTCTTGGCACTTGCCTCCTCGGCCTCCCTGTGTGCGCCTTCGCAACGGCGCGCGTGCTCCTCTCCGAGCCGGTCTGGTGCGCCCGGCTGCCAACGGGGCGGCAGCCGCCCACGCCCAGCCTCGTTGCATGCGGGGCGCGGTTGCTGCGCGCGCGCTCGCCACAGCAGCCGGCGCACATGCCAGCAGGCCTGGCAGCGCGCGCGCGCCGTCGCGCGTCCGCACAAGCAGCCAAGGGCGCGCGCCTTGATGTCGGGGTCGGGGTAGCGGATGGTGCGGCCGTCGTGCGTGGCGATGTAGGGCACCTTGTTCTTGCCCATCTGGTTGCGCTTCACCTTGAGCAGCTTGTAGCCGGCCTCCTCCTGC
>JAABUV010006727.1_pt1 | contig 12377 bp, 10 predicted proteins | sample 5559971 | NCBI WGS metagenome assembly JAABUV01 (sample SAMN10711881, study PRJNA513362) | rock metagenome | isolation source: Antarctica rocks | place: Antarctica: Victoria Land, Knobhead nord | collected 2015-12-19
CTCGCCGCCTACCGCGAGGGGCTGTCCCGGCCGCTATCCACGAAGTCCAGGCCGTCGAAGCCGGGCCCCCCCGCCTCCCCGGAGCTGGCGGACGCCCGGTCGTTCGCCGAGCAGATCAAACGATGGACTCGGCGACCGGGACTCGGCCAGCCGGGGCGGTCCGAGGGGAAGAAACCCGGGGAAGATTGAGCCCAATACCGTTAAATTCACCGTAAATTTATGAGGCGTAGCCGGTTACTGCCCCCTCTCCCACGGGAGAGGGGTCAGAAGTTCCTCCAGTTCAAAGCGTTATCGCTATTTCACCGGTATTGGGATTTGGCCAGCCGACCGCCGCGATTCGGGTACAAACCCGCTCGGAGCTGGCTCGCCCTGGTCCCGCTCCTGTTTGAGGTCCCGGTCGCGGCTTGGTCGCGCTGGTCGTCTCCCCCGCCGAACGGGCCTTGATCGGACTCCGGGGCCGCGCCGAGGCCGATCCGCGTTGCTCGCCCGGAGAGCCCGGCCCCGGTTTCGTCACCATCTTTCCAAAAACCCGACTGAGACGATGGCCTTTCCCCGGAATATGAGGACGGAAAGGTCGAGTTCCGGGTCGAGGCAAGATCATGGTCGATCCAGGCGGTTCGGCAGTCCGTGGGTTCGTCTTGTCAGGCACCACCGGTCCGCCGCCACGAGCGATCGACAAGGACGCCCGGCCAGACTGGGTTCGTCTCGCCAACGCGAAAGATCCGGTCTCCGGGTTCGTTCGGCCGGGTCAGACGCAGTGCTTGGGTTCGTTCCGACGCGAGGTCCTTGGGTTCGTTCCGCCTGCGTGGTCATTGGGTTGCTCGGATAGTCTATGAAATGGGTAATCTGCGTAGGGTGGCGTCGAGCGGAGCGAGGCCCACCACGCCGGTCTGGTGGGCCTCGCTCCGCTCGACGCCACCCTGCATCCATGCTCCCTCCTATTCCTGCTTTCCTGGGGAGGTCGTTGGGTTCGTTCCGACTCGATCAGGGGTGATCCTTGGGTTCGTTCCGGACGAGATGGCAGGCCAAAAGGGTGATTCATGGGAAGACGGTGTGCCTAATTGGACATTATTTTGCTTTGATGAAATCCTAATTGCCCGTCGAGCAACTGCCTTCTCGGAGGGCGAAACGAGGTCATCGCTCGTGGAGTCTCGATCACCAGGGAGCGGCCGAGGGCCAACGCGGGCCCTTCTCGGGTTGACGCTTCGGACCCGAGCGGCTACCTTCCCCGCCGACTGTCCCGTCCATCGCACGCCTTCGACTCCACCTCCGAGAGATTGACGCGGGCCTCGGTCCGGCTGACGCCGACCGGGGCCGAGCCGCCGCCGAGGGGCGGGACAATCGGGCGACCGGCCTCGGTAGGCCGGCCCCAATCGGGCGCCCGGACGATCGCGTGGGGAGGTGACGTGCGGGCTCACGACCAGACGGACGTCCGCCGCCGGCGTCTCGCCGGCGCCTGGCTCCTCTCCCTCGCCGCCGCGTTCGCCACCACCACCCCGGGCCCGAGCTGGGGCGGGGATTCCCCCGTCGCCACCTGGAAGGGCGACGAGAGGGACCCGATCCGGCTCGCGGCCGACCGGGTCCAGACCTGGTCCGAGGGAGACGTCGACTACGTTCTCCTGGAGGACCGCGTGGAGGTCATCCAGGGGGACGTCTCGCTCCGGGCCCAGCGGGCCGTGGCCCGGATCGCCCGGGCCGGGCGCGTGGGCGGGACGACCTACCGGGTCGAGCTTTACGTCGAGGGGGACGTCCGCGATCCGGGCGACCCCGGGGCCAAGTTCCCCGAGGTCCGGACTCGGCTGGCGACCTCGGCCAAGGTCGGTTTCTCGGTCCGCCTCCCCGGCGGACACCACGAACTGAATCAACCTCCCCAGGGACTCCCGATCCTCGCCCGGGCCTTCCCCGGGCCGGCCCCGACCCGTCCGAATCCGGGGGCCGTCGAGGAAACCTCGGCGAGCCGGCCCGCCCCGGCCGCCGAGCAGGGCGACCCGGTCGAGCTGGCCCTGCCGGTCGCGTCGGCCACCGCCATCCCGGCGAAGCTCGGACCGATCCCGGTCGCCGCCGTCGGTCCAGCCGGGCCGATCCCGGCGACCCGCGACCCCGAGGTCCGGCGGGCCCAGGCCGTCGACGCTCCCGGGTTCCTGGACAACTTCTCGTCGGCCCAGCCCGTGCCCGACCCGGCACCGCCGACGGACCTCCCGCCGCTGGCCCCGGACTCGGTCCCGCTGGGCCCGTCCAGCGCCCCGCCGGTGATCGACCCGCCGACCGACCTCAACCCACTGCCCGACGCCGCTCCCCGACCCCCCGCCGACGTCACCGCGGGGGAGGTGTCCCCGGTCGTCCCGGGCTCGCAGCGGGTCACGACCATCTATCCCCGGGGCCTGGGCAAGATCGAGTTCGAGATGCTCCCGCAGGTCGAAGGCGGCCCGATGGTCCTGATCATCCGGAACGGCGTCAACATCCAGACCAAGACCAAGGAGCAGGGGATCGTCGACATCGAGGCCGACAACCTCGTCATCTGGCGACGCTCGGAGGGGAAGCTCGGCCCGCCCCGGCTCGACATCAACAGCCAGCTCATTGACAACCCGACCGACCCGCTCGAATTCTACCTCGAAGGCCACGTGATCTTCCGCCAGGACCAGCTCATCTACCAGGGCAAAAGCGACCAGCGGACCTACCAGGCCGAGCGGGCCTACTATGACGTCCGCCAGGACCAGCTCCTGGTCCTCAACGCCCAGGTCGAGCTGTTCGCGCCCGGCCTGGTGACCCCGACCAAGATCAAGTCGCCCCGGATCATGCAGTTCCACCCGATGGTCGCCGGGCCCGACGGCCGGGTCGCGCCCAGCTCGCTGGTGGCGCTCCAGGCCGACCGGACGGTGACCACCGGGAGCCGGTTCGCCAACCCCGGGTATCGCTTCACCAGCCGGTCCATCGACGTGACCCAGGTCGTGGACACCCAGGCCGTCCCCGACGCCGGCGACCAGGCGTTCAACAAGGACGACCTGACCTGGCAGATCGACGCCCGCCAGAACTTCTTCTTCTTCGGGCCGCTCCCGGTCTTCTACTGGCCCCGGCTCTACGTCGAGGCCGACGACCTCGACCCGCCGCTCCAGGGGATCTCCTTCGCCAGCAACAACTTCTTCGGCCAGCAGGTCCGGACCGACTTCGACGTCTTCAACCTCCTGAACCGGCGGCACCTCCCCGAGATCGACGTCTGGAACCTCGACGTCGACTACCTCAGCGCCCGCGACAAGCGCCCCGGCCAGGGGATCGCCCTGGGCAACGAGATCGGCTGGTACGGCAGGGATCTCATCAATGACATCAAGGACCCGTTCCACAAGGATAAGACCCTCAAGCCCAGCGGGTTGACCAACTACGCTGGCTACTTCGACGTCTATGGCCTCTTTGATGGATCCCGCGATGTCCTCGGCGGCAGTAATGCGGTGATCACCAACTCGCCCAATCACAACGCCGCGGGCCGGGCCGGCTTCTCCCGGATCTCCAACCCGACCTACCAGACCTTCCGGGGCCGGGTGACCTTCCGGCACATGCAGTCGCTCATGGCCGCCGACGCCCCGCTCGACGAGGACTTCCGGATCAACGCCGAGGTCGGGTTCTTCTCCGACCGGAACTTCCTGGAGCAGTACTACAAGCGGCTCTTCGACACCGGGCTCGACCAGGAGAACCTCCTCTACCTGATCCGCCAGCGCGAGAACCGGGCGGCCACCCTGCTGACCGAGGTCAACCTCCAGACCTTCAACACCGAGACCCAATGGTATCCCAAGGGAGATTACTACCGCCTGGGCGACTCGCTCCTGGGCAACCGGCTGACCTACTTCCAGCACACCGGGGCCGACTTCGCCAACGTCCACACCGCGGCCGAGGTCAACAACCGGACCATCTTCGCCTTCCTGCCGACCGACCCGGTCTCCAACACCAACGGGACGTTCCAGAGCGGCCGGCTCTACACGACCCACGAGCTTGACGCCCCGCTGAATTTCAAGTTCCTCCGGGTCACTCCGTACCTCCAGGGGCAGGCCGTCGGCTGGAACAACCAGATCCAGGGGCACGCGGTCGGCCGGCTCTGGGGGGCCGTCGGGGCCCGGGCCGACCTGACTCTCTGGAAGAAGTATCCCAACGTCGAGAGCGAGCTCTTCAACGTCCACGGCCTGAACCACAAGATCGACTTCGTGGTCGACGCCCGCGACGCCTACTCCAACGTCCCGCTGAACAGCATCGGCGTCCAGGACGACCTCGACGACAACGCCTACGAGTACAGCCGCCGCTTCTTCACCCTGAACACCTACGCCGGCGGGGTCCTCCCCATGCAGTACGATCCCCGCTTCCTGCTGCTCCGCCGGGCCCTCTCGCCGATCACGGGGCCCACCGACATCCAGGCGTCCATCGAGACAATCAAGCTCGGGATCCACCAGCGACTCCAGACCAAGCGGGGCCAGGAAGGCAAGCGACACATCAACGATTACATGGTCTTCGATCTGGATACCACCTACTTTCCCCAGGCCAGCCGCGACAACTTCGGCAAGCCGTTTGGCCAGAACTTCTACAATTACGAATGGTACTTCGGCGACCGGACCAGCTTCGTGTCCTACGGATGGTTCGAGTTCTTCAAGATCGGCGGGAGCCCGAACTACACCATCCCCCAGGGCCGGAACGACCCGTTTGGCCTCCGGATCATCACCTCGGGGTTCTCGATCACCCGGATCCCCAAGGGGAACATCTTCGTGGGCTACACCGTGGTCAACACCGGACCGATCAACACGTCGGCACTCAACGCCCAGTACAGCTACTGGATGACTCCCAAATACTTCATGACGGTCAGCGAGTCGTACGACTTCGGCAACGGGATCCTGCTCGGGGCCACCGGCTCGATCACCCGGATCGGGGCCGACTATTTAACCTCGGTTGGCCTGGCCGTCAGCCCGCTCCAGCACAGTTATATGTTTCAGTTCGAGATCTCGCCGAGGCTGAGCCCGAACCTCCGGCTCGGCTCGTCGCAGGGCCTGACCCGATTGGACAGCCGGTTCGCCCCGGTCGAATAATCATGGCACGCACACCACTCCTGCCCGCCGCGCCGGCCGAGCCGTCGCCGTCCTCGCCCTTCGACGAGCCGCCCGAAGGCGACTGGTCGGCCCCGATCCGGGCGCGCGCCGGCCGACGGAACCTCCGCGAGAAGCTCGTGGCCGGGCTCAGTGGCTGGAAGCACGCGATCCGGGGCGATTCCAGCTTCTTCGCCCACGGCTACCGGGTGCTCCTGGTGGCCCTGACCGCCGCGATGCTCGGGGTCGGCTACCAGGGGTGGATCGTCCTGGTGATGGCCGCCTGCATGATCTTCATCGCCGAGCTGAACCACAGCGCCATCGACACCCTGGCCCGGGCCATCGGCGACCCCGAGGAGCCCCGGCTCAAGGTCGCCCGCGAGATCGCCGCCGGGGGCGTCCTCGTCGCCGTCGTCGGCTCCGCCGTCGTCGTCGGGGTGATCCTCGCCCTCAAGTTCGGCGAACTCCTCGGCTGGTGACCCCCCTTCCGGATGCCGCGATCCCGGGCCTTACTGCCTGGCGTGAAGGGCCCGGTGCGCCTCGTCGTCGGGAGGGCGGGTGTCGCGGCCCCGGCCGGAGGTCAGCTCGATCCGGCTGAGGTACTTGACGTTGGCGCAGTCGTCGAGTTCGCCGCTCTGGCAAACCGAGGGGTCGCGGATCAGGAGCCGGACCGGGCCGCCGTGCTCGACGTCCAGCGGAGTCTCCCCGACCCGGTAGACCACGACGCCCTGGCCGCGGATCAGGTCGAGCGGGATCGAGACGTGGAAGTCGTCGCGGTCGGCGTGGAGGGTCACGTGCGACGCCCCGAGCCTGGGGCCCGCCCGTCCCAGGAGCGACTCCAGGGTCACCCCGTCGCCCTTCCGGCCGGGCTGGAACCGCGAGACGTCTCGGACCCGGTCCGCCTCGGGGATCCCGTCCAGATCCTCCAAGGTCACCCCGAGGGGACGCTCGACCTCTCCCTCGAACCGCAAGAGCACCGGCGAATCCGACATGGTTTGGCCCCCTCCGCCCCCGGGTCTCTCCGCCATTGTAGGGGGAATCGGGCCCCGAGGAAGCCCGGCCGTCGGGCCCGACCCCGGGGGCGGTGTTTCCCCTTCGGCCCTGGATGGGATCCTCGCCGGGGGTTTTCGCGGTTAAGATGGATGGGTCGCCGGCCCGGACCGGGGACGACCGCCCTCGGCCGGCACCGCGACGCGGGGGCCGGCTCCGGCCCCGAGGAGCCCCGAGCCGATGCCTCGCCTGGAGAAAAAGCACTCGCTGGCCACCCGCGCGTTCCACTGGGCGAACGTGCCGATCCTGGCGGTCATGATCTGGAGCGGCCTGCTGATCTACTGGGCCAACGACGTCTACGCGATCCGGATCGGCGGCCGAGTCTTCCATTTCTTCCCCGACTGGTTCTACCAAACTTTCCACGTCGGTTCCCGGCTGAGCGAGGGGATGGCCTGGCATTTCGCCTTCATGTGGCTGTTCGCCCTTAACGGGCTGCTCTACGTCGCCTACACCGGGTTGAGCGGGGAGTGGCGACTCCTCGTCCCGAACCGCCACTCGATCGCCGAGGCGTTCCAGGTCGTCCTCCACGACCTCCACATCCGCCGCGAGCCGCTTCCCCGGCGGAAGTTCAACGGGGCCCAGCGGCTGGCGTACACCGGGGTGATCGCGATGGGGGCGGGGTCGCTCCTGACCGGCCTGGCGATCTACAAGCCGGTCCAGCTCTCCTGGCTTGCCGCGAGCCTGGGCGGCTACGAGGCGGCCCGGATGGAGCATTTCGCCCTGACGATCCTCTACGTCCTCTTTTTCGTGGTCCACATCGCCCAGGTGATGAAGTCGGGGTGGAACAACGCCCGGGCGATGATCATCGGGTCCGAGGTCACCGCCGACGGAGAATCGAGCGATGAAGATGCCGAGCGGGCCGGAGTCGCCGGCCGACGATGAGGTCGCCCGCCGGCTCCGGGCAATGACCCGTCGCGGCTTCGCCTGGGCAGGGGCCTCGGCCCTGGCCGCCCTGGCGGCCTGGCGATGGGTCGCGACCCGACCCAATGACCAGGGCGTCCCCTGGCCGCTCCGTCGGGTCCTGGAGTTCGACGAGCGGGTCCACCGGGCCGTCTTTGGGCCGTTCAAACCGGCCCCGGCCTTCCCCGCCTCGGCGAGCCGGACGCCCCGGGTCAACGGCCGGATCGGGATCGACCTGGGGCTGAACGTGGACGCCTGGCGGCTCAAGGTCGCCGGGCCGGGCGGGTCGAAGTCTTATACTCTGGCCGAGGTCAAGGCCCTGCCCCGGGTCGAGATGACGACCGAGCTGAAGTGCATTGAGGGCTGGAGCGTGGTCGTCACCTGGGCCGGAGCCCGCCTGACCGACCTCGCCTCGGCCTCGGGCCTGGCCACCCGGAGCGGCCGGCCGATCGACCTCCGGGACTCGCCCGGGGACGTGATGCCCTTCGCCTCGGCGGCGACCCCCAACGCCGCCTATTACGTTGGCCTCGAAGCCGACGGGGCCTTCCACCCGCAGACCCTCCTTTGCTACGAGATGAACGGCCGGCCCCTGGAGCCCCTCCACGGGGCCCCGCTCCGGCTGGCCGTGCCCATCAAGTACGGGATCAAGAGCCTGAAACAAGTCGGCTCGATCGCCTTCACCGAGGCCCGGCCCATCGACTACTGGGCCGAGCGGGGCTACGACTGGTTCGCCGGCCACTGAGAAGCGATCCGGTCTATTTCCTAAGTCGTGGCAATGGGATATGGAAAATGGATGATGGTTGATGGGTGAGAGATCCCCGGAGATTTCCCCGGCATCGGCATCGTATGCCTTCCCGTTTATCGGCCATAACTCATCGGCCATCAACCATGTTCGATCCCGGATAGCCACTGACCGATTCCGACCCACAGGGAGCAGCCACGATGATGATCCGGATCGCCGCGACGCTCGCCCTCCTCGGAGCGACGACCCTGTCCCCGGCCCGGGGCGACGGGCCGGCTGCGGAGGCCCGCAAGAAGGTCCTGGTCGAGCTCTACACCTCGCAGGGGTGCGACTCCTGCCCGCCGGCCAACGAGTTCCTTGGCGAGCTGGCGAAGCGGGGATTCGGCCCCGACCAGGTCGTGCCCGTGGCCTTCCACGTCGACTACTTCAACCAGCCCTGGGCCGACCCGTTTTCGAGCAAGGACTACAGCAAGCGCGAGCTGGCGTACAACGCGGTCAAGAAGCGGAACGACCTGTATTTCACGCCGATGATGATGGTCGACGGCCGCTTCCCGATGCTCGGCTCGAACCGGACCGAGGCCGCCGCCTCGATCCGGAAGGCCATGGCGGAACGGCCGGGGGTCTCGCTCCGGCTGGCTTTGACGGGGACCGGGCCGGATCGGTCGCTGGCGGTCGAGGTTGGGCCGCTCGCCTCCTCGATCGCCGGCCGCGACCTGATGGTCGGGGTGGCGGTCACCGAGGGGCCGGTCTCGACCCGGGTCACGTCGGGCGAGAACGCGGGCAAGACGCTGGTCGAGCATTTCGCGGTCCGGTCGTTCGCCTTCCAGAAGGCGAAGCTCGATGCTTCGGGGTCGCGGGGCTTCGCGTTCCCGCTCCGACTCGGGGCCGACCCGGTCGCCCGGAATTGCCGGGTCGCCGCCTTCGTCCAGGACTGGGACGGGGGGATCGTCTACCAGGCCGATTCGCTCCCCTGGGAGGCCGAGGTCGGGGCCCGCTGATCGATCAGCGGCGGAGCCCCGCGTCCACCGAGGCGGCCCGCCTCCGCTCCTTGACCCGGGCGTACTCGTCGCCGCCCAGGAAGATGTTGGCCATGTCGTCGCGGGGGTTTGGCAGACTCCGGCCGACCCAGTAGGCGACGTCCTTGGGGCGGGCGGGCCGTTCGAGGACGTCGCGGAAGAGGCCTCGGATGAAGCCGGGGAGGTCGCCCCCCTGCTCGGCGTAATATTCGGGCGAGGTGAAGTGCCTCAGGCTCGCCCGGTTTTCCTTGAGCCGTCGATTGATGAGGCGGGCCCGGGGGTCGTTCAGGTCCTCGAATCGCTTCATGTCGGCGGTCGCGGTGATCCCGACGCGCATGTCGTAGGTCAGCCGTTCGGGCAGGCTCCCGTGGGCGAGCGTGGCCAGGATCATGTGGCAGAAGACCAGCGGGGCGAGCCGGCCGGACCGGCGGTAGAGCGCGATCCAGGCCACGCCGGCCAGCAGGGTGATTGCCACCAGCGTGGGGCTCGGCAGGTGGATCAGCGCGAAGGTCGCCGCCGCCAGGCCCGTCCCGGCCCACTTGCTCCGGGTCAGCTCGAAGCAGACCGGCCAGAGGAACATCTGGAGCGCGAGCTGCTGCCCGAGCGCCGCGGCGAACTTGCCGACCAGCCAGTTGGCCAGCTTGATCGGAGGCTTGGCGAGAAAGAGGAATTCGAAGGTCTCGTTGGGGTCGCCCACCAGGCTCGCCCCGATCATGAGCAGGGCCGAGAGCCCCACGCCAACCGCCAGCGCCTCGGACCAGGCCCGGCCGACGCCGAGGGCAGGCCCGGGAGCGACCGGCCCGGCCCGCCGCCGCCGCTCGTGCGAGATCAGGACCACGGCCGCGATCGCCCCGTAGATCAGGACGTTCAGCCAGGCGGGGCCGTGGGCCCGGAGGTGCCAGAGCTCCAGTTCGAGCAGCCCCACGACCGAGGCCAGCTCCAGCGCCGGGGCGAGTCGCCCGATGGGCCGGGAAAGGGGCTCGGAGGTCGCGGCGATCGATGCGGCGTCCATGCCTGATCTCTCCAGGACGGGGCGGGGGAGGCGCAGGCCCGGAGGTATCCGCGATCCGGCCGAAAAGGTCCAGGGGAATCCGCGCGGGGCCGGTCAGTCGTAGAGCAGGAACGGCGCCCGCCGCTCACGGAATTCGGCCTCGTCGACCGACCAGAGGGCCCGGAGGTCTTCGAGCTCGTCCGGGGTCGGGCCGGTGTCGATCAGCCGCCGCTCGCGGTCCGAGCCGAACAAAAGGTCGATGGCGACCGGCTCGACCACGAACTCGTAGCTCTCGCGACGCCAGGCGAACCGCTCGGGATGCTGCTCGCGGGCGGCGGCGATCATGGCGGTGTAGAACGCCACCGGGGCGAAGCTCGACGGGTCCTCGACGTGCGGCTGGACGCCCGAGCAGGTCTGACCGGCGTGCTTGTGGAAGGTCGGGCGGAACGAGCAGGCGCGGGGGAGGGCCCCACGCGACCAGGCTCCCGGCTCGGCCAGCGGGTCGGGGTCGAGCCAGGGGGCGCCCCAGAGCTCGAACGGCCGGGTCGTCCCCCGCCCCTCCGAGAGGTTGGTCCCCTCGATCAGGCAGCCGCCGGGATAGACCAGGGCGGTATCGGGCGTCGGCATGTTGGGCGAGGGGAGGACCCAGGGCAGGCCCGTCTCGGCCCAGCCCATCGACCGGGACCAGCCCTGGCAGGGGACGACCGTCAGGTCGAGGTCGAGGGCGCACTCCTCGACGAACAGCCGGGCCAGCTCGCCGACGGTCATCCCGTGCCGGATCGGGACCGGGTGGGCCCCGACGAAGCTCTCGAAGCCCGGTCGGATCGTCGGCCCCTCGATCGCCAGGCCGCCGATCGGGTTGGGGCGGTCGAGGACGAAGAACCGGAGCCCGAGCGGCGCGGCGGCCCGCATCGCGTAGAGCATCGTGGCCGCGAACGTATAGTAGCGGCTTCCCACGTCCTGGACGTCGAAGACCAGGGCGTCCAGGTCGTCGAGCTGCTCGGTCTCGGGCGTCAGGCTGGCGGGGGTCGGCCCATACAGCGTGTGGACGGGGACACCGGTCCGGGCGTCGAGACCCGAGGCCACGCCGACCATGTCCTGGGCGTCGGCCCGGATCCCGTGCTCGGGCCCGAAGAGGGCCGCCAGCGCGACGCCGGGGGCTCCCCTGAGGTGGTCGGCGACGTGCCGGATCCGGCGGTCAACCGACGTCGGGTTGGCAATCGCCCCGACCCGGAGGCCGCGCAAGACGGCGAAGCCATCGGCGACCCAGCTATCCAACCCCGTCGCCACCCGAGGGATTCTCGCGCTCATGGGAGCAACGCCCGGCGGGCCAGGGCCAGGGCCCCCTCGACCGGGTCGCGGACCGGCGTGGCCTGGACCTCGTATCCCCGCTCGACGAGCCGGTGGATCAGGACCCGCGAGACCGGCGGGCTGTTGAGCAAGAAGCTCCCGGCCATCGCCAGCGGGAGCGGGCCAGGGCCCAGACCGAGCCGGCGCGCCGCCGCGGCCACCATCCGGGCCAGCTCGTCGCCGGCCGGTTCGAGGATCTCGGCGAGGACCGACGGGTCGTCCTCCGCCGCCGCCACCACCGCCGGGGCCAGCGCCGCGATCCGGGTCCGGTCGACCCCCTCGCGGTAAACCGCCGAGACCAGTTCCGACGTCCCGCCGACGCCCAGGGCCCGGCAGAGCCGATCCGAGAGGGGGTCGGGGTCGGGACGGTCGCCGGCCCGCCCGTCGGCGTGGCGGGCGACCTTCCGGAGTCCGGCCAGGGCCACCGAGTAGCCGCTCCCCTCGTCGCCGAACAGGTGGCCCCAGCCGCCCGACCGGGCCGACCGGCCGTCGGGCGACCGGCCCACGGCGATCGAGCCGGTCCCCGCGATCACCCCGACGCCCCAGCCCTCGGGCGTTCCCGCCGCGACGACGAGGTCGCCGTCATTGGCCAGGATCAGCCGGCCGGCCCAGGCCGTCGCCCGCGCCCAGTCATCGAGCCATCGGCGGTCCTCGGGCCGGTCGAACCCCGCCAGGCCCAGGCACGAGACCGCCACCGGCCCGACCTCCAACCCGGCGTCGGCGAACGCCGCCCGGATCGATCGGTCGAGCCCCTCGCGGGCCGCCTCGGCACCAACCGCCTTGATGTTCGACGGCCCGGCCACCCCGCGACCCAGGACCCGGCCCTCGCCATCGGCCAGCCAGGCCGTCGTCGAGGTCCCCCCGCCGTCGACCCCGAGCAATTCGGGTAGACTCATCCCCCATCCTCCTTGAGTGCCCCCGCGACCGCATCCCGGACCTGCCCGCCGTGCCGCTGCAGGAGCCCGGCCGCGACCCCGGGCTCAACCTCCGCCAGCGCCGCCACCAGCGCCCGCTTGAGGTTCCCCGAGCATCGGGCCAGCAACCCGGCGGCCTCGTCGTCGCCGATCCCGGCCAGCTCGCGGAGGATCCGGCGGGTCCGGATCCGGAGCTTCTCGTTGGTCGGCTGAAGGTCGATCATCCGGTTTCCCATCGTCTTGCCAATCCGGACCATCGCCCCGGTGGTCAGCATGTTCAGCACCAGCTTGGTCGCCGTCCCCGCCTTGAGTCGGGTCGAGCCGGCCAGGATCTCGGGGCCGACCAGCGGGGCGATC
>JAABUV010006731.1_pt1 | contig 12373 bp, 12 predicted proteins | sample 5559971 | NCBI WGS metagenome assembly JAABUV01 (sample SAMN10711881, study PRJNA513362) | rock metagenome | isolation source: Antarctica rocks | place: Antarctica: Victoria Land, Knobhead nord | collected 2015-12-19
GCGCAGACCTGTATGCCGCCGTGCGCTCCGTCATCGGCACCGCCGCACGCCGTGGTGTCGACGCCTACACCGCCATCCAGCAGACCCTACGCGGACAGACTGAGCCCTACCCAGGTTGAGCAGTTACTTCTCCCAGGGACTGCCCGGCTCGATATACGCCGGCTTGGCACCGAGCGTGGTAATCCACGCCTTGACCGCCGTGGCCACGAACTCCGGCCCGTTGTCCGAGCGGATGTAGGCTGGCGTGCCACGGCTGATGAGCAGGTTGGTCAGCACGTCGATCACCTCCGTCGAACCCAACTCGCGGCCCATTTGGTGCGCATTCCGACGATTGCAGCCATCGATTCCGATTGAAACCAGCCACCTGTTCCGATCGAAGCCAGCCGGGCGTTCCGATGATCCCAGCCGGGGTGCGGTGCGTGTCGCGAGCGGGGTGGAGTGGGCCTAGTGAGCGGCGGCCTCGTCAAGCCTGGCCTTGGCGGCGCGCAGCTTGCGCATGCTCCCCAGGTTCAATTGGTCGTCGCAACGGCCGTCTGAACCGTTCGCAGGCGTTCGTCAAAGGCCTCCGCCGGTGTTCTCCAGCCAAGGGTCTTGCGAGGCCTGCTGTTGAGGGCCAGCGCCACGGCGGCAAGGTCGTCCGTGCTGTGCGCGCTCAGGTCGGTGCCCTTGGGAAAGTACTGGCGCAGCAGCCCGTTGGTGTTCTCGTTCGTGCCGCGCTGCCACGGGCTGTGCGGATCGCAGAAGTAGACGTGCAGCCCCGTGTCGACCTTCAGCCGTGCGTGCTGGGCCATCTCCGCTCCCTGGTCCCAGGTCAGCGACCGCCGGAGCTGCTCAGGCAGGGTGGTGATCGTGCGGCCGATGCTGTCGCGCACTGCCTCGGCGCCATGTCCGGCGAGCGCGGGCCCATTCTCTACGCGATCGCCCACGCCGTGGTTCGCCATCCGGGGCAGGTGGAGCAGCATCGTGAACCGTGTCGTGCGCTCCACCAGGGTGCCGATCGCGGAACTGTCCAGGCCCAGGATCAGATCCCCTTCCCAGTGGCCCGGCACCGCCCTGTCCGCCGCCTCCGCCGGCCGCTGGCTGATCATGATCTCGGGGACAACGAAGGACTTTCCCCGCCCGCAGCTGCGTGCCTGGGGTACGCGCAACGCCCGCCCGGTGCGCAGACAGGCGCTCAGCTCGCGGCGCAACGCTCCCCGGCCCTGGATGTAGAGCGCCTGGTAGATGGCTTCGTGGCTGATGCGCATCACCTCGTCATGGAGAAAGTCGAGCCGCAGGCGATGGGCGATCTGCTCGGGGCTCCACGCCAGGGCCCACCGCCGGTGCTGCCGAGGTCCGTGTCGGCGACCCTTCCAGGACACCGCCGGCCCGGCAACCGCAGCCCCACCAGGGGTGACCACCAGGCCCGACAATCGATCCTGCACATACGCTCGGAGCGCGGTGTTGACCGCCAGTTTCGCAGGCTTCGGACGGCAGCCAGCCCGCTCGGCGTGCCACTGCGCGTTGATCGCCCGATACTCCATGCCGCGGCTGCGCGTTGCGGCATTGCGCCGCAGCTCGCGCGAGATGGTCGACGCGGACCGGCCCATCCGACGGGCAATCTCGCGCGCCCCCAGAGCCTGTGCATGCAGGATCGCAAGCTCCTCGCGCTCCGCAAACGACAGATACCGCCCGGACAAAGGCCTTGATGACGACGCGAGCGTCGATGGTGGCATGCCGCCCGCCTCCCGGAACCACCGCACCCCAAGCACGGGTGACATCCCCACGCCCACAGCCGCAGCATCGCTCCACTGTCCCGCCGCGATCGCCCTCCAGAACCGCCGCCGGTCCTCACGTCGCGCCACCGGCGGCCGCCCAGGCGACCTCAACACGCCTCGCTCCGCACGATCCAAACGCCGCTTCCGAGCCGTCACCGCAATCCCCTCCCTCAAGGTGTTGCGACGACCAGTTGAGTCCACCCAGTATACCTCGATCGCCTTTGGCAAGCGCTGCAAGGAAGCGGGCGTGCGCCCGTCCATGGGCTCGGTGGGCGATGCCTGCGACAACGCCATGTGCGAGAGCTTCTTCGCCACCCTTGAATGCGAGCTGCTGGATCGGCGCCGCTTCGCCTCACAGGCCGAGGCACGCACGGCCTGCTTCAGCTTCATCGAAGGCTTCTACAACCCGGTGCGGCTGCACTCCGCCCTGGGATACCGCTCGCCCGTTCGCTACGAGGAGGAACTGCAAACCGAACCGCAACCAGCCAAGCCCTGAACCCGTCTACCAAACCAGGAGAACTTCAGTCGTGGCCGGTGTCGGTCCCGACCACATTTATAAGGACGCTGCGTCGGGCCGACTCGACAAGCGGCCGGGTCTCGATGCCTGTTTGAAGGCATTGCGGCACGATGACGCGCTGGTCATCTGGAAACTCGACCGGTTGGGACGCGACCTGCGCCATCTCGTCAACACGGTCGGCGACCTGACGAAACGCTGTATCGGGGTCAAGGTGCTGGCCGGCGAAGGCGCATTGATCGACACCACCACCGCCAACGGCCGCCTAATCTTCGCGATCTTCGCCGGCCTCGCCGAGTTCGAGCGCGAGCTGATCGTCGAACGCATCCGCGCCGGTTTGGCGTCCGCACGCGCACGTGGTCGGCATGGCGGGCGTCCCTTCAAGGTGACACCCGCCATGCTTCGTCTTGCCCAAGCGGCGATGGGCAAGCCAGAGACCAAGGTCGCCGAGCTATGCGCCGAACTCGGCATTACACGGCAGACGTTGTATCAACACGTCACGCCAAACGGGGAGATCCGACCCGATGGCGAGAAGCTGCTCGCCCGACGTGCCCAATAGTTGCCAAAGCTGCTGGTCGGCGGTCGCCCAACTGCCGGCCATTCGCTCAATCAATTGGGCAGCCCGAAAGCGGTGCTTCGTAATCAGGAGCCATTTGATCTTCAAGGCTGCCGACGCTGCCTTTGCTCCACCGGGGCGGCCTCTTCTCTAGAAATGCGGTCACGCCCTCTCGCTGATCGGAAGTTCCAAACAAGGTCAAGAATGCTTGCCGCTCCCTGTCGAATCCATCCTCCAGAGACGTATCGAAGGCGCTATCGATCAGCACCTTGGAGGCTGAAGTGGCGCCAGGGCTGGTGAGCGCCGCCTTCGCTGCCCATTTGCGTGCCGTCGCAAGCGCCGTTCCGGTAGAAACAACCTCATCGACGAGCCCGATACGCAAGGCGGTCTGCGCATCAATGCGCTCCGCGAGTAAAATCATCCTCTTCGCCCAATTACTACCGACCAGGCGCGCCAGTCGCTGGGTCCCGCCCCCACCTGGCAAGATGCCGACCAGAGCTTCCGGCAATCCGAGCTTGGCCTGCTCCTCTGCGATTCGCAGGTCACAGGCGAGCGCGCTTTCGAGTCCGCCACCAAGGGCGTAGCCGTTGATCGCCGCGATCGTCACGCCGGAGAAGCGTGCCAGGGCGCCGAATGCCTCCGCGAAGGCGGCCATGGCATCGGCCGCACGCTCTGGCTCGCCATGATCGAACTGATGAATGTCGGCTCCTGCGCTGAAGAACTTCTCGCCTGCCCCGGTCAGGATCAGGCAGCGTACGCTGCCCCGCGCTTCGAGGTCGGTTACTGCGGCAATGAGAGCGGAGAGCCCGTCCGCGTCCCAGGCGTTCACCGGGGAATTGGCAATGGTAAGGATCGCGGTGCTGGCGTCGATTTTAACTGCAAGCTTCATGCCCTGGCCTCACGCCGGGCGTGTTGCGCCTCCAGGTAGCGGTCGACCGAGGTCCCGTGCTCGGGAGTCTGGTGCGCGAGCGCTTGCAGAGCGGCGGTGGCATCGAGTGCGCTGGTTAGGTCGGATCGCTCCGAGAGTCGCATCAGCCGCTTAGTGTAACGAAGCGCGGGACCCGAATTTGCCGCCATCTCATGCGCAAGTTCGAGCGCACGCGGCAGCAGCCGCTCGGGCGCCACCACCTCGCTAACCAGCCCATAGGCGAGCGCCGTTGGTGCATCGATCACCTGTCCGGTGAACGCCATTTGCGCGGCGCGGGCATTGCCGATGGCTCGCGGTAGGAACCAAGCCCCGCCGATCCCGGAGATCAGGCCGAGCTTAACGAAGGTCTCGGCAAAGCGCGCCGTCTCGGATGCGATCCGGACATCGCACATACAGCTGATGTCCAGCCCGGCACCCATCGCCGGACCATTGACGGCGGCAATGATCGGGATCTCGAGGCCGTGCAAAGCCAGCGCTAGTCGCTGAAGTGTCCGGCGATAACGCTCGGCGACATCGTTCACCGAGCCGGCCATGAGCCCTTCATGGGTCTGCATGTGCTTGACATTGCCGCCAGCGCAAAAGGCCGGCCCGGCCCCCGTGAGGACGGCAACGCGGATCGTGTCGTCATCGCCCAGCGCTTGCAACAGGCTGACGAACTCCTGGCATTGCTCCGCCGTGGACAGCGCGTTGCGCGTCTCGGGCTGGTTCATCGTCAGGGTTGCGACCCCGCCCTCGATATGGCGGGCAAGGAAAGTCATGCGTCTTGTCCTGTGAAAATGATCCGGCGGTCGATTAAAGCGTCGATTTCATCGGTGGTGAAGCCGAAGCGGTTGAGAAGCATGCGGCTGTGCTCGCCGACCTGAGGCGGTGGTCCGGAAGGCGGATGGGTCTGCTCGCCGATTGCAAAGCCGGGCATACGGAAAGTGCCGGCATGCGCGTGGCCGATGGTGATCTCGACGCCGCCCGCCCGATAGGCGTCCGATGCCGTCACGTCGGTAAAATCGGCGACCGGCGCGGCAAGGATGTCGACTGCTTCCAACATCGTCCGCCATTCCGCCGATGTCCGCGATCGGAAGGCCGGGCCGAGAACGCCGAGAAGCGCTGGGCGCTCGGCAACACGGCTGGCATTGTGGGAAAACCGCGGATCATCCGCCAGCTCGGGCTGGCCGATCACCGCGCAGAGACGACGCCACCGGTCTTCCTGATAGGCCGCGACCATGATCCAGCCATCGCTGGTCGGCAGCGCCTCATTGGGTGCGGCATAGGGTGCGGCGCTTCCCGAACGCTCCGGCAGCGTGCCTGAGTTCAGGAAACCGGCAAGGTTGAGCTGCTGGAGCATTAGCATGCCGTTGAACAGGCTGACGTCCAGATGCGCGCCCAGCCCGGTCGTGTCGCGCTTGCGCAATGCGGCGAGGATTGCGATCGTCGCGTAGAGCGCGCCTGTCATGTCGGCGAGCGGCAACGGCACCTTGGCGGGATCGTCACCGGGACCTCCGAGGTTACTCATCAGGCCGCTCGCAGCTTGGATAATCCCGTCGACGCCTGGCCGGTCGCGCCAGGGGCCGTGCTGGCCGTAGGCGGACAGCGAACAGGTGATCAGCCTAGGATTGACGGCGCCGAGCGCTAAATGGTCGATCCCCAGCCGTGCTGTCACGCCCGGACGAAAATTCTCGATGACGATGTCGATCTGGTGAGCCAGCCTGCGGATGATCGCTGCCGCGTCGGGATGTTTGAGATCGATGCTCAGACCGAGCTTCCCACGGTTGGAGGTCAGCGCGGTCAAGCTTTCCCCGTTCTGCCATGGGGGGCCAAGCTTCCTCGCAAGTTCGCCTTGCGGCGGTTCGACCTTGATCACGGTCGCCCCCATGTCGGCGAGATACATGCCGCACACCGGACCGGCGATCAGTTGGCCGAAGTCAAGAACAACGAGCCCGGAGAGAGCGCCTTCAAGCATCGTGTTCGTTCCTGAGCAGGGCGTAGCGGCCGGCTTTGGCAGAAGGACCACTACGCGCAGCCGCCTCCGCGCCGGAGCGTGGCGGATCAGGCTGCCGGAATGAAAGAGATCGCCCCCGACCGATCAGCCGGGGGCGCCGGACCAAAGGCTCAGCGGCCGAGACCGGCCATCAGCACATACTTGACCTCGACATACTCCTCGATGCCGTAATAGCTGCCCTCGCGGCCATAGCCCGAGTTCTTGACGCCGCCGAACGGGATAGAGGCCGTTCCAACCGAACCCGAGTTGAGGATCACCATGCCGGCCTCGATGTCACGCGACAGGCGGAAGGCGCGGCCGAGGTCGCGGGTAAAGGCGTAAGCGACGAGCCCGTATTCCGTGTCGTTGGCACGAGCGACCACCTCTTCCTCGGTATGGAAGCGGTAGATGGGGAACACCGGTCCGAAAATTTCCGTCTGGGCCATTCGAACGTCGTCGTTCAGGTCCGCCAGTATCGTCGGCTCGTAGAAGAGCCCACCGAGGCTATGCGGCTTGCCGCCGAGAACAACGCGCGCGCCGTGATCGCAGGCGTCCTTCACGATGTCGACGACCTTGTCGAAGCCGGTCTTGTTGACCAACGGTCCGACGACGAAATCCTCGCGCATGCCGTCGCCGACCTCTATCTTGGACACTCGCTCTCTCAGCGCCTCGACGAAGCGGCCGTAAATTGCATCCTGCACGTAGATGCGATTGGGTGAGATGCAGACCTGGCCCGAGTTGCGCAGCTTGGCTGCGACGATGCCGGCGAGCGCCTGATCGAAGTCGGCATCCTCGAAGACGATGAAGGGGGCGTTGCCACCCAGTTCCAGCGTCATCTTCTTAAGCGAGGCGCCGCTGGCGCTTGCCAGCAGCTTGCCGACCGCAGTCGACCCGGTGAAGGAGATCTTGCGAATCCGCGGATCACTGGTGAACAGCTCTCCGATTTCCTTCGGATTGCCCGTCACCATCTCGAATACGCCCTCGGGAATGCCCGCCCGCCGCGCATAGTCCAGCAGCTTGTAGGCCGTGAGCGGCGTCTCTTCGGACGGCTTGATGATCATGGTGCAGCCGGCCGCCAGCGCCGTGGCGATCTTCCGGCAGATCATCATGAACGGAAAGTTCCACGGCGTGATCGCCGCAGTCGGCCCGGCAGGCTCCTTGGTGACCAGGATCGCGGCGCCCACTGCGTGGGTCGGGATGGTATCGCCGTAGACGCGCTTGGCCTCCTCGGCATACCATTCGATAAAGCCGAGACCATAATCGACCTCGCCCATCGCCTCGGACAAGCACTTGCCGTTCTCCTGCACCATGATTTCGGCGAAGGCGCGCTTGTCAGCCTTCACGAGATCGAACCAAGCCCGCAGCAGGTCGCCGCGCTCCTTGGCGAGCCGACGCGACCATGCGGGGAAAGCGGCGCACGTCCGATCGATGGCGTCTTTCACGTCGCCAGCGGACATGTCCGGCGCTTCGCCAACGGTGGCGCCGTTCGCGGGGTTAAGAACGGTGATCATAGGATTTCCTTTGCCAGATTGAGTGGAAGGTGCGCCGACCACGGTTGCCAAGCAGCTGGAGACGCCGCTCAGGGGTTCTCGCGGTGAAACTTCATGCCGACATGATGCAGGACGCCGTCGACAAATTCGCCGTCGGCTTCGAATCCGGTATCATCCCAATAATGGATACGGCTGCCGGAGACCTCGTAGCGCCCCCGATAGGCGCTCGGTCGATCGCCACGGGCCTCATCGTAGCAACCGTTCGGCAGCAACTCCTGACGGATAAGACCATCTTCCGTCACCCACATGCCGACAACAGGCAGTGTTTCGACGCTCGCCATCTTAGTCCTTCTCGCTCGGTCGCAGCCAGGAAGCCGGCTGGTGTAGGGGAAATAGGCACCTTTGAGTGTGTCTCCAATATATCGTATGTCAAACTTGATACCTATGTTGTATCGCATAGCGCATGGAGCTTCGCCACCTTCGCTACTTTCTCGCGGTTGCCGAGGAACTCAATTTCCGCCGTGCGGCCGAGCGCGTCGGCATCGCCCAACCGCCGCTCAGCTCACAAATTCATGACCTGGAGGCAGAGCTTGGCGTGCGGCTCTTTCGCCGCGTCCCAAAGGGAGCCGAACTGACCGAGGCGGGCAGCGCGTTCCTTGCCGAGGTCCCGTCGATCTTCGAGCGGATCGAGCACGCCGTCCACATGGCGCAGCGCGGTGGCCGGGGCGAGGTCGGCCAGCTCCGGGTCGGCTACACCGGGTCAACCTCGTTCAACGAGATCGTACCAAAGGCGTTGCGGCAATTCCGTCGTGCCTATCCAGAAGTAGAACTCGCGCTGGAGGAGCTAAACAGCCTTCAACTTCTGGATCGGTTGGCGCATCATCGTCTTGATGCCGTCTTCATCCGCCCGGCTAAGGAGCTGCCCTCCTGGGCTGTCATACTTTCCCTGCCATCCGAAAGTATGGTGGTCGTCGTGCCGGCCGAACACAGGCTTGCCGGATGCTATGCGATTGAGTTGAAGGAGCTGGCGGGCGAGCCCCTGATCATGTTCTCGCGTACCCTTGGTCCGGCACTTTATGACGAAGTTATTGAGGCGTGTCGGCAAGCAGGCTTTGAGCCCACAATCAAGCAAATTGCGCCGCAGATCACGTCCATCGCGAACCTCGTTGCGGTGGAACTCGGTGTATCGATAGTGCCCGCGCGAACGGCGAACGCTGCGGTGGCGGGGGTCCGGTACATTCCAATCACGGGCCTCGCTCCCGTCGCTCGGCTGGCGCTCGCGACGAGGGCAGATGATCGCAGCGTCATTACGAGCAACTTCGTCGCGCTCGTGAGGCGCACGGCGCGCGAATAGCGGCACAGGCCTACCGGCGGACCGAGAAATTGTGGTCTGTGCGGGCACCGTCAACTTGGCGGCCGGCCGGCTTGTGAGATGGAGCTGAGCCAGGTAGCGGGACGGGATGACACCGTGCGCTGTTTCCAGCTACGTCGGCTACCGCTTCCCGGCCGAGGTCATCAGCCACGCCGTCTGGCTCTATTTCCGCTTTCCCCTGAGGCTGCGGATGGTGGACGAACTGCTGGCCGCGCGCGGCATCATCGTCAGCCACGAGACCGTGCGCCAGTGGGCGCTGAAGTTCGGCCAGGCGTTCGCGAACCAGATCCTGTTGGATTGAGGTCGCGGTGGTGGGCGATACGGACGGCGTGCCCGTGATTACGCCCCGGCGGCGACGCCGGTGACCTCGGCCCAAACCTGAAAGGCTTGGGTCCGGGCGGTTCGATACTGGGCGGCTGGAACTTGGTGACGGTGGAGGTGGAAGAGGTTGTTGATCCCGTCATGGGCGGACAGGAAACGCTGCGCCTGGCCGACCGACTTGAACCGCTTCATCTGCCGCTCTCGCCGTCGCGTCGGCTGGTGCGAGTTCTCCGCCCGATTGTTCAGCCCCTTGTGCTTCCTGTGCTCGACCGAGGGCATCACCTCTCGCCTGGCCGCCCCATAGCTCGCCAGCTTGTCGCTCACCATGACGCGAGGTGGGCGGGTCTGCCGCTTCATCAGCTTGCGTAGCAGCCGCTTGGCGGCCCGTGTGTCGCGCCGCCTCAGCACCAGGATGTCCAGCACCATCCCGGTCTGGTCGACCGCGCGCCACAGCCAGTGCTTTGCCCCGCAGATCGTCAGCACGACCTCGTCCAGGTGCCACTTGTCCCCGGCCGCGGGCAGCCTGCGGCGGATCTGGTTCGCGAACGCCTGGCCGAACTTCAGCGCCCACTGGCGCACGGTCTCGTGGCTGACGATGATGCCGCGCGCGGTCAGCAGTTCGTCCACCATCCGCAGCCTCAGGGGAAAGCGGAAATAGAGCCAGACGGCGTGGCTGATGACCTCGGCCGGGAAGCGGTAGCCGACGTAGCTGGAAACAGCGTACGGTGTCATCCCGTCCCGCTACCTGGCTCAGCTCCATCTCACAAGCCGGCCAGCCGCCAAGTTGACGGTGCCCTATCGAGACTGCCATCGACCGCTACAAGCGCCTGATCGGCCCGAAGCTCTGTGCCCGCACCCTGCTTGGTCAGCAGAGCGAGGCGGCTCTCGCCGTCACCGTTCTTAACCGCACGATCCGGATCACAAAGCCCGCCTCGGTGCGTCGAAGCTGATCAACCGCTGATCTTAAGCACACTCGGCCAATGATCAAGTCCGTGCACCAACGCCTCGAATTGCGTTATCCGCGACGACCGTAGACTCCAATACACCCATTCAGGCACGCCGGATCGGTCGGATCTGCTGGCGTGGGCACGAAAACATGATTATTATACGGATCGGCGGCGACCGAGTGTGAACCCTTGGCTATACTCAGGCTCCCGAGAAAAGCGTTGGTGCGCGCGTCAATTGTGCCAAGCATTGAGCCGCCCGCAGCATAGCGTGCAGCCAGAAAATATGTCATGTTGCCCGGATCATACCAGACCTCGTCGGATCCACCTATCTGGGGAATTGTTGCGGTCACATTACCACTGACATCGTCAATCACCTGGGTCGGTAGCGCAGGCGATGTTGCGCTGTTAGTCAATGTCGAGCAGCCGAGCAACAGGTTCCGCCTCGGGCCGAGGGCCATGCCCACGGCCTGGCAGTCGCTGACCGGGAAGGTCTTCACCACCGTCGCGGTCCGGGGATCGATGACAGCGACCTCGCCCTTGGTCGGATCGCCGCCGATCTGCGGCACATTGACGTAAAACAGTCCAGTGCCTGGATTGTAGACGGATCCCTGAACGCCATTCGTGGCGGTTTCGAAAGTGATCCTCGCCAAGGTGTACTCATGACCGGGCCGGGTCGAGATCAGCGAGATGAACGGCGGCTTGTCGGCCTCGTTGCTAACCAGCATGATATGATCACGGGCATCATAGGACATCTCGTTCGCAGGAGCGGCGCCACCAGTGCTGATTGACTTGACCACACTACCGGTAAACGGGTCCATGACCTTAACCGTACTGTCTCCGTCGCCGGCCCAGACCCGTCCGAAATCCGCGGGAGCCACGCCGTTTGGTCCAGAGACGTTGTTGCTGGAGCGCTGACCGGTAAACTCGCCAACCGTAGCGTCGCCAGTGATGCGCAACAGAAAATGGTTGGTCCTGGTGTCGAATACGTCAATCCCAGCGTTCGTGCGGTCTGCAAGATAATACAAGCGTAGGACTGGGTCAACAAAGCCAATGTCGTAGGTAAGCAGCGGCTTACCCGGAATGGCGATTGTGGTTAGCCGTTCGTAGCCTGCATTTAGAGTTTTCAGGCTGGTTTGAGCCTCTGCAGGAAAGGCACCGTATGCCAGCACAGCGAATGACGCCGCAAAACTCGGCCAACATATACGTGAACGCATTTTCATATCCTCCATTTTTGATTGTAGCGTATCTGCACCAAGACGCTCGCCATCTAAACCCATCTTACAAAAAAGATAGATTGCTCCTCTATAGGTTTCTTAACATTACTGGTGACACAACATCAAATGCACTGTAAAATCACATTACAGGCAGGGGAGCTGCCGTGACCGCACAGACTGGTAATTCCTCTGCCGAACGCATCGCTGGTCCAGCAGACCCGGACCGCGCTCTACACAAGCCTTTTTACAGCGAACGACATCACGTGGTATGGGTCCGTAACGCTGACTACTCGCCACAACTCAGATGACCATTCTGGTTAGTGACGTTGTCACCATCACAACTCGGCACGAAGATTCGTGTGTAGTTCCAGCTTCCGTCGACACGTACGCAGAGGGCGACGAGGTAGGGTCCTTCCGTATGGATCTGTCGGCAGGTCGCAGCATAAGACCCATGCGGAACGTAGGACGCGAGAGCCGGCATGCAGACAGACGCAAGGCCAATCGTGCCAAGAAGAAATGCAACAGTGTGGAACGCAAATTCATATGACGGATCACCGGCTTTCTCCTTTCTGTGTTTGGTGAGGTAATGCGCATTTTTCCTATTAAAGGTCTTTGACAGATGTTCAAGAAAGACATTTCGGGTCAAAACTCCAGCTTAAAAATGTGACGATCCTGTGACAACTGTTAAGAAATTGAGATGAACTAGATTTGATGCTTTAGAGAATTCATGCCACCTCTTGTTCCTGACGATCCTGGCTGATGATCGAGCGGGCGCGGCCGAAGGACGATTAGTCGCGAGCGCCGAATGGCTTGGTCTAGAACGTGATCCTGTTCGTGCTACACACCTCTACTCAACGGCACGAAGTGCTGGCCGAACTCTGCTGCTGCAGAAAGACGTATTGGCGTCAGCTGGGCGAGTGGCACGCACCCGGGGTGTGAGCCCGGATGCACTATATGCTGCTGGAGCAGCTGAATGACGTCGTGCAGTGACGACGCCCACAGTTCCAGCGCTACCTTCATCGAGGCAACAATTATTCACACATCCTAAAGCACTAAAACTTAGTCGATCTGATCGAAAGTGCAATTGTAACCCTAGGTGTTCAGTCCCGGGGTGTGACGGATCGATCCTGAACCGGTCCGGTTCTCTGGTCCAGGCTTGGCAGGTGAACTCGTAGGGTAACTGCTCATCCCCCTCCGCGAGCCTGACCGTGTGATGCGGGTTGACGTGACGACCTTGGCTGGGATTCAAGGTTGGAATGACGCGGCTCCCTGACCTTCACCGCCTGACGCACGAGGAGAAGG
>JAABUV010006733.1_pt1 | contig 12370 bp, 1 predicted proteins | sample 5559971 | NCBI WGS metagenome assembly JAABUV01 (sample SAMN10711881, study PRJNA513362) | rock metagenome | isolation source: Antarctica rocks | place: Antarctica: Victoria Land, Knobhead nord | collected 2015-12-19
ATTAGTTAAAGCGCTTATATATTAGGATTATAAATCCTACCTTCCCTAATCCTATTTTATATTCTAAGAGTACTTAGTAAGCTAATATTAAAGGGTAGTATAATAAGAATATATAAGTACTACTAGTAGTATAAAGGTATTATATTTAGGGTAGTAATAGAGTATTTATATTAATACTCTTTTAGAACTCTAGAAGCTTAAGGGATTAGGTTATATATACTTAAATTTTATCTTACTTATACTTATATAGTTAATTATCCCTAGAATACTAGAATCTAAGAAGGTTAGTTAAGAAGATTTTATATAAGATAAGTTTAATATATAGAGTATTAATATCTATATTACTAGTATTAGAATATCTATTACTCTCTTTAAATTTATCTAGCTTTAATTAAGCTTAGGGTTCTATTATTTTAAATAGTAAGATTAAGTAGGAGTAAATAGGGTAGAGGAAAAAGATAGTAATATTTTTAGCTTAATATTATTAGCCTAATATTATTAGTTTAATATACGCGCCTAACTTCTACTTCTATTTATATTAATATTATATAATATCTTCTATCCCCTCTCTCCTTCTACTCTTATTATAAACTTTTTTTAACCTTTTTATTATATAATAACTACTAGGCTATATTATTATTAGAGTAATACTTATATACTTAGAAGGAGTAATATAAGTACTTAGTAGGATCTAATTATTAATATTAGTATAAAGATAAAGGAAAGACTTAGAGCTTAAGGGAGAATAAAAGTAACTTATACGGCTTTAAACTTAGAGGATTTACCTCTAAGTAAGACGTAAAGTAATTATAGTAGCTAGATATTAGAAGATCCCTAATTAATATAAGTATTAAATTAATAAGAGGTAATATTAAGGGAGGTTTAAAGGGTTTAAAGAAGGCTTATTATTTAATACTTACTACTTATAAGTTAATATATCTTATTAAGAGCGGGAAACTTAGCTAACTAATATTATCTTATATTATAATTAAGATCTTTATATTTCTTAGTCCTTACTTTATATATTAATAGATAGTAGTTTATAAATATTTATTATTTATAATACCTAGAATATTATTATTAATATTATATATTAGAATAAGTTTAAATATACTATTAATTAAATATCTTACTTTAAGTCTAGATTAAGGTTTCTTATAATAGAGATTAATAAGTAGTAATACTTTATCTCCGCCCTACTTTATAATTATCCTAGCTCTTATTTTATAAGGAGTTATAATTATACTTATATAAAATAGTTAATAATTAAATTTAAAGTCTTCTAATACCTATTTAAAAGGAGGATAGTATATAAGAGGATCTAAAGTAGATTCTTATTTAATATAATTAATATTACTACTTCTACCTTTAACTAGCTCTTAGGTATCTCTTCTTTTAAAATAGTTAAAGGACTAGTATTTAGCTTTATAAGTATACTTATATAAGTAGGTATATAATAGTATAACTTAATAATACCTTATTTATAGCCTTTAATAGGGAGCTTCTCCTTAAACTTTAAGGTAAGGGTTAGATTATACTCCTTTTATAATCTATTAAGCTTTAATCTAGTAGATAATAAACCTAAGAGCCTATTAATAAAAATACTATATATCTTAATAAGCTTTATAGCTATATTAAAGAGGTTATTAATTATCTACTTATAATTAGGTAAGTATATACCTAAGATATATTTCTTTAATTATATATTTATTAATAACCTTTATTTATACTTATAATTATCTTTTAGCTTAAGTAGGCTTATATCTATAATAGAGAATAAGGTAAAAATTAGTAAAAAGTAGTAATAAAGGTAATAGCTTAGGATACCTTTTATAAGTATCTTAGTAGTAATAGGTAATATTTAAGAGAAGTAGTAACTCTAGTTAAGTAGTAAGTCTATATTATAATAAGATTTTAATAAGGAGGAATTATAGCCTTAGGGACAGCGTAGAACCTAGGTAAAATTAGGTAAAATTAGGTTAATTAATACTAAGAGCTTATTAATACCTATATTAAAATACTTTAAAGAAAGATATAAGAGGGGATTAATAATAAATTTAAATAACGCGTTAATAGATAATATACGCTAGCTTATCTATACTTAATATAAGCTTTTAGGCGGAATTTAAGTTAAATTTAACCTAACTTAAGTAGGTTAATATAGTAATTATAAATTTAACTAGATTTATTAAAGTATATCTAATATCTTTTAACTATACTTTAAACCTTTTATCCTTATTATTATTACTACTACCCTTACTACCCCCCTTATTATTACCCTTACTATCCTTAACTTTAGCCTCCTTTATAGTTTTAAAGGTATTCTTTAAAAACTTAGACTTCTTTACCTACTTATCCTTAACTACCCGCTTAATAAATATATTTAAATAGAGAATATAATAATATATATCTTCCTTCTACCCTAGGTAATAAGCCCGCTTTAATACCTAGAGATATAAGCTTAAATTATATATAGGCTTTATAATAATTATAATAGAAGCTTTATAAAGTATTAGCCTAGTCCCTATTATCTCTATTAATCCTATTAATATATCTAGCTAATCTTTATATTCTAACTAACTTATATTAGGGTTTACCTCCTATTAAAAGGCCTCCTTCGCCGTATTTTACTTCTTTAAAGGTCTAAAATATATATATAAACTTTTATAAAGATCTTTATATTTATAGATATACTAGATTAATAAAGTTAATATTTATTATAATATATTAAATATATAAAGATATTTTTATAATATAAAAAGATCTAAGATATAATATATTAATAATAATAAGTCTTAGGTAAAAGAAGAATTTACTCTTTCTATTATAAGGGTAATCTCTAGAAAGGAGGAAAGAATTAAGATATACGCGCGTTAATACTTTTATAAAATCTAGTTAATATCCTAAATTTTAGGGTAATCTACTATTATTTTAGTATAGTATTTATTAAGTATATAACTATCTATTATACGCCTAATATTATTATCCTAATATATCTTCTAAATTATATTATTTAAGAACTTCTACTTAGCCTTATAAGTAATTATATATAAGAATAAGAGATTACTAGCTAATTATAATATCCTTATAATAGTAAATATAAATCTAGTATCTATTATTATTAGTATCTTAGGGTTTACCTCCCTAAATATTCTTAACTTCTAATACTATTCCCTCTAATTTATCTACTTTTATTCTAGCTAGGCTTTACTTAATATCTTCTATTATATTATTACCCTATTAAAGGCTACCTAGTACTTTTTAGGGAATCTACTCTTTACTTAACTCCTATAAAGTGGCTTAAGCTTTATAAGTAGCCATCTATTCTATTAACTCTCCTTATACCTCCTAATAAGAAAGTCTAGGAGAAGAGTAGTAAATATTTTAATTAACTCGTAAGTAGGTTTTATAATATTTATATCCCTTAGGTTTTCTATTAATTTATTAATATTCTTACTTAAGCTTATAAGCCTAATATTAGAGAACGCGTAATATTTATAATTAGGGTAGTTCTACTTAATACTATTAATAATATCTATAAGCCCTATAATATCTATTAGATTAGAATTAATTATTATACTACTTAAGGTAGTAGATTAGAAGTAGTATTCTAATTAATCTAATTTTATTTCTTATAAGATCTTCTAAGGCCCTTAACAAGTATTCTTTATAATATAGCTCTTATTAATAATTATTAAGCTATAATAGTGGCGTTAAACTATCTCCTTATCTATTACCTTTTCCTTATTCTTCTAATAGGTCTAATAATATATATTAATAAGGCTACTTTTAGATCTTATAATCTATATTTATTATATAATAAGAATCTAGAATAGAGTACTTTAAGTAGTTAAGAAGCCTTATTACTTTAAGTAAATAACCTTACCCTTCTTTAGTAACTATATATTATGGTTATTATTATCCCTAATAGTCCTAATCTTCTATATAATATCCCTAGTTAAAGTAAGACTTTAGTCCGTAATACTTAAATACTTACTAATAAGTTAAATACCTAGTATTTTAAAATTAATAAGGGTATTAAGCTTTATAAGCTATATTAAGATATTACTACTTAATATAAAGAATATTATTAATTTATATATAAGATAAATATTAAAATATTCTAAATCTAGTTAATAAGGATATTAATAAAATTAATTATTTATAAGATATTTAATTCCTAGGGCCGCGCCCTCTTTATAATATTAATAAGTTTTAGGTTTATCGCGCTATTCTTAATAGATTTTCTCCTACTATTATTATAACTAATAATAAAATATAGCTAATATAATAGCTTCTTATATCTTAATATAAAGAGATTAATTAAAGAGTATTTAAGTTAGAATTAATAACTTTACTTTACCTAATCCTATTTTATCTCTAATAAGGGTATTAAAACGGCCTAGCGCCCTAGTATTAAGAAGTATTATAATAAATATATAAAGCTACTATTAATAGTATAAAGGTTTAAGTATTCTAGGGAGTATTATAATAGTTTTACTTATACTTAAATTAAAATTAGGGATCTTTAGGAATCTAGCCGCGTATAGCTATATATTACCTTAAAGATACTTATATAACTAATTATCCCTAGACTACTAGAATCTAAGAAGGTTAATTATAATAATTTCGCGGAAGAGGAGCCTAACTTACTAATCCTTAAGATTTATATTAGATTAGATAGACTCCCTATTACCCTCCTCCTTAATATCTAGCTCTAGTATAATATATAGATTAAGATTAAGCGAAGACTTCTTACTTAATAATAATAATAGTAGTATACTTAACTTAATAGCCGCGTCTAACTTCTACTTTTATTTATATTAATATTATATAGGGTCTTTATCCTTACTCTCCTCCCGCCTTACTTATACTCTTATATTAACCTTTTTACTTAATAATAGCTACTACGCTTAATTATAATTAAATAGTAATAATAGATAATATAAATACTTAAATAGACCTAATTAATAATATAAGTATTAAGATAAATTAAAAGTTAAGAGTCTAAGAGAAAAAGAAAGTAACTTACCTAGATATAACCTTTATAGATAAGTTTATAGATAAATTAGGATACTATTATAATATATACTTCCTTTATATTTTATAAGAATATTAATAGATACTAGACTTAAAAGAAGTATATATAAGGCTAGCTAAAATAACTAGGAGGAGGGTACTTTAATACTTACTACTTATAAGTTAATATATATTACTAAGGGCGTAAGACTTAGCTAACTAATATTATCTTATATTATAACTAAGATCTTTATAAATCTCCGCCCTTATATTAGATATTAATAGGTAGTAGTCTATAAATCCTTATTATTTATTATACTTATAAGCTAATTATTAGCTTTATAAAATAAAGTAAGTTAAGATATACTATTAATTATATATCTTAATTCTAGTCTCTCCTAGAGTTTCTTATACTAGAGATTAGTAAGTATTAATACTTTATCCCTACCCTACTCTAAGATAGTCCCTACTCTTACCTTATATAGAGTTATAATTATAGTTATTTAAAATAGTATATAGTTAAACTTAAAGTCTTTAAGCTTCTAAGTAGAGGGAGATTTTAGGTAGAGATTAATAGTAGATTCTTATTTAAGACTTAAGGGAGTATTTTATTCCTCTCTTCTAATTAACTCTTCTTTAAAAATACTTAAAAGAATAGCGTCTAACTTTATAAGTATAGTTATATATATAAATATATTATAATATAATTTTAAGATAAATATTAAATATCCTTTAATCTTAAGCTTCTCTCTAAATTATAAAATAAGGGTTAGGTTATATACCTTTTATAACCTATTAAGGTCTAACCTAATAAAAGATAACCTTAAGAACCTATTTATAAAGATACTATTTATCTTAATAAGCTTAGTAGTTATAATAAAGAGGTTATTAACTATTACCTTATAAGTAGTTAGGTATATACTTATAATATACTTTTTAGATTATATATTCTTTAGCGGCCCTTCTTTATAATTAAAGTTACTTTATAACTTAAGAGTACTTATAATTAAGGTAGATATTAAGGTAAACGCTAATATATATATAAGAGTAAATATAATATTATATAAAATTCCGAAGGTATAATAATAGAGGAATAGAGAGAGAGGGAGGGAGGGTAAGGTAGTTTATAGATAAAAGGTAAATTAAGATAGGATATTACTTTATAAATAATATAGACCTTAATAAAATTAGCCTAAACTAGGTAATAGGATAGAAATATTTTATTTTTATATAAGTTTACCTAATCTACGCTAAGGTAAAGGAGTTATATTACTATAAAATCCTTCTTTATACTAAATTAATTATAAAGGATATTATTCTAATATTTTTAGTACTAAATCTACTTTATATTAGAGTATTATACCTTTCTAAATTACTCCTTCTACTAGTATTAAGTATAATTACCCTTATATTATATTAAGCTACTCTAGCTAAAATACTAGCTTTATTACTTAATTTAACTACTACCTCTTATAAAGCTTATACTACTTATTCTAGATTAACTATCTAGTTACCTAACTCCTTAATCTAATTATATTTATTAGATAAAGGACGTAATAAAGGATATAAGGAAGAGGTTAGGCTTAAAGTAAAGGAAGAGGGTTAAATTAAGCCTTATAGGTTTAAAGGTTATTATATATCTTTAAGGGCTAGTCCCCCTATTTCCTTAAAAGGTACTAGTAATACTAATACTAATAACTTTATATTACTATTTAGTACTTATAAGAAATTAGTATTATCTATTATAAGGTATATATAAGTACCTTAGGGCGTGATAATTTAGTAGACGTAGTTAGAAATATCTAGTTATTAGGATAAGAAGGATCTAGTCTTAATAAATTAAAACTAGGTAAAATCTAGCTTAAATTTAACCTAAATTTAGGTTAAGACTTACTACGTAAGTAGCTTCACGCCTTAATATTTATATAATAATAACCCTAGGGCTAGCGTAATAAAGGATATAATATTAACGCGTATTATAAGCTATATAATATATTTAAAGTATAACTTAACTTCCTTAATATAAAAGAGAGTTATAATAAATTACTCCTATCTTATATATAATTTTATTACTAAAACGTCTAAATTATTAATAAGGTATCTTAACTAGTATCTTATAACGCGAGGCGTAAAGTATAGGAGAGACCCTAGGCCTAAGGCCTACCTAGATAAGGATAAGATTAATTAACTTTATAAATAAATTAAAATAGATTTAGATATTAATAAGACTAGGGATACTATTATATATCTAGATATATTAGAGTTTTTAGAGGTAAATAAAGATAGTAGGATTATACTAGAGTATATAGATATAAGTATAGATATTAGTAGTAATAATATACCTATAAATAACTTAGTATTCATTTTTCCTAGCCTTAACTTCCTAGTATTAAAACTATCCTTCTAAATTATAGTTATATTTAATCTACGTCTTTATCCCTTATAATTTAAGAATTTATAGAGGTTAAAAGAGCTAGAACGCCCGTTAAGGATATCCTTAAAGTAGATAGTAAGGCGTGCTATAACTATTATAATAAGATACTCTCCTCCTTATATAATCCCTACTAGCCCTTTTAAGATAAGATAGATTATACCTTTATAAGGTAGTTAATTAAGGCTAAGGTTATTAAAGGAGGCGTTAATACTTTCTATTAGAATATATATTTTAAATTAATATAAGAGTAACTTAGTTTCTATAATACTACTAAGTAGCGGGTATAAATATATTATATTCCCTAGGGTATTTATAAAGATTAGTAGGTTAAAGACTACTTTATAGTCCTAAGTCTTATAAGTAGTCTTATAATTATAGAATATAATATCTACTACTAAGATATACTAAGCGTTATTTACTTTCTCCTTAGATATAAACCTTTCCTAAGTAACCTAACTTATACCCTAATTCGGCTTAGAATACCTAATAATACTCGGGTTTATAATAAGATATATATAAGGGACTAGTAGTAGGAAATATAAGATAAGCTATTAGAAGGCGTTATAATTATCCTAATTCTTATTACTACTAATAAAACCTAAATAATATAATATTATAAAGACTAGAGCTTATAGCTAGTATATATAATAATTAGAAATCTTAATAGATTAATTAGATATAGTTAGATAAGATTAAGCTTAATTCTTATTAGCTTAATATTAATTATAAAGATTAGAAAGGAGTATTAAAAATACTTATAAGTAGAGGTTTATTATTTATTAGTAGAGTAAATTTTTTAATATATATTTAATCTACTTATAATACTTATACTATCTACGCTAATATAGGCTAGATTAGGCTAAATAGGGGTAATTTACGGCTAACTAGAGTAGTATTTAAGAGTCTTATAGAGATAGGTATAAATATTTACTACGCGGATAGCTTTATAAGATACTACTACCTAATTATTAATAGTATAATAGTAGATTACGAAGAGTAAGTCCTAATTATAGGCGTTAAGAAAAATTAATATTATAATATTTATAGAGTACCTCCTAATAATTAAGGTAATCTTATAAAAGAATAGAAATACTAGAGCTATAAATATATATAAGCTAAACTTCGTAGGTAACTATCTAATTTAAAGTGAGTAGGAAAGACTATAGCGATATATCTAGTAGTAAATTAGGCCTAGAAGTATAAATACTATAATATTTATATATTAATAGACGTTAATATCTTATATTAATTATTTAAAGGGGTAGTTATAAAACTAATTAACTAGTATATAGCCCTAATAGAGGATATCCTTAAGATAAGTAGGAAAGCTATAAGGAAAAGGAGTATAAAAGATAAGAAAAAGGTAGTAGAGTCTATAGTATTAATTTAGCTTAATAAATAGTTTTACTAAGTCCCTAGTTTTACTAGCTTAAAACGCTTTAAATACTTTAGTAAGGTTAAATAGTAGAGTAGTAATAAGTAGAAGGTAATAGTATATTAACTAGTTCTAGTAATAGTACTTCTACTAGCTAGGAAGCGAGACTCTATAATCTATTATAATTAAGTAATTATAGACTTTATTATACTAGTAATATATAAAAGCTATAACGAGAATACCTTAACCTATATATAATATATATTATCCTATATTATGGTATAGTATCCGTTAATAGTACTAAGGTTTACCTAGGGTTCTTAAATACTAAAATAGCTTACCGTTTATATTAGGAGCGTTATATTAACTCTATTTAGGATTAACGTAGATAATAAAAGGTACTAAAATCTAGGTACGCCTATAAGATATATAACATATGTTTTTATCGCGAAATGCGATGTTAGAAGGAGTATTTTAAGGCGTTTCTATAAAGCAGGCAGAAATTTAATGGTCCTTACTAAGAAACGACGGATACTAGACTTACTACGATATAGGATACTAGATTAACCGCTTAAAGACGGTTTTTATAAAGTATTAACCCTAAAATATAATCCTAGATAATAATAACGGCGATAAAATCTAATTTAATATCCCTAAATTATATATTATAATATATTACGCCGTATTTATTTACTTATATAATAGTATATAGAGTTTTAATACGGCTTATAATAAAGCTATATATAAAGTTCTACTTAAATCCTTCTTTCTTATAATAATAAGATAGAAGGCTAGGAGCGCTAAATCTTAAGTTATAATATACGCTATTAAAACCTTGTTATAATAAATAATATAATACTTTATAATAAGATAAAGTCTACTTTAAGCGCGAGTTAATAAATAAGTAATAGATATTCTACCACTACTTAAGACCTAATATATATAATAATAGTAATTCCTAAAGGTAATATAATAATATTATATAATCTAAAATATAGTTATAAGTAATAGCGGAAGGTCTTATAAGTACTAGCTAATCTGAAATTTAAGTATAACGGCCTTATAGATATATTAGTAGTTTTCCTTTAAGAAAACTAAAATAGACTTAAGGGGTAGTTATATAATAATAATAAACTTAATAGGCGCGAGAAGGATTTAATATAAGTAAATTACTATTTTATTAGAATTTATTAGTCTTTAACCTACTAGAAGTATAATAGTAAGGACTCTTTAAATATAAATTACCTTTAATAGGAAAAGGTCTAATATACTCTACGCTAGTATAGGAGGAAAGGGTAGCGGCGCGACTACGTCTAGGTATAAGAGACTAATCTTAATATTAGATATAAGGCTATAGGATTTATAAAAGGAAGTAGTAGATATATAAGGTAATTATAACTTATTATTTCTATCTTTAACTATAAAAGACTTAAGAAGGATAGAAGACTATAGATATATATAAGGGCGTTTATTAAGGTAATATACTAGATTAATAGTAGAGTAATAAATAAGGTATATAGAATACTTAAAGTAGGGATATAACTATTAAGTAGGTCCTAAAACCTAAGGCTTCTAAGTACTTAGTATTTTTATAATTTATCTTATATACTTTATAGCGTATATCTAGTACTAGCGAATAAGGAATATATAAGATTCGATATAAATAATTATATTAACTAGGATTAATTTAATACTATTTATAACCTAGATTTTCTATTAAATAGTATTAGGGTTATAGATAAGTAGGCTAAGGAATATAGACGTAGATAATAGCTAGATAAATAAGGAAACATTTAGTATAAATAAGGCGTAGAGGAAGAATTAGCCTAATATTAAGCTAAAGCTAGGCTAAAATATATTTATTAGATAGGTAGTAAAATTTAAAATATTAACTTTTATAAATTAAATGTTAATATTAATAGTATAATTAGTAGCTATTTATATACTATAATAATTAAATATATATTATAAAATCTTTAAATAAGATAGATTTATTTTACTTAAAGTAGTTATATTATATATATCTTAGGGTACTTATAATACCTAGAGATATATTATTAGTTATACTCCCTATATAAAGAATATAAGTAAGGTAGATAGATATATATAGGTAGTATATAAGTAGTAAATTAATATATTATATAAACTTATTATATATACTATCGCGTTTTATATACTATTCTCTTTAAGTCTAAGATCTTACTCTAGGTAGTCTCTTATAGTAGTTATATACCTAATATTATAAGTATAACCTTTCTTAAGCGTAGAAAGGATAAGTAAAAGAATAAGATATAATTTATATAAAGAAAGTCCTAGTAGTATAATAGTTAATTATATAAGTTAATTCCTATTTCTTATCTTATCTTAACTATTATAATAATAATAACTAGCTACGCCTACTACTTATAAGCTATTATATAATAGCCCCGTACTAATATAGGCTACTATTCTAACTCTACGTATTAATATCCTTAAGAATACTTTAACTAGATTAATAGAATACCTACTAACTAAGTTTAACTCTTATAAATATCCTTTAATTTTTACTTTTTAATATTTAATAAGTTAGATTTCTAACTATTACTACTACTTACCTATTACTACTACTTACCCGTTACTATTACTATTACCTACCTATTACTATCTCTATTACTTACTAGTTACTATCTCTATTACTTACTAGTCATTATCTCTATTACTTACTAATTACTATCTCTATTACTTACCTAGCTAATTAATATTACTATTATATATATATAATAGAATTTTAAATATATATCTTAAAATAGTAATATAGTTAATAATTATAGGGGTAGATAGCTTAATAGTATATTTTACTATTCTAGACTTTCTAATCTAGATTAACTTCTATAAGTAGTTAGTTTAAGCCGGCGATATCTAATATTTATATTATAAGGGCCTATTAAACGCGTAGCTTTAATAGAATAGAGCTAAATAGGGAGGTTATACCTACTACTTACCGGACTAACCTTATAATTAAATATTAGAGAGACCCCGCTTATTCCTCTTACTAGCTACCTCTTTTTAGTAGTAGAAATTTATTACCTACTTAATAAACTTAGGTACTAAGAACTAATTATTAACGGCGAGGTATTATAGTAAGGAACCTCTACTACTTATAAAATTAAAGATATTTATTATTTAAGAAATACCTTCTAATCCTCTTTATAGAACCTTAAGATTATATATACTATAATAGATATAAATTATTATTAGTTTAAACTTATAATCTAAGTATACCTTAAATATAATTAGGTAGGAGAAAGAAATATTAATTAACCCTAATAATAGTAATAGTAAATATACTAGGGATACTTATAATACTACGTATAATAGGTAATATAGATATATTAATAATATTTATTACCTTATAATTATATATCACGTAGTTATATATAAAGATATTAGATTTTTAGAATAATATATCTAGAATATTATTATATCCGCCTATCTAAATCTATTTAGCCTAACTTTAGCCTAATCCTAGCTAAGTTAGGCCGTAATATTATTCTATTATAGCT
>JAABUV010006740.1_pt1 | contig 12360 bp, 12 predicted proteins | sample 5559971 | NCBI WGS metagenome assembly JAABUV01 (sample SAMN10711881, study PRJNA513362) | rock metagenome | isolation source: Antarctica rocks | place: Antarctica: Victoria Land, Knobhead nord | collected 2015-12-19
CGGCGCTGCGGGCGACGGACCTGGCGGCGAACCAGTTGATGATCGGCTACGACGGCGTGAAGTTCGACGCGAACGGGCAGAACGAGCGGGCGGCGACCCTGCTGGTGCAGCTCCGCAACCGCGCCTATGTGGCGATCTGGCCCGACAAGCTCGCCACCGCGCAGCCGACGCTGCCGTTCCAGGGCTGGGGCAACTAGCAGCCCGCTTTGATCCTCCAGGTCTCATGATCCTTCTTCAAGTGCCATGATTCTTCTCCAGGTCATCGTCAGCGGGCTGCTGATGGGCGCGGTGTATGCGCTGTTCTCCTCCGGGCTGACGTTGATCTGGGGCATGATGAACGTCGTCAACTTCGCGCACGGCGACTTCGTCATGCTCGGGATGTATGTGGCGTTCTTCACCTACACGCTGGTGGGCGCCGGTCCGCTCGTCTCGGTGCCGCTGGCGGCGCTGCTGCTGGCGGGGCTTGGCGCCGTGGTCTATTTGGGACTGATCCGCCATGTGATGCGCGGGCCGATGCTGGCGCAAATCCTGTCCACCTTCGGCCTCGCGCTGCTGCTGCGCTACGGCGCGTTCTGGGCGTTCAGCGCGAACTTCGTGACCCTGCCGGACACGCTGGTCGGCGGCACCTTCGCGGTCGGCGGCCTGCGGATTGAGGCGGCGCGGCTGCTCGCCGGCACCGTGGCATTGCTGCTGACGCTCGGCATGCACCTGATGCTGACCCGGACCATGCTCGGCAGCCGCCTGCTCGCCGTGTCGGAGGACCGCTCGGCCGCGATGCTGGTCGGCATCCGGCCGGAGCCGATGCAGGCGCTGGCCTGGGCGCTCGCGGGCGCCAGCACGGGGATCGCCGGGGCGTTGATCGCGCTCTTCTTCTATGTCTCGCCGACGGTCGGGGAGGCGTTGACCCTGATCGCGTTCATAACTGTGTCGCTGGGCGGCTTCGGCAGCGTGCCCGGCGCGTTGATCGCCGGCCTGCTGATCGGCGTCATCCAGGCGCTCTCGGCGTTCTGGGCCGGGGCGGTCTATCAGGACGTTGTTATTTATGCATTGTTTCTGGCGCTGCTGTGGGTCCGGCCGCAGGGCCTGCTGGGCCAGGCATGAGGGCCTTGCTGGCCACGACGGCACTGTTCCTCGTGCTCGCCGTGCTGCCGTTGCTGGTGGGTGACGTATTCACCCAGCGGGTCGGGGCGCTTGTGCTGCTGGGGGCGATTTCCGCCTCGGCTTGGAACCTGATCGGCGGCTATGCCGGGCAGGTCTCGGTGGGTCACGCGGTTTATTTCGGCGCCGGGGCCTACGCCTCGCTCATGGTCTACAACCAATTCGGCTGGCCGCCGATCGCGGGCGCGCCGCTCGGCATCGCGGTCAGCCTGCTGCTCGCCACCGTCACGGGATTGCCAACGTTCCGGCTGAGCGGGCACTATTTTTCTATGGCGACCATCGCGGCGGCGGAGCTGGTGCGGCTGCTGGTTGCCAACTGGGCCCTGCTGGGCGCGGCGGTCGGGCTGATGGGGCCGGCGGTGCCGCGGGGCGTGGCCGACCTGCAATTCAACGATCCCCGCGTCTACTACTGGATTTTCCTCGGCGTGCTGGCGGTGTTGCTGGGGCTGACCTGGGCGATGCAGCGCGGGCGCATGGGCTACTACCTGCGCGCCATCAACGGCAGCGACCGCGCGGCCCGCAGCCTCGGCGTGCCGGTGCGGCGGTTCAAGCTGTATGCCCTGCTGCTCTCGGCCGCGTTCACCTCGCTCGCCGGCACGCTCTATGGCGTGATGGTCGGGTTCGCCGACCCGGACAGCGTACTGGGGGTGCTGGTCTCGGTGAAGATGGTCATCATCGCGGCCCTTGGCGGCGCCGGCACGCTGTTCGGGCCACTGATCGGCGCGGCCATCCTCGTTCCGCTCGAAGAAGCCACCAACGCCGCGTTCGGCGGGTCCGGCACCGGCATCACCTACGTGGTCTATGGCGCGGTGATCGTGCTGATCGCCCGCTTCCAGCCCGGCGGCCTCGCCGAGCTCGGCCACGCACTGGCGCAACGAGTGCAACAGGTGGGGCAGCGGGCAGCGCAACGGGTGCGCCGTGCTGCTTGAGGCGCGCGGAGTCATAAAAAGCTTCGGCGCATTCCGGGCGGTGGACGGCGCGGACCTCGACGTGGCCGAGGGCGACATCATCGGCCTGATCGGCCCCAACGGCGCGGGCAAGAGCACGTTCTTCAACGCCCTCGCCGGCGACGTGGCGCCCACCGCGGGGACCATCGCGTTCGACGGCCGCGACATCACCCATGCGACGCCGGAGGAGCACGCGCGCCTCGGCATCGCCCGCAGCTTCCAGGTGCCGGTGACGTTCGAGGACATGAGCGTGGCGGAGAACGTGCTGGTCGGCGCGTTCCTGCGCCACCCCGGCCGGACAGCGGCGGAGGCGGCGGCGGCCGAGGTGCTGGAGTTCACCGGCTTGGCGCCGCTCGCCCGCAGCCGTGCCCGCAGCCTGGGCACGCCCGGCCGCAAGCGGCTTGAGATCGCCCGCGCGCTGGCGACCGCGCCGCGGCTGCTGCTGCTGGACGAGGCGCTCGCCGGGCTGACGCCGGTGGAAATCCGCGCCGCGATCGAGCTGGTGCGCCGCATCCACGCGCGCGGCATCACGCTCATCATCGTCGAGCACATCATGGAGGTGATCCTGACCCTGGCGCACCGCGCCGTGGTGTTCCACCAGGGCCGGGTGATCGCCGACGGCGCGCCGCGCGACGTGGTTGCCGACCCCGCGGTCGTGTCGGCCTACCTTGGCCGCAGCATGACGCGGAAAGCCGTGGCCCCGTGACTGAGCTGGCGCTCGACGTGCGGAACCTGGCCGTGCGCTATGGGGACCTGGTGGGCGTGGCGGACGTGTCGTTGCAGGTGCGGCAGGGCAGCGTGGTGGCGCTGATCGGCTCCAACGGGTCGGGCAAGACGACGACGCTGAACGCGGTCGCCGGGCTGGTGCCGGTCGCGGCTGGGCAGGTGGTGTGGCAGGGGGCGGACATCACTGGGCAACCCGCCTATGCCGTGGTAAAGCGCGGCCTGGCCTTGTCGCCCGAGGGCTGGCGCCTGTTCGTCGGCCAGACGGTGGAGCAGAACCTGCGGCTGGGCGCGACCACGTTGCGCGACAGGGCGCGGCTGCCGGCGGCGCTCGACCGGGTGTTCAGCTTCTTTCCGCGGCTGGCGGAGCGGCGGCGGCAGCGCGCGGGGACGCTCTCGGGCGGGGAGCGGCAGATGCTGGCCATGGGCCGCGCCCTGATGTCCGAGCCGCGGATGCTGCTGCTGGACGAGCCGAGCCTCGGCCTGGCGCCGGCGGTGGTGGAGGCTCTGTATGAAACGCTGGCCCGGCTGCACGCGGACGGCATGACCCTGCTGCTGGCCGAGCAGTCGGTGGAGTTGGCGCTGGAGATCGCGCAGCACGCCTATGTGCTGCAAACCGGGCGCAGCGTGCTGGACGGCCCGGCGGCGGAGCTGGCGCGGGACCCGGAGGTGCAGCGGATTTACTTGGGGCTTTGAGCCGCCAGATGCGGTGCGCAAGCTGGGTCCAGCCCCCAGCGACGATGCGCGCAGCTCCCGCATGGTCTTGATCAAGGCACCCGGCATCCCGTGCACTCACAGCATTGGAAGGCCTCGTCACCGTCCAGGTCAACGTCTCGACCGTGACGCTGCGTGACCGCGAAGTGAGTTCACGGTGTTGTATGTCTGTTTCGTCAATCGAGCGGTTCATAGTGGCTCGATAAACAAGCGTTCTAAAAAGAAGGGAGGTTGAGGATGGCCACGCGCACGTGGATCGGCGGGACCGCCAATAATGATGTGACGAACCCAGCGAACTGGTCAGGCGGCGCGGTTCCCGTCGCGGGCGATACGGCCATCGCCAAGTCGGGCACCTTGGTGATGCCGGCAGGGTCGAACCTGAACGGCGTGACGCTGGACGTGAACGAGCCGTATGGCGACCCGGCCATAGTCGTCGACATGACGGGGAACAACGACCTTACCGTCTCCAACGTGGATGGTCAGGACGGCCAGGTGGTGGTGAACGCCAGCGGAGCAGCGGACACGCTGATCGTCAGCCGCGGCTTTCCCGCTGGCGTGACAGCGACCGTCAATGTGGCGGCGAACACCAACCTGACGCTCAACCCAAACACGAAGCAGTCCGAACTCTATGGTCAGGATGTCGTGACGGTCAACGGGGGCACCACGACCCTGTCCGGCAACGTCACGGCTGGCGAAAAGGTGGTCCTGAACACCAACCTGGTCGGCACGGGCACCCTTGTGCTCGACGATGCGGTCGATGCGGATGGAACCGTGACGCAGAGCTCCGGCGAGATCAACGGGAGCGCCGCCGCCGGGGTGAACATCGAGGTGAACGGCACAGGCTCGGCCGACCCCGGTTTAAACATCAAGGCCCTTCCGCAGAATGATAGGCTCAAGATCGACGCCCCCGCGTCCTTTGCCGGCAACCTTCTGATCAATGTCGGCACCGTCATCCTGGAGAACTTCATCGCCAACGGCGTGACCTTCGCCAACGGCGTGATGTCGTTCTACGACAACGGCGGCTTCGTGCGGAGCTTCAACGTGGCGCCCTCGGGCACGCTCGCCTCGGGCACGGGCATCTTCGCCACGCAGGTCGGCGCGAACATGCAGATCTCGACCGAACCCACCTCGTACACCGGCGGGCTGCCGCCCCCCGGCGTGTTCCCGCTGGGGCCGCCGAACAACTTCATGGTCAGCTACCAAACCACCGGCGGCGCATGGCAGTCGCAGGGCACGCCCTATACGGGTCCGGTGCCAGGACTGGCGAGCAGTATCATCGTCGCGACGTCGGACAATATCAACGTCAAGGCTGGGGTCCAGAACGTCTTCATCCACACCGGCAGCGGCGAGGACGCGGTCGACGTCAGCATGGTGAACGGCAACAATGTCCTGGATGGCTCCACCGGCAGCAACTTCCTGGTTGGCGGCACCGGGAACGACACCTTCTTCGTCGACGACCGGGGCGCCCCGGCAGCAATCTGGAGCACCGTTGTCAACTTCCATGCAGGCGACAGCGCGACGGTGTGGGGAGTCTCGCCCAGCGACTTCGGCCTGACATGGATGGACGGCCAGGGAGCGGCGGGGTCCACCGGCCTGACCCTGACCGCGACCGCCCCTGGCAAGCCAACGGCGATGCTGACGCTTGCAGGCCTGACCAGCGCCGACCTGACGAACGGGAGGCTTGCGATCAACTTCGGCACCGATGCCGCGTCGGGAAGCAACTACATGCTGATCCACGGCGCATAACGGCCGTTCAAACAACCGCGCGGGTGCGGGCCGCCCACCCGGTTCAACGTGCGCTCCGTCGGCGCTGGGCGTTGCGCTGCGGCCCCCGCGTCCGTAGAGCGCCCGCTGGCCGCCCCCCTGGCCGCCGAAATCGAACACAAAGTGAACGCCATTTCCAGCAGGCAAAACCCGCATGGTGCGCTGCTCGTCGATTGGGGCTAGGACCTTGGCGCAAGGGTCTCGTTTGCCGCTCCGGCGCTGGGCATTCCGGACGACGCGGACGCGGTGCTATGCTCGACGGGCGGGCGGAACGGCACTTGCTCACGCTCCCACCGAGACGGACGAAGCAGCATACCCAGATGACGAGAGCACCCAGGCGCCGCCGATCAGAGATACCCCGATGACCCCTCCAGGACCACCGACGCAGCGCGAAAGGATCGCACGGCTGATCCGCACCACCCGGCTGCAAGCCGCGGAAAAATCCACGATCAACAGAATAAAAATTCTGCTCAGCCCGTTCTCCCCAGCCGACGACGCAGATCTTGCGTTGGCCGATCTCGTCATCAAGGATTTGACGGACGCCACGGACAAGGCAAGCTGACGCTGGCCCCACGTACACGCCGGCTTGCGTTGCTAGCTCGGCAAACCGACGCCGCACCCTCGGGAAGCTGCTTCTGCAAGGCCAAGACATGGGTTGGCGGCCCTGACCAGCGGTCCACATCAGCCATGCCGGATAAGCGTCTGGCTTCCTGGTTGCCTCTCCCCTCAAGCTGCGCCGGGCCTTGTCCCGAAGCCCCGTGTCATCCAAGTTCGCCTTCCACGCTCCAGCCACAAGGATACCAGATGTCTAACGATTCGATCGGGGCGCCCGTCCACCCCCACTCCACAGCCACCCCGGCAGAGCGCCTGATCTATGCGTCCGAGGTCCTGTTGGACTTTCAATCGGGCACCAAAATCCTCTCCGCCCACCGGACCGTCGAGAACGTGCCGCAGCAGGACAAGGCGTGGGCGACCGAAATGGGCCAAGCCCAGCAGGCGAAAGCCGGGCGGCCCGCGCATCCGGATGAGGAGATCGAAGCGAGCCTGCGGGCCGGAGAGGGGGCGAAGAAGATGGAGGGCTAGGCTCAGCCCTATCTGCGTTCAGGCGTTGCCTTCGTTTGCGCGGCCATCGGCAAGCGGGCGACACCCCGCTATGCTGCGGTCCGCACAGGGCCGAACCACTGGCGCCAACCCCGCCAAGCAGGAGAGATCGACTATGGACGACATCAAGGCATCCGCGGCCAAGTGCCACGAGGACGCGGCGCACCAGTTCGACGTGGCGGCGAAGATGCACCACGATGCGGCCAAGCAGGTTGCTTCGGGCAACTTCGAAAAGGCCGAGCACCTCGCCACCTCTGCGGCCGAGGCGGAGGCGGTCGCGAACCGCCACGCCATGGAGGCGCTGGACCTGCACCGCCAGCACACCCAGCAGCTTGCCGACCGGAAGGCCGAGGCCGCCAGCGAGGACGCGGCGCGTGCCGCCAAGCACGAGGCCAAGGCAGCCGCCAACGAATAGGCCAGACCGGCCGCAAGCAAACACGCCCTGAGCCGGGCGCCAAGGTTTTCACGGCAGTTGAAGGTGATGCGATGGCGCTCAAACCCACCGTGCTCGATGCCACCCGCGACGTGATGCGCTCGCTCGGGCTGACGACCCTGTTCGGCAACCCAGGATCGACGGAGGAGGCGTTCCTCGAAAACTTGCCACCCGACTTCACCTATGTCCTGGGCCTCCACGAGGCCGCGGTCGTCGGCATGGCCGATGGATGGTCGCGGGCCATGCACCGGCCCGTCCTGGTCAACCTGCACACCGCGGCCGGGGTCGGCAACGCCATGGGCGGCCTTGTCACCGCTTGGCACAACAAGACGCCGATGATCCTCACCGCCGGCCAGCAAACGCGCGAGATGCTGCTGCTTGAGCCGTTGCTCACCAACCTCGACGCGGCCACCCTGCCCCGGCCCTACGTGAAGTTCGCGCTTGAGACGACGCGGGCCGAGGACGCGCCGGCGAGCCTCATGCGCGCCCACGCATCCGCCATCCAGCCCCCAACCGGCCCAGTCTTCCTGTCCTGGCCGTATGACGACTGGGACAAGCCGGCCGGCGCCGCCGTCCTGCCCCGGCAGATCAGCACCCGTCTCCATGCGGACCAGGACGCGCTCCGTCCCATTGCCGAGGCGCTCACGGCGGCCCGCAACCCGGCCCTCGTCATTGGCGCCGGGATCACGCGAGGCGGCGGCTGGGCAGACGCCGTCCGCTTGGCCGAGCTGTTGGGCTGCGCAGTCTACGATCCGCCGTGGGACGAGGCCGCCAGCTTTCCACGCGACCATGCGCTCTACCAGGGCGAACTTCCCCCGGCGATCGGGCCGCTCTGCGAGAAGCTGCAGGGCCATGACGTCGTGCTGGTGCTGGGTGCGCCCGTCTTCCGCTACTATCCCCATGTCCCCGGCGGCTACCTTCCGGACGGCACCCGCCTGTTCCACGTCACCGACGACCCGTCCGAAGCCGCGCGTGCGCCGGTCGGCGACAGCATGCTCGCCGACCCGGCGCATGCGGCGCGGACGCTGGCCGGCATGGTCGCCCCCGCAACCCGCCAGCCGCCGTCGCCGCGGCCAAAGCCCGAGGCGGCCAAGCAGGGCAACCCGATGAGCGCGGACCAGCTTTTCGAGGCCCTCGCCGAGGCACGCCCCGACAATGCCGTGCTGGTCCAGGAGTCGCCGTCGAACACAAAGGACCTCAAAAAGCGTTGGCCCGTCACCCAGCCTGACGCCTACTACGCCATGGCAAGCGGCGTGCTCGGCTACGGGCTGCCGGCCGCGGTCGGCGTCGCGCTCGCCGAGCGCCAGCTTGGCCGCCGCCGCCCCGTGGTGGCGGTGATCGGGGACGGCTCGTTCCAGTACAGCCTGCAAGCCCTTTGGACCGCGGCGCAGCACGAGTTGCCGGTCGTGTTCGTGGTGCCGCAGAACAACGAGTATGCCATCCTCAAGAGCTTCGCGGCGCTCGACGACACGCCCGGAGTGCCAGCCCTCGACCTTCCCGGCCTCGATATCGCCTCGCTGGCGCGCGGCTACGGCTGCACGGCGCAGGTCGCCGCCACCCCGGCTGAGGTGCGGGACGCCGTTCGGGCGGCGTTCGGCCGTTTAGGGCCCACGGTCATCGTTGCCCCGATCGATCCCAAGGCGCCATCGCTGCTTTGACCGCGCCTGACGCAGCCGCTTGCAAGTCAGGGTCGATAGCTGCGGTTGATCATAGCAGCCGCTCGGACCTTTTTGGCCCGTAGCCCAGGCGCTGCGACCCAGCAAGTCTCGCGCCAAGCATCAGAGGGTCCGGCTACTCAGGGACACGGCGAGGAGCATGACGGCCAGGATCAGGAAGGCTGTCGGAAGGTTTGTCAAATGCGCGACGAGGCCGATGCCTGCGGGCCCGGCGAGAATCCCGGCATAGCCGAGGGTGGCGACGGCCGGGACCGCGACGTTCTCGGGCATGACGCTCTGCCGTCCGACGGCACTGAACAGGACCGGAACGATGTTCGCGCAGCCGACACCGACCAGAGCGTAGCCGAGCAACGCCACTTGCCAGGACGGCACCGCGGTCGCGACAACGAAGCCAAGCGCGGCGCACAGGCCGCCGGTCAGGACCACCCTTTTTTGACCCAGCCGGTCCACGATGCGGTCACCGGCGAGCCGGCCGGCCGTCATCGTGGTGGCGAACGCGGCATAGCCGAGGCCGGCATAAGAGGTGGCCATGTGCCGAATGGAGACCAGGAAAACAGCGCTCCAATCGAGGACCGCGCCCTCAGCCAGGAACAGCACGAAGCACAGCATGCCGATGAACAGCACAATCCCATGCGGCACCGCGAATGCTGGCCCCTCGCCCTTGGCCCCATAGGGCAGGAAATGCCTGACCGAGGCAGCGAGTGCCACGAGAACGCCGAGCGACACGCACACGGCCGCCGCCAGGGGTGAGGCGCCGAAACTCAGCAAAGCTGCCATCCCACCGGCGCCAGCGATGCCGCCAAGGCTGAACAGGCCATGGAAGCCTGACATCATCGAGCGTCCACTGGCTCGCTCCACGATAATGGCCTGGATGTTCATTGCGACATCGATGGCGCCAATGCCCGCGCCGAACATCATCAACGTCACTACGAGCAACGGGAGCGCCGAGAGGGTGGCAAGGAAGGGCAATGCCGCGGCAATGACGAAGGCAGCAGCGACCATGACGCGGCGGCAGCCGAACTTTGCCGTGAGAGCCCCGGCGACCGGCATCGTGACGATCGAGCCGATGCCCAGGCACAGCAGGAGCAGCCCGAGCGCCCCGTCGCTGATGTCGGCACGGGCCTTGGCGAACGGCACCAATGCCGCCCATGCTGAATTCCCGAAGCCCGTGATGAAAAAGGCGATGCGCGTGGCGCGCTGTTCGGCGGCACCCAAGGGGTATCGCAAGATGGTGTCGGAGTTTGCCATCAAATTTCGGGTCCCGCAGTTTTCGGGTCCCGCAGTCGTCGCCGATGATGGGGCGTCCGTGTTCATGGCCGGGGCGCCTTATGGGTCTTGATGCCAATCGCTTGAAAGGGTTCGACCAGCGCGGAGGGCGCGTCGGCTTCCACGACAAGGTGGGTCAGCCGTGGAGCGGGTATGATCCGGAATGGGGCGGAGGTTCCCAGCTTCTCGTTGGTCGCGGTGGTCGCCACCATGGCCGCAGCCTGGGCCGCGGCGCGCTTGAACTCCGCATCCTCCAGATCGAACGCCGCCAGCCCCGCCGCCGCGTCCACCGCGCACGCTCCCAGCAAGGCCAGGTCGATGCGGATGGCGCCGAGGTCGCGGAGCGCACGGGTGCCCAGGGCAGCGCCGCAACGTGCATCGACGCGACCGCCGATCATGATCAGCTCGATGCCTGCCAACGACGCGAGCGCTGCCGCGACATGAGGCGCGTTGGTCACGACCGTGATGTGCAGGTCGGGCGGAAGCGCCCGGGCGACGGCGAGGTTGGTCGATCCGGCATCGAGGAACAGCACCTCGCGGGGCTGCATCGCCCTGGCCACCAGGGCGGCACCCGCGCGGCCCAGGGCTGCCTTGCGCCCTGTCTGCTCGCCCTCACGCTGCACAATGGTGCCGCTGGCAGTCGAGAGCGGCAGGGCGCCGCCATAGACCCGCTGGCACAGGCCCGCCGCCGCAAGCTCGCGAAGGTCGCGCCGGGCAGTGTCCTCCGATATGTCGAACTGCTTGGCCAAGTCGACCGCAAGCACGCGGCCAGTCCGTGCCAGATGCTCCAGAATGTGCCGTTGCCGCTCATCCGGCATCGACCAAGGCAAATTAACCATCAACTGCGCCCGTAAATCGGCATCAACGTGCATCATTGAGTGCATTCGTGCAATCCCGCTATAGCCCACGAGAGTGCGCGATCTTCTTTCAGACGCCGTTTATTCATAAAGAATTCCCGCTCGCCTCCCACCTCGGCAGGCTATTCATCCACAGATGACGAGGGCCTGGGCATCAGCCGGATCCCTTGACGGTCGGCTGGCGTCTTTGGAGCAGCGGGTAGGGCGCATCCTTTTCCGGACGCCCTGCACAACCTGACCCGCAACACGGCATTTTCACGTGCACGATAACGCCACCGCCAGTTACAAACCCTGGCGCGGCAGCATCTATGCAAACGCTGCTGCTTCGGGCGGCGAGAGCGTGGAGCCTGCATTGTCCAATCCGACCCGCCTACTCATCGCATTCTACTCCCGGACCGGCACGGTCGAGGCGCTCGCCCTCGCCGCTGCGGACGCCGCGCGGGAGGCCGGGGCGGAGGCGCGCCTGCGCCGGGCACGGGAGGTGGCGGACGAGGACGCCATGGGCCAGGTCAAGGGATGGCTGGAAAACGCGCGGCGGCAGAACGCGCTCTATGCCGCGCCCACCAAGGACGACGCCGAGTGGGCCGACGCCATCCTGTTCGGCACGCCCTGCTATTTCGGCAGCATGGCGACGGAGCTGAAGAACTTCTTCGACCAGCTTGGCCCGCAGTGGAAGCGCGGCGCGCTGGCCGGCAAGGTGGGCGGCGCCTTCGCCACCGCGTCATGGCCGCACGGCGGGTCAGAGGTGGTCACGCTGTCGCTGTATGCCCCCATGGCGCACCTGGGCATGATCATCTTGCCCACGGGCTACACCGACGAGGCGATGCTGGAGGCGGGGTCGCCCTACGGCGCTTCGGCCATCGGCGGCGCGGAAAACCGTGCGCCGCGGGACGAGGACCTCGACGCAGCCCGGCACCAGGGCCGCCGCACGGTGGCGATCACCAGTGCGTTGATCGCCGCCGGGGAGATGCCCAGCCGCGACAAGCAGTAGGTGGCTTGAGGAGGAATACGGCAGCGCGCGGTTCAGCGGCCCCCATTGTTGGCGTGCTGCGGGCAGCAAGCTTAGCCGCCCCGTCGCCAAGCGGACGTGTCCATTATTTAGCGGTGGCCGGTATCTGTTCAGCCACCTCGGCAGGGGAGCGTTCGGCGGGGATAGGCGGGCGCTTGGCGCGGAGGCCAGCCGCCCGCTCGAAGGCGTGCGCGGCGCGGAACAGCGTTGCCTCCTGGAACGGCTTCGCGGCGATCTGCACCGAGACCGGCAGCCCGCCCGCGCCGAACCCGGAGCAGACGCACATGGCCGGCCAGCCCGTGAGGTTGAACGGCGCGGTGAAGCCGGGCCGCGCCAGGTTGTCCCACTTCGGCACGGCGTCGATCCGTGGCGCCTCGGCCGGCGCCCCGACGGTTAGCAGAAGGTCGAAGCCCCGCGCCGCGGCCGTTGTCGCCGCGCACAGCTCGCGCCGCCGCCGCAGCGCCTGCACGTAGTCGGTCGCGGCGAACAGCCCGCCGAACGCCATGCGGTCGCGCAACAGCTCGCCGTAGTCGTTGAACCGTTCGCGCATCCAGGGCTCGTGCAGGGTGAAGGCCTCGGAGGCGATGATGACGAAGGTCGCCGCCTGGTAGTCGAACAGCGACGGAAGGATGACATCTTCGACCTTCGCGCCCTGCGCCGTCCAGGCCGCCACCACGCCGTCGAGCCCCGCCTGGACCGCCGGGCTAATGGG
>JAABUV010006741.1_pt1 | contig 12356 bp, 19 predicted proteins | sample 5559971 | NCBI WGS metagenome assembly JAABUV01 (sample SAMN10711881, study PRJNA513362) | rock metagenome | isolation source: Antarctica rocks | place: Antarctica: Victoria Land, Knobhead nord | collected 2015-12-19
CGACTGTCGGGTATGGTCTACCTGAAGTCATTGGTCGTCAGCTGGGCTTGAACATCTCTGAAAGCAGGTGTGTTGCCCCTGATAGGGTCCTTTGCCTTGAGGGAGCACCAACACGTCCGAGAAATAGTAGCATTCTGCAGGGACAAAGAAGATGCCAGCATTACCATAGCTGACAAGCGCCGCGACTACATGCAACATCTGGACAATGTACTGGTGGTTGGTGGGGAGGACAAGCCTAAGCGGGAACTTATGCGGAAAGCTGTTCAAGAGCTCTTAGACAAGCACAAGGGCGCAAATCCTGCAGTGTATGGCGACTTGGGTTACTTGATCTTGTTTGCCACAGCTGCAGATGCTGTCAGCGTCTTTGCGCTTAACCTTTGCCAAAACGCAAGGCTGGAGCCACTGATACCAGAGTTTGTGGTGCGTCATGCAACAACTATCAAACATGCCTAAAGTTTTGACTGCAACAAAAGTCTGCTTTGTTGAGTTGCAAATCACCAGCTTGTGTAAGATGAAATGCTTGACAAGATCTCAAGTGACAAATGCAGATGGTGGACTTGGTGGGTCGGCAGCGCATTGTCAAGTTGTTCATCAATCTGATCCGATGGCTTAGAACTGTGCATGTGTTGTCCTTGCTGCCACCACCTCCTCCGGCTCAGCTGTTGGTTCCGTTCAACAGGCTCTCACCCTATCCAGGTAACCTCTTGATCATGCTGCGTTTCCTGAGAAGCATATGCCTGACTGTCAGTAGATGCCATGTCAATGTATCATATGCATGACAATCAGTAGACACCAGTCAGCAGATACATGACAATACCATATGAGGCTTTGATAGACTTCTCTGGTATGCAAACGTGCTCATGTCAGTTGCATAGTACCCTTGCATTGAGCAGACCACCCGAGGTGTCTGTGCATGCAAATTCCTTTGTTTGCAGCTGATGAAACTGGCCACCAGCAACGTGAAGTGGAGATTACTCTGCGATTCAAAGGTGTTGAGAAGCGGTTCACAGTTCCAGGGCAGCACCTGCAGGAGCTCCTTGATGTGTACGGCTTGCTGCAACACCTTCAACTGTCTGGCGCTATCCGTTGCACTTCCCTGGAGGTCAGCGAAACTCATGTGCAATAATTCATGTATCTTCATTTGGTCTTTGCATTGCATTGTTGGTTTTCAATGGTCTTATGCATAGTGCATGACATGTTTCAAAATTGCCATGGATATCCACAGTGCATAAAGCGTGTCCTCAGGCAGGACATGTGCAGGTGAATGGTGAGCAATTGAAGCTGAAACACCCCATGTCAAAACAAAGGAAAGCACTTTGCAGAAGTAAGAGCTGCTCTGTGAAACTCAGACTGGAGCCAGTGGGTGCCCTTGTCCGCATCACTGGCATAGCACAACTGCGCAGCCTTGTCTCCTGCCTCTTGACAACCCTGAAGCACATCCATGAGTATGGCTTTGTGCACCGCGACGTCCGCCTTGACAATGTGGTCAGAGCGACCAATGGCTGGCTATTGATTGACTGGGAACTAGCCGGGAGAACAAATCAAATTGTATGGTGGGAGGGGAAGCTGTTGCCAGATGGGGTAAAGCACAGACTAGAACCTTATACTTGTAAAACAGATCTGTGGCAGCTTGGCATGCTTATCAAGACAGCTGCCGTCTCTGCTGATGTAGCCATCACATCCTTTGCTGACCACTTGTTGGCTGGGGACTTTGCCACTGCAGCAATAGCACAAGCATCATTGTGGTGATTGTGGTTCGTGGATACATGTAACATACCATGTTGTTTGAAGGCCTATTCATATCCTTGAGACCCTTCCTTGGAGGTCATCTGGTTTGTGTGTGCACCGCCCGACGCAATACTTTGAGCAGTACATGGGTATGACAGCAGACAAATTGCTATTCCTCGTTCAATTTGACATGAGTGCTTTGCCAGGACATGTTGTCCTGGCACATGTGATCAGACTTGTTGTCTGTGTAGCATCATCCTTTTTCCTTCTTCTTTATTGTAAAGAGGTTAGCAAAGACACGAACAAACAGCGCTAGTCGTTTGCCCTCAGGTGCGCCAAGCGGAAGCCTAGCCTAGTAGGTCTGGATGGTTTCGGAGATGCATAACCATAACCACAGCCAAAGTCCGTTGGGTTACGGTAGTCAACGTAAGTACGGCTCTGGATACCGTCACACCGTATATCCAGAGACCCTCCAGAGCGTGGATTTTACATGATTTCGTGCAGAGTGCAGAGCGCGCTTAGTCAGTGTTTTGTTTGTATTTTTTTCAGGTTGGGGCTAGAATTGCAAGACCTTATTACGCAACGCCTTGAGCGTACTCCGCCGACACACTAGATGGCAGTACGGCCTGTTGTAATATTTACCCTAACTTTCAAAGCAAGGAATACGGCAAATAGGGTCCTGAGAACAGTGACCTTCATTAAAAGTTTTGTTTTGAGCCATCAAAAACAGGTTCTTTCGCCTAACAGCCTTGTATTTGAACAGCCGTATCCTCACAATCCCATACACTTGGCTGAGTGATCCACAGCACAGCTTTAGCGAGCGGTACACTACTAGTGGCATCGAGTTCTGTTATCCTGAGCTTGATACGTTCCTGTAACTCTTGCAAACTAAAGTCAAACATTTCATTCACTCTCACGCCGCTTAAATAGACATTTGCCTTGTATTTGTTACGCATGAAGTTGTACATCATTTCGACATCTACATGTCTCACTTCCTGTAAGGGCGGGTGCACTAGGCTGCTCCCTTGCGCTTGGCTGTCCCTTCAACGTGTTTGTGGCGTCTCACAAGGTGCTTCCCTGACTTCCTGCCGCCCTTGCGGCCACCCTTTGCTTTGCCCTTCGTCCTGCCCAATGCAACACTTCTCAGATGGGCCTTGAAAACACCAGGAGCATACTTTGATTTTCCTGACTTTCTCATGGTCCCGTGGGACCTTGGACGTACCATAGGCATGGGGTTGCTGGGTGATGTTGTGGTGTAATGGATTGCACCTGCCGATGATGCAGATGCGCCTGTGAGGCTGTTGTTTGTACTTTTGTATATGCCCTGTGCTTTTTGTGATTGCACGTCTAGCTTGAATTGAGCTCGAGTCCGGACCATTACTGTTACACGCAAAATCAGTCGTCAAATGAATAGTCAGCTACTTCAGCAACGTCAGTGCCTGCTTCTAACAACTGCACTCTCTCAACCTTAACAGATAAGGTTGCATTTGGTCTCAGCAGAAAAGTAGAGGGAACCCAAGCTGCAGACCAGCCTAATCCTGCTGCCTGCAGGTACCATGTCAGCCATCTGGTCCAGGGAGCTGTCTGTTTTGCTGGTGTTGAGCTGGTGACCATGCTCATTCTCCACTATCGTGTTCAACACCACTTTGCCACCTGCCAGAGGTGCTAGCACTGAGTCTTGCTTGTTGTAGGCTAGAGGAGTGTAGAACTTGTATTTGGCTATCATGTCTGGTGTGCATTTCATCCCAAACAGAGGCTCTGAGTTCTCTGCCAACAGCTCTCTCATCCTGTCATCGATTGCATTGATGGCTGGCAGTATGTTGTCATCACACGCTATGCTGAGTGAAGCCCATGCTCCCTTTGGATCATCATTGATGGCAATTCCCTTGGGTGTAGTGACTGGTTTGTCCTTGGTCCCACACACCAGGTAGAAGTGTGATTGGTCATAATGAATCCCCATATACAGCCCTCCATGGGCTGACTTCAGCTTGCTCAGACTCCTCAGGCCAATACTCTGGGCTACCAGCTCTTGGGCTTTCACAAACGTCATTGTCTTCTTCGAAGTAGTAGCAGTTGGGCTCAAGCTCAGCCCACCACTTGTCTAACCAACTTGCCTGTCGGTATCTTGACCTTAGCGGCTTCGGCAGGCTCGTCAAGTTGCAATAGCAGTGTGTGCAAAACGTAGGGACTGCAGAAAATTAATACAGATTAGCAACAGCAACGACAGGATAATAAATACAGCAGCGATTGATGGTACTAAAAGGCATTCAGTGTTTTGGCCAATATACAATCATGAAGTGCTTGGAGATGATGACATACAGTTGCCTGGCAAGATATGGATCAGTCATCAAGGATACGCAATGATGCGCCAACCAGGCATTGACGTTGCTGTACACAGGCATATCATGGGATTGAAGGCTGGAGAATGGCAAGCAAGTAGATCATATCAACAGAGACAAACTGGACAACAGAAGGTGCAACTTGCGGGTGGTGAAACCACAGCAAAACCTTGTGAACAAGTCAAAGAGGAAGAACACTGCTACTAAATACATAGGTGTCACAATGACAGCTCAAGGCAAATTTTGTAGCAGAATTGGGCATGAAAAGAAAATCTACAGACTAGGCAATTATTGTACAGCCATTGAAGCAGCTGAAGCTTATGATAAGGCATGCAAACATTTTAGAGGCAACTTTGCTGTATGTAACTTACTATGAAGGAAGGCTCTTACGGTTGTCAGGCCTGCACCTCTCTGCCCAGTAACGCACCGCTTTGTAGCGCTTGCTCAACTCGGGCACGAGGTGCTCACTGATCTTACTCTTTCTGAGTAGATCTAAAAAGTATCTGATTGGTTGGTGCTGAGACTTTTGAACCAGTGAACTGCCTTGCCAGTCCACGTCAGCCCATTTGAACTCTTCTGGAATCAGCATCTGCTCGCACAGCCCACACTGGCGGCACACCAGATTCCCATTTTGAATGTCCTCGAACAGCTCCGCATCATCACATTCAGAACACTTCGGTATATGGTAGGTCACTGGTGCTTGCTTCGCTCTGATTTGCCGTATATTTGGGCTGCCAAGCTTTTTGTCCCATGCCTCCTTGCTGAGCTTGGGGACTTTCACTTCCTGCCACGTCATCTATCAAGCTCAGGAAACCTGCTAGCTGGCTGCTGGTCAGTAAACCTACACCGTCTGTCTAGTATGACGCAAAGTAAAGGCCTTCCCTGAATGCTTCAGAAGGGCAAGTCAGTAGCTGTCTGTTGCGTTGCAAGTGTATATCAAACTTGTCCTTTTCCTCAGCCAGATTTCAAAGCCGTTGGCGTCTTTGCCAGTCACATGCAGATGCTTGACAACTGCAGCTGTCAAGTTCAAACTGTTCCACCTGGCTCCTAGATGCAAGTCAGATTCTTTGGACTGCCTTTTATTCACTTGCTGTACTGCTTTATTCAACTTGCTTGCAGGCCGCTTCATGACAGCTGCATGGAAGCTGATTTTGAGATTGTAAAGCAGAGTTGCTGCTATAAAAGCCGACAACAGCAGCAACGACGAGCACAACTTCCTCTCTGACCTGAAGCAGCAACGCTAATGGCAAACGCAATTCTCAGAGTCATGCAAAACTGCTATCTTTACCCCAAAAGCCATAGCAAAAAGAATGAACTTGTACGCCAAGATCAGATGCTGCACATCAGAATGAGTGCCACTGAAGGCTGGGTCTCCATTGATGATGCCCTCGGTTACTTGTGGAAAAAGGTGTATGGCAGCCAACCTCCAGCAGTGGACTGGGCCAAAAGGCTCACAAGGCCAGTCTACATCCAAGCCTACTGGCCACCTAGTGGAGCTCAGAGAGAGGAATTCACGGCCATACACATGGACAATTTGCACATCCTGTTTGATGACCCAACTCACATGCAATCAGATGATGTCATCAACATTGCCATCAGCAACTTTAAAGACATGGTTTCAGACCCATCTAGTGTCAAAGACGCAACATACATGGTCATCGTTGGTGATGCAAAGAAGACAGCTAGTCAAGTCAGATGGATGCGTGATGTCAGGGAGAGGCTACAGCAGCCGGATGAATACTATCAGAAGAAAAGAGCGAGGGATGACAGGCATAGAGTGCACAGGAAGAAGAGGAACATCGAGGCTACTGTTAGTGATGACGGCAGATACACAGCAAACACTGACCATATCAGCCCTTTGGCTTGTGGAGGTGTTAATTCTCCTAGTGTGCATAGGCGTCTTGTTAGGACGGGTCAGCTTAGCCCTTGCCAGTGCAGTGAGCAACCGTCACCTCGTTATCTCAGGCAAGTACAACCATTGTTCTCGTATGGAGAAGATTACGATTCTAGATTTGTTCAGTGGCACAGGTTCTGTCAAGAAAGCTGCAGCGTTAGACTCTGACTTTGAATGCTTCAGCCTTGACATCTCTGACAAATTCAGCACTCCTGACATAATAGCTGACATTCATGAATGGAACTATAAAGAAGTTGGCAGAGGCAGATTTGACATCATTGCTGCAAGTGTGCCTTGTCAGATGTACAGTTGTGCGCGGACACGTGCTGCTATACCACGTGACATACCAGCTGCAAACAATAACGTTGAGTGTGTGCTTGAGATAGTGGACTATTTCAATCCAGCAGTTTTCTGGATAGAAAACCCCACAACCGGGGCGCTCAAGTCACAAGACATAGTGCAGCACTTGAAGCGTATCAATATTAGCTACTGCATGTATTCTGATTGGGGTCATGAAAAAAACCAGCCTCTGGACTGACCATAGCATGCTCAACACATTTCAACCCAAGCTATGCAGTCACAGCAACAGACATGCATCTTGTTCAGCAGGAAAGCATCCTAATACGTTCAGCGGCAAACTTCAGCTGCCTATCCAAATAAAGTACAGAATCCCTGAAGCGTTGCTTATTGATGTCCTAGCCTGTGCAAAGACCGAGGTTATTGAAAAGAGAGACCTGAGTGACGAGGTCTAATAGAAAAAGTTCAAGTGAAAAAAACCTTGTAACATTATCACATCATCACAAAACAGCACTGCATTGTCATGATTGATTGTGGGAAGCATTTGATTTATCATACAAGCAGGGCTACAAGGATCTCCAAACTTCTGGGTCCACCAGATGTTGCATCCCTCGTAAAAACCAGAGCTCCAGTCCAGGTCTGCAGGTCAAACTTAGATGCCTAGGGTGTTGGTAATGACATCATGCATCTCAGAAATCTCCTTTGCCATCTCAGCTTTGTACGTGTCAAACATGTCTGTGTCATGTGCGTGCTCCATCTTGTACGGCACATTAGCTAGCTCAGCTGCGCATAAAAAGCACATGGCACACCTATGGAATTGTGTCAAGGATCCAACATTCCAAGAGCTGTTCTACCAGTTCTTGCTCAGCGTTGATACCAGCAACATGGTGAAAGGCCAGGCTCCTCATACGTCCTTCAAGCAACGCATCCAGGCGCAACAAGCACCAGAGGCGATCAAATTCTTGGTCGCTGCTCTTGATGATGTCAGCATCATGGCCAAGCCGATGGCAGACTTGAGCAATGACTACGACAGGCGGCAGAGATTCAGGAAAAGCAACGCTTCAAGCTCAAGCACCGCCCAGCTGCAGAGCAGCCCCACTTCGCCAATCTGATCGGAGATGAGTGGGAAGAGGCAATGCTGCAGCATGATCTAGATAGGCGGTCGACAGTCAAGGAGCTGATTCCTCACAGGCACGTGGTTCAGCAGGTAATAGCTCACTTTAGAGGCGAGAGCTATCATAAAGCTGACTGCCGAGGACATCCATTCTGCATTGGAGCGGCTCGGTTTCACCAAGAACCACCAGATCAAGATCCCATTGGGCAGCAGACGGTGTTATGCATTTCCAAGCGTGGAAGGCTTGCGCTACATGCTGACGAAGCAGCACTGGCTGGGCGACGAAGAAGAGATGATCAGTCACGATCAGTCATCATAGTCACAGAAACTCCCACAAACCACAAGAATTTTGCTCAACTTCTTATGTAATGAGCGTTTTTGGGAAGTATTTCATCTGTATTTTTACTTGGGGCTTTGGGGTTACCCGTAGTTACGGTCTTGAAAGCAGTGGGGGGGAGGGGTTTACGCCGTATTACGCCGTAAGTGCTTGGGTTACGCCGTAACTGCTTGGGGTTTCAGGGTCTTACTCCTGTAGATTACTGCTATATATAACTATTATACTACTAAAAGTGTATATATATATACACACATATACCAAGAGAAATCTCTGTAAAACTAGAACCACAGAACCACAAGAACCCACGGTAGAATAACTGTTGGTGGAATCCGGAAAAAGCGAAATTATAGTACAAGTTGTCCGAAATATTTGTGGTTTGTGAGATATTCTGTGAAGAAGTAAGCCACACCCCCACCTGCTCAGTAACCAATGCAACCGTAACCAAACGTTGCTTGCATGAGAGTCGTCCATTTCCTCCATCATCACTTCCGGCCTCCCATCACTTACCCAGCAATGCAGGGGTCGGCGGGGATCAGCCTTGCCCTACCCCGATGACTAATCCATGTCAACGTGTAACCTGTCAACCACCAAACTCTTTCAGATTGCCACTTTGTAGGTGCTCCACAGAATAACTTTACTGGTTGCACAGTTACGCCAGTTGACATCATTTATTCCCCTATACTCTTTTCCTTGTATATCTCTCTATTTTCTTTAGAAAAATATAGAGAAATAATAAAATAACAGTAGTACAATAGTAGTAACCTGTGCAACTGGTGTAACCTGTATAGTTAGGGTTTGACAGCACTTGAAAAGTACCCTAAACAAAGAGTTTGTCGGTTACAGGTTACACCAAGGACAATAAACGTTGCTTTTGCTGTCGATGCTTGCTTGAATGACCATCATGTCCTCTTCCACCACCACCAATGAGGGAATGTTCAAGCGTGATCTGGAGCGCATTGGACTGGAGGTTGAAGTGTATGGGCGTGTTGCTGGCATCCCTGTGAAGAGCACCGTTGCTCTGCCAAGCATTGAAGGCCTGCGCTACATGATCAGGCGCAAGGGCTTCATGTCTGATGCTGAGTCGGCTAGGGCTGACCAGCAATGTGTTGACTGATTTCCCTGTGTTTTTTGGGGTTTGAGTATAGCAGGTGGGGTCCTTGGGTGGGGTCCCCCAGCCTTGCCTGATGACTAATCACTGTATACAATGTTACGTTTTACACCCAAACTCTTTTGATCTCCCTCTTTTGAAGTGCTCTCCAGAATAACTTTTCCTATAGCACTGTAACATTGTAGCACTCCTTATATATTTCTCTCTTAAATTCTTAAAAAAATAGAGAGAATACAGTAGAATAGTAGTGGTACAGGTCGTTGCTCCTGCTACAGTGTTACACGATAAAGTAGTGTTGACATCGCCGCATTTTTGGAGGCTGTTAGGGTTTGTTGGGTGTATCAGCGTAACACTGTCACACAACATGAATAAACGTTGCTGTCTAGGCTGACGTCCACCTCCTCCTCCTCCACCACCAGCAACTCTGGATCCACCCCACCCCACCCTGCTGCTAAGGCGACAGCCTGTGATATTGAGGTATCGCTGAAGGCGAGACCGATTCAAGATGTAACAATATGCGCACTAAGTACAGAGCATTCGTTGCATGATGTTCAATGGCCAGACGCAAGAGATCAGCCCGCCTTGGCATTTAGATCGCATCAATCAAGCTACGTTGCCTTTGGATGGGATGTACTCAGCCACATACTCTGGTGTGGGTGTGCACATCTACCTGATAGACACAGGCATTCAAACCAATCATAGTAAGTTCCTTAATGCAGACGGAACTGGCAGCAGAGTCGTTGCTGGTGGATGGAGCTTTGACGGAAGCAACACCACCGAAGATTGCAATGGCCATGGCACCGCAACCGCAAGCCTGGCTGGTGGAAGAACTGTTGGCAGCGCCCCAAATGCAACCTTACACGGGGTCAGGGCATGCGCTTGTGACGGCACCGCGCAGATTGCTGACATAATAGGAGCCCTGAACTACGTTGCTCTCAATGCAGAGTTGCCAGCTCTCATCTCAATGAGCGTTGGCACTCCTCAGATCAGCTATCCTCTGCAGCTGGCTGTCAACAACACCGTTGCTTTTTATAACATCAGCATCGTTGCTGCAGCAGGCAACAATGCTTCAGATGCATGTGATGCCACTCCTGGCAGAACAGCTTATGTGGGTTCTGTTGGAGCCACAGTGATCGATGATTCTATTGCAGAGTACAGCAACACGGGGAAATGCAACAACTTGTATGCACCTGGATCAAGCATATATTGTGCAAACCTAGACAGCGGATACCAGAAGATTTCTAGCACAAGCATGGCATGTCCTATAGTGGCTGGTGCTGTGGAACAATACTTGCAGTACAACAACTCGCTTACCACCTATGATGTGACAGACACTCTGTACAGGTCACGTACACTCGGGAACTCATACAATGGGATCAACAACAGGCCAGCTGCTTTGATTCAGATTCCCACAGAATATGATCTGCTATTATTGAGGACTACTCTTGTGGATATGTTCAACAGCTACATATGATTGAGAGACAGGTGTGTATCATGATGAGATACTTCGGCAGATGCCTGTGTGGCTACCCAGACAAACCCCAAGCTAGGACCTGCAGAGAGGAATGGCCTTTGCGTGCAACGCCTCCTACACACAAGCCGTTGAGACGCAGAAGAAAGACAACAAATCGTAGAATAATTGATTTCCTGTGAGACTTCTGTATTTATCAGCTATAATTAGCAGTCAGGATGAGGTTGTTGAACAAGAAAAATGTGTTTCTGCAAATGCAGGCAGTGGTACATCTGGCAATTTCACTATAGATTTGCCATCAAGCAACACCTTTGCTGAGGACCATCTGTTCAAGGTTTACATGAGCCATATACATTTGCGTAACAGTTTCCTGTATGTAACAAATGCCAACTCACAGTTCTTCTGGTGTGTGTTGCCTCAAGCGACTGCAAAGCCAAATGCACCTACCTCAGTTGCGGCACCTGGGGTATGGACACCTGGCAACGTCCCAAATGGCTGTCCTGTGGATGTTGACATATGCAATTACATGAATGCGTTGCTTGTCAATGGTACAACTTACATGAATCTCAGATGTGCGTTCTGATTTAAACGTGTTTGCAAGTTTCAGTTGCATTTGCTCCGTTTCGGAAAGGAGTCCTTTCAGTTGCCGGCTAGTTCAGACTTTCACATGGAATGTTGCCTTTCACTTTTTAGATATAACCAATATGTGCTCAAAAAATCATTATGCACAATTGTTGCAACTGTGACGGTAATAGCCGTCTGTTGCATGCACACAAAAATGTACGCACAAAGATTTTTGCGGTGGATGGCAGTGAGATAGTTACAGTGAGTGGAAGTGTGGATCCTATCAGTTCTGTGGAACTTCTGCCCCAGTTCTGCCTCAGTTCTGCCTCAGTTCTGCCTCAGTTCTGCAAAACTTCTGCCTCAGTTTTGACTGCTTATGCAAATAACATAGCTGTGACAGCACTGTGTACCTCAGGCTACACTGAAGAAGCAACAGCTTCTGGGCCGCTCAAATTAGCTGTGCTGACCTTCTGTTCATGTTTGCCACATTCACTCCTTGGCATGCTTACGACGCGGTCTCTGCCATTGTAAGACAAAGGAAACAGAGTCTTGATACTGCCTTGAAAACCACCAGATCAACATTTGCATGCAGATAGAAATGCCATCCGAGACAGCCATACCTAAACTGCTTCTGCCACAGCCGGTCAAGGGCAAAATCATGTAGCAACAGCCTCAGGACAACCACCCAGCGCTGCCATTCCAAGTCTGCTTGTTGGCCAGAAATGTTCGTGATCATTGCAGGGAGTGGTTGGCAGTGTCAGCCAGCAATATGCCAGTATGGTTTCAGAGCTGCTGGATATGCTACACAAGAACAGAGCAGTCCCTCGCACGTGTCAAGAGGAACAAAGCAGCCGATGCATCAGCTGCTGGAGATGGTTCTGACCTGTCAAGTATTCAGTGCTTGTGCCTTCAGATTGCCTGGCATGCAATGTCGATGTGTTCAGCCTAACGCTTCACATGGCGTCAAACAATCAATTGCGTCCTTTGCCTGATACAGAGGATGCAGCTGTAGACTAGCGGTAAGGATGCTTGCATGGCGTGCTGTCACTGAGCTGTAGTACAGTGTATCAGCTGCACAAACTTGTGGTTCTGCTGCTGCTCTGATGATGCCCTCAGCCAAATTGAAAGGGAGTGTTTGCAGGAGTTTTGAAATCAGATCCAAAAATTTGGCCTGCAGCCTTCAGCTACCAGCTGTTGTGGCGCATTGTGGCACCAGCACCCAGGCACCGGCACGGACATCTGCACGGAGACTGCGGAGATAGACGTAGCCGATGCGTCTTCACAGCAGATTTATAGGGCACTTTGTTGATTGCAGGGCTTCAGCAAGGCGCTGGGGCCTCGGGAGCCCAGCGGTGCTGGCTGCATCAAATTGTGTCTGACGGTTTACCGGGTTGGTTATGGTCCAAACAACCGTCGCTGAGACATGCCGATCAGGGAAGTCAAACTGGATTGGGCACAAGTAGTTCTCGGCTGAGTGATCGCCCGGGAACCTTGAGTGCTTTAG
>JAABUV010006746.1_pt1 | contig 12351 bp, 15 predicted proteins | sample 5559971 | NCBI WGS metagenome assembly JAABUV01 (sample SAMN10711881, study PRJNA513362) | rock metagenome | isolation source: Antarctica rocks | place: Antarctica: Victoria Land, Knobhead nord | collected 2015-12-19
TGCTCAAAATCGCACGGTAAGGTCCGTGCACGAGCCAATTGCCTTTCAGCCGCGTTTTGAAACAGGGTTTTGCAACGGCAATCCTGAGATTTGGCGTGGAAGCGACCAATCGTCCGCAAACCTCCGTTTACGAAACGCCCCGATTTCCCGGGCTCTTTCCGCTTAGCGTGCGATTTTGAGCAAACCGTGAGGTGACCCCTACTACCGCGTCAGCACTGACAAGCAGGGTCGCAGTGGATTGGGCCTGGAGGCGCAGCGCGCCGCCGTCGCGGCTCATGTGGCCGCTGCGCACGGCGCGGTCACGGCGCGGTCACGGCGGAGTTCGTCAAGGTGGAGAGCGGGCGCAGGAAGGACCGCATGTCCGATGTGGCGCAAGAGAGGGCTATGCCAAAAGCTATCGGAAACGGTCGGTTTTCGATGGTTTGGGTGCTATGCGGCAACCATCTCGACATTATGAGGGCCGACTTCGCAGCGCAAAGCATTACCCTCGCGTTCAAGAAGCCGCAGCTTGAGCAATGCAGTCACGTCAGCATGGACGGCTGCATAGTCCCGACCGAGAGCTGTTGCGAGTGCCCGCGTGCTTGCCACGGCATCATGCTCGGCCACGTATTCGAGGACCGCAATTCGATTGGGCGTGACACTGCGGAAGAACGTGGTCCAGCTTTCAAAACTGACCGTGCGCGTCGGTTTGATATTCTCACCGTGTTCCGCAGCCAGAGCCGCAGCCTCACAGTTGGCAAGGATGTCCCGGTCGAGCTGTTCGAGATCAGCTCCGATGCGGAAAACGATCTTGGCCGTCATGTTCACTCTCCTCTTTCTGCCCTGACAAGATGCCGGAAGTCAGCCAACAGTTTCGCAACGCCGTCGAACCTGTAAGGCGTCTCTGCGCCGTGAAGATGAAGATGGTCGCCCTTCCCACGTTTGTTATCGAAGCCGATTACTCGAGCACCGTTCATCACATAGACCAGGCTATACTTGAGTTGGTGTGTCAAAGGCGGAACAGGCGACGGAACCAGCCAGATAACGATTTCTCGGATTGCACCGTCATCAAAAATCACCTTGTCGGACTGGATTAGCGTCGCCTTCATTCATCTATTATGTCCCGATGAACATATGTTGTCAACAACTATATGCGGTAAAGAACATAATTATTCCAGTTTTAGCATGTTATTTTGTTTGACTAAAACAACATTAATATTTATAAAATTTGGAGCGAGGTTGTTTAAGAGGGAGTGTTGTGTGAGTAAGCATCTGTCTGCCGTCCAATGTGTGACGGCCAACAGGAGAACGAACCGATGCCGAGGAAAGCCGCGCCGGCTCCAGCAGTGCAAGCCGCTGACGAGGCGCAGCCAGTGGAGCGCACGGTGACGATCTCCTTCCCGGTGCCGGAGAGCCTGCACTACGCAATCAAAGTGCGGGCCGCCCAGGAGCGGACAACAGTACGAGGCATGGTGTTGAAAGGCCTCAAGTCGGTCGGCCTCGAAGTGTCAGAGACCGACTTGACGGATCGCAGGCCGGGCCGTTCAGGCCGAAAGGAACGCACGTGAAAACCCTTGTCGTGATGAACGAGAAAGGCGGCGTCGGGAAGACCAATATCGTTTGCCATGCGGGTTGGTATTTCGCGGAGAAGTATCGAACCCTGGTGATTGACCTAGATCAGCAAGCCAATCTGACGACCACGCTTGCCGCCAATCTGTCCAAGGTAGAGAGCGTTGCGTTGTTTTCTCAGGAAACAAAGGTCCCGAGCGTGGGATCACTGACTGTCGCCAAATCCACAAGGAAGCTGCTTGCCATCGAGTCCACCAACCGGGCGTGCATCGAGGTGTTCCGCGACAGCCTTACAGCGATGGAAGACGACTACGACATCTGCATCATCGACACACCGCCCCAGCTCGCCAATCGCACGTATGCCGGGCTTTTGTCTGCGGATGCGGTTCTTGCTCCCCTGGGGATCAACTCATACTCGATTGCAGGCATCACCGAGCTTCTAAAGGCCATCAAAGGCGTTTCCACGTTCTACAAACGCCCTGAGCCGGTGTTCCTTGGGCTGCTGCCTTCCTTGTTCGACCGGAAAAGCAAACTTGAGCGAGACGGATACGAGGCGCTGGTTGCGCGGGTCGGAAAGCTCCTGTTCCCGGGCATTGTTGCGAAGCGCGACCTCTACGCCAAGGCCGGCAGCGAGCGGTTGCCAGTTTGGCAGATGAAGGGCTCAGGGGTGCGGGAGGCTACCACGGAGATACGTGGGATCTTCGACCTGGTGGCAGAGAAGATGGTACTGAAACATGGCTAAATCCGCAGCACCCAAGAAGTCGATTTTCATCGCCGGGGCATTTGATGACCTGGAGGCAGCGGCAACGGGCGGGGTGAGCAGTGCGCCCCTTCGCGTTCGCCTGGCCGAGATCGACGAGGACCCCGACCAGCCCCGCACAACGTTCGACCAGGGCGAGCTGGAGAGGCTTGCCGAGACGATCACGCTGCTAGGTGGCGTGTTGCAGCCGATCGGCCTCAAACGCCCGGCTGATGGACGCTACATGCTGGTTTTCGGTGCCAGGCGGTTCCGGGCGTCCAAGCTGCTCGGCTTGGCCGACATCCCCGCCATCATCGTGCAGGACGAGCAGGCCGGACTAGCCGCCCAGGTGATCGAGAACCAAAGCCGGGCTGACCTATCGAACAGCGACCTTGCAGCGGTTGTCGGTCGCCTCGCGGCACAAGGCATGAAGGGTAAGCAGATCGCCACGGTCTGCGGCCTGCCGGAATACCTTGTGACCATGTTCCGCAGCTCGCAGCGGATGCCGGCTTTCCTATCCGCCAGGATGGACGAAGGAGACATGCGAGGGCTGTACGAGCTGTTCACGGCTTGGCAGAAGCACCCGGCCGAGATCGCGGGAGCCATGGAACGACATGACGCCCCGGTATCCGTGACCGAGGCGCGGCGCATTATCGAGGACGCTACAGGCCGGGCCACAAGCAGCATCTACCTCAAAGGAAAGGCAGGCCCCGCACCCGAGCCAGTGGCAGCTTCTCCGGTGATTGCTCCGGCACCCCGTGAGGATGATGAGGCGAACGGGCCTGGACTGCCGGGCATCCTGGACGAGCCGGAGCCGGTGCCCCAGGCAACACCAGAGACGGCACAATCTCAGCCTCAAACTCTTGTGGCTTCACCTGTCTCTGCGCCAGCCCCGCCGCCTGTAGCTCCGCTTCCGATGTCCCCCGTCCCACCAACCCCAGCAGCTCGGGTGAACCGGCCGGGGACAGCTCCGGTGTTCATCGTGGAAGTGGACGGGGAGAGGGGCGAGCTGATGACCGATCGGCGGTCCGACAAGCCAGGCTTTGCTTTCGTCCGGGTCGGGACAGCTACCATCGAGACCCCGTTCATCGAGCTGCGCAACGTCAACGTCGAGTAGCCAAGGCAGCGGACATGGGTGACAGACTGTTCAACCTTCCCGACTTCCACACCCCTGCCAGGGGCGCCCTGGCCCTGGCAGGGCGCGTCCTGGCCTTCCTGGCATGGGTAGTGGCGCTTGTGGCCCTGACGGCGTTGCGGGTGGTTGTGGTGGTGTTCCTGCGGCTGCTGCGACCGTTCATTCTGACGGGACTGTTTCTGGCGATCGTCGGCGGGGTCGGGATGGCCACTGGCTTTGCGTATTGGCACCACTGGCAGGATGCGATGCGGGCTGCGCTAGTGGTGTTCGTGTGTGCAACTGTATTCGTGCTGTATTCCTGCATAGCCATGAGGATTGATCCACAACATTTTGAAAATACACCGCCCGCCTGGTGGTGGAGTTATTAGGCAGAACTGGCTTATGGATGCTTCATAGTCTTAATATGTGATTTGATAAGCCGATTCCATATCAATTATATACTGATCATGTTGAGGGATTGACCATGACAGCGGATGCCGACGAACTGGTTGATCTGCGCGCCCGAGTTGATTGCCGGGCGGTGCTGGAGGCGGCCGGCTGGGAACTCGACGCGCGGGATAGCACGCGCCGCGCCGCCAAGTATCGGCAGGGCGCAGGCCGGATCGTGATAGTCACCCACGAGGGCCGAGGCTGGTTCGATCCCTTGAACGATCGGCGTGGCGACGTGCTGGCGCTTGCGCAGCACGTATGGGGTGGCACCCTTGGGCACGCCCGCAAAGCCTTGCGACCCCTGGCAGGCATCGCGCCGAAGCTGCTGCCGATGCGCCAGGGTGGTGACGTGGTGCTGATCGACGGCGACAAACTTTGGAGCCAGGCAATGCGCCTGCGACCAGGTTCGCCAGGGTGGACCTATCTGACCGGAAGACGCCGTTTGCCGGCCGAGAGCATCACGCGGGCCTTGCAGGTCGAAGCGTTGCGGGAGGGCGTCTACGGGACGGTATGGGCCATGCACCAGGGCGCCACAGGAACGGTGACGGGCTGGGAAATGCGCGGCCCGCACTATAAGGGGTTCAGCAAGGGCGGGACCAAAACGCTCTTCTGGCTTGGGCACCCGCCTGTTGCCGACCGGCTTGCCGTGACCGAAAGCGCGATCGACGCCTTGAGCCTCGCCAGCCTGGAGGAGTGGCCGGATGGCACACTCTACGCCTCGACGGGTGGCGGTTACGGACCGGAGACGGACGAGGCGTTGCGGGTGTTGCTGCCGCGTCATGGAGAGCTTGTCGCGGCGACAGACCAGGGCACCGGGGGCGAGCTGTTGGCTGGCCGGCTGCACGAGCTGGCGATCGAGTGCGGCGCCAGGTTTGCGCGCCTCCGGCCGAAGGCAAAGGACTGGAACGAGCAACTGGCCGGTTGAGAGCTTATGACCTTGCAAGCACGGAATAGGAGGTAGCTGGAGCGGGTGTCAGGCTCCACGCTGTCCAAAAGTTTGCAGATCAGGGCGTCGCATCAGGGCAACGGGAGAGCGACGCGATGGAAAGGAGAAAAGCCTTGTCTGACCGATACCCCGACAACATGATCCCGTCTCGGGACCTATGGCTAGAGGCCGCATCTAACGCGCTTCGGCCTCTTTTCATTCAGCACAGCTTGCCAATTCCAGAACGCATACGCTTTGCCATCGCCTTCCCGTCATCAGGGCGCAAGGGGCAACGTGTCGGGGAGACATGGCATTCTCCAGCGTCGGCGGATGGCTCCTATGAAATCATTTTGCGAGCCGACCTTGAGGAGCCTGTTGAAATCCTGAGCGTGCTTGTGCGTCAGCTTGTTCACGCAGCACTCCCGGCAGAAGAAAGCCACGGAAAACGCTACAAGGCCGCCGCGATGAAGATCGGGCTTGAGGGGAAGATGCGGACGGCAACCCCCGGACCATACCTGCAAGAACGTTTAAACACTCTTGCCCAGGAACTACCGACACTCCCCCATGCTGGTCTCAACATTAACTGGAAAGCCATCGATAAACCGAAGAAGCAGGGCACGCGGATGCTCAAAGCGGAATGCCAGGGTGGCATTGTTAATGGCGAGGATGAGCCGTGCGGCTACACCATCCGCCTTTCAAAAAAGTGGGCTGAGTTGGGGGCGGTGTGTCCAGCCCACGGACCCATGCTTGTAGAGCTTCCCTTAGAGGATGACGGCGCTGAAGAATCCTAGACAGACGAGCTTAGGCGGGGCTGGAGGGGTGCCAGCCTCAACACAGTGTTGAGGGTCGAGGGGTCGGAGCGAGGGGCTGGAGGGGTGCTGTCGCTATTCCATCCTTTTCCTCCTGCCCACCTTTCTTGCGGAAGCACGACAGCGAAGAATCCTAGTGAAAGGGACTAGGGCCTAGTGAAAGGGACTAGGGCAGGATATTCGAGTGGTTGTCAGTCTTTAAAGACTAGGAGCGTTCATGCCTACTCCGCCCGATAAGATCATGGTCGGCGCCTACGTGGATCGGGACTTGGCCGAACGGTTCAAGGCTTGGGCGCGTAGCACCGAAGGCGGCGCATCCGCAGCTCTGCGCAAGTTTATGGCTTCGGCTGCTGATGGCAGAGAGCTTCCCGGCCCTATCGGGACTGCTGGTTATCGTGTCACCGTCCGCCTCAAAGATGCCGAGAGGTTTGCTCTGCTACAGGCGGCCACGGCTCGGAATACCACCCCAACCAATTGGCTGCGGTCCCTTGCCATCCTTCACCTTGGCCGCCGTCCGCAATGGAACGGCGCAGAGGTTCAAGCCTTGCGGGATGTCTTTACTGAACTGCGCCGTATCGGCAGCAACATCAACCAGGTTGCTAAGGCACTAAACGTCGCGGCTATGTCGGGCGAGTATCCGGCCGAGCAAGGCGACGCAGCTCTTGCGGCTGCTGAAATTGTGCGTCGCGAGACACGCCGCGTCGTTGCGGTGATGACCGGCAACTTTGATTATTGGGGTCTGCCGGATGCCGAGCGGCCTGTTGCTGCCTATGGTGCCCAGGTCCGCGACCTCGATGCTACCGAGGCAGAGCGCAGAAAAATCAGGCTCCGTCCTCGACGCCGCCCAGCCCGATTTCAAGAGCCTTAAACTGTTTACAGCCTCCGCACAGTGCGGAGGTTTTGGCCTGAATTCTCCGCACTGTGCGGAGGCTTAAGCGTCCCGGGGATCGCCATAGAACGGGGTCTTGGGCACATTTGGTGATGGATGGCCGGATGCGTGGGCTGCGCCGTAGGGCGGCTCAGCATCTTCAATGGCGCCATCACCAAAAGTGGCCAAGAGCCATAGAACGGGCAGAATAGCACGGTTCGTGCCACGAACCGGGAATGGCCTGTCCCATTTGAAGCTGACTTTGTTTGCTATGGCAGCAGCCTGAGTGACATCAATGACTTGCAACGCATCCCGCCGCGGTAGTTCAGCTGGGACAATGGCGGGTCAGTCGCTTATGGCTGCTTTCGACCTCAAGTCGGCCGTTTGCTAACCCTTCCAGTTGCTGCGGAAGCGGACACTACATGGCATCGCCTGCGGTCTACTCAGCGCCGCAATCGGATCGTTTAACCAACGCGGCGATGCTCTCCGAAGTGGACGCTAGGTATGCCTAGACACCGTTGATGGGCCTTCATCCCTGGCTGGCATGTTACGAGGTACAACGCACGGTTGCCATATCCTGTCTGCTACCCATCGCAAGTCTGCCGAATTGGCGATGGAGGCTGAAGGCCTCAACGACGTCCATGCGAAACTTGCAACGAGCTAAGCTGAGAAATCGACTCCGCCCTTATCGAGGATCACATACTTGAACGTGACCTCGTCATCCGCTGCGCCGCGAGTGTCATCCTTGACGTCGATGATCTGCGTCGCGGCATACAATCCATTCACGTTTCGCCACACCACGGTTTGACCCGTTTGCGGCCGACGATGTTCAGAAGAGTAGTCGAGCGCGGAAGCGTCATGGATCTCTCCAATGGCAGCTACCCGCTTCGCGACGGCCATACCTTCAATAGATAGCTCCCAGTTATGAACTTGGATACTGGTGTCGCTTGACTTGCTCCACCGGGTCTCAAACAGAAGATGACCGTCACCAAGAGCGTAGCGGCCATCGTTATTCGAATAATTAAAGCTTACCTGCCCTTTCAGAGCTCTTGATTGATAATCTGGATCTATGCCCTTCGCCGATAATGTTTGCGGAATGCTTCTTCCTAAGGACTCGTCGACATAGCGGAGACAGTCACCCGGGTTCTTTACTACGATGCCGAACGCCTTTCCGAGTTCGACGGCATGGCGCAAGATGCCTCGATCATCCGTGACGAAGATGTCCCGTGCGCCCCCATAGTGGCCTACGACATGGTCTATGTCGTTCCGCTTGTTATTGAAACGCCTGTCGGTTTGGGTGAGCCCCGGGAAGAGGAGGCGCTGCACTTCGCCGGAAATGCTATCGGGCCCTGTGAGGAGGTCGGCGCCCGACAACTTCGACATGTCCAGCCGGAAGTCCAACCCGATCACGGGCATGATCGGCAGCAGAAAAAGCATGTTTGCGAGGCGGTTTGGATCTTTATCGCGCAGGAGGTCGTCCTCCACGCGGGTCGTGATTGCGATCTCGACCTTGCCAGACAGTCCATACTGGATGAGCGTCTTGAGATCGTCGACTGAGGTCGCTGACCGGCTTGTCGCGTCGAACGCGTTTATCAAGCCGTTCGTATCGAATGTGAGTTTTAAAGCCACCATGGCTCCCTTCTAGTTGGGCCCGTCACTTCTGGAAACATCGCATTGGGTCGCGACCGCCCTCAAAGGGAATGTCCACTTTGGACCTCGGAGCGCTCCGAAGGGGCCCTTCTACTGTAGGCTAGGTGCACCGCTTTGGAGGCATCCGCTTTCCCAACTTTCTACTCCGGAGCAGACAGGCCGCTTTCCACCATTCTCGGCCGGACAGGATGATCATGGAGGCTGCTCCTGGTCCGTACCGCGAACCGTGCTATTCTGCCCGTTCTATGGGTCTTGGACACACTTGGTGATGGAAGTCCCTATGCGCGGGCTGCGCCATGGGGCAGCCCAGTATGTCCAATGGCGCCATTACCAAAATTGGCCAAGACCCCGTTTCTATGGCGTACCCCTTATTTACAGCCTCCGCACAGTGCGGAGGTTTTGGCCTGAACCCTCCGCACTGTGCGGAGGCTTGAGCGTCTAGCGTCGCCGTGTGGGGCGCTTGGTCACGCCTTCAATCTCTGGCCCGTTTGCCTCGCCAGAAGGTTTCCCCACCAAACTTTCCGACGATGGCGGAACAGGTATGCGCCTTTGCTGTTCCTCTCTATGCCGTTCGTCGGTGATCCCGCGCAGCTCGGCCGCTAGAGCCTGCCGCCGCGTTGCGGCAACCGGCATTTCCGCAACGAAGCGCCTAATGTCTTTGGCGAGCTGCCTGTGCGCAGGATCATTGTCAGCACTCAGCAGCTCGGCCCGGTCCAGATAGGCTTGCTGGATCACGCACTGCCGCTGCCCGATTTCGGCTTCCCAACTAAAGGCAGGGCGTGGGGTTACCGCTTTCGCTTCCCGTGCCGCGAGGTCGGCTTCTCGACGTTTGGCGGTTGGCAGCGCCCCTCGCTTCTCGATCTTGTGGACTGCGATCCGATCTGACTTACGGACTTGGCCGCGTGCCTGCCGTGGCGTCGCCTCGGCCTCGACACCATGGCGGCGCAGCTCGCGGGCAAACCGCTCGCGCCATTCCTGCAATTCCTTTGGCCCGGCTGTCAGGCGTTTCCCGTCGTTGCCAACCGAGCGCACCGTGACATGGACATGCGGATGGTCCTTGTCGTCGTGCCGCGCCATCAGCCAGTCATGGCGATCGGCAAACGTCTCCCGCGCCCAGGTGCGAGCCGCTTCCTGCACACGATCCGGCGGATTGCCTGCTGGCATGGACAGTATGATCGACACGGACTGGACGGCTTGCAGGTTGTTCCTGCCGTGCGCAAGAACGGCATTGTCCTGCAACCAGTCATCATGCAGAGCCCGTACACTGTCCTGGCTAGTCAAGACCTGCCCGTCTTTTGTTTCTGCACCTAGCTTCCCATTGCGGGTAATGTAATCAAAGTGTTTCTTCAAGTGTTGAGCGCCGCGTGTCCGTCCAGTGATCTTGACCATGACCTCCGGCCGTTTTGCAACGATGCGCGCAAGCCGTGACCGGGCAGAAGGGGAAAGAGAAAGGGAGCGGTTTGCACCACTCCTTCGACTTAGCTCTACATCCTTGCCCTTCGCCGTGTTGGCTACGCGCCAGACTTCTTCATCGCTTTTCTGTGCCATTGCTTAATTCATGGTGTAGAGGATGACCAGGGCGGCCAATGTCGCGAGCCCGACTACCAAACGGCCCGGCATCAGGGAACGCCGCCGACCGTGACGCCAGGGGCCGAAGCGGCGGGGTGTCCGGTAGCGGCCAGATGCTTCCGGCCGCCTGGCCGGCGTTGGGCGAACCAGAACCGCCAGGAGACGACCAGGTGCCGGCAGCGATCGGGCGACAGCCTCGACCACCTGTTGCGCCGTGACCGTATCCACCCGGAACAGCTCGCGCCGCTTGCGCACGCGCCGAGTGCCGAGCATCCGATGCACCGCCTTTTCAGCGGCGGCCATGTCGGAGACGGGCGAGCACCAGGCGATCGTGCAGGGCGCGAGCAGGCCGGAGACGGAGGTGATTTCCGCAGCTCGAGTACGCGGATCGCGACCCGTGCGGCCGATCTTGACCATCCCCAGGCTTTCCCAGGCCGGATGCGTCAGGACATAGACCCATCCAGGCACAGGCAGGTCGGTCGCGATCGTCTCCACGGGTCCGCTCCCCATCGCCGGTTAGCGGCTGCGCCTGCGGCGTGGCTGCTCCGGCTCCGGCTCGTCCCGAGCTGGCCGGGGTGCCCGCTCCGGCACCTCCGGGGCACGCTCCGGGGCCTGGACGGGCTTGAGAGCAGGCGCGGGCTGCTGCGCAGCTTGCGCCTGCTGCTGTGCCGGCTCCGGCCCGATGGCGAGCTGGCGCTGTTCCTTGGTCAGCATGACCGGCCCCTCGGCCTTCTCCTTCTTGACCAGTTCCGTCGCGACAAACGCCTTCATCTCGGCCTTGCCGTCGGCGTTCAGCTTGTTCATCTGCCGGTCGATCTTCTCGCTCATCGCCGCGAACACGAGCCGGCCGTCGTCGGAGAGCGCCGCAGCGGCTTCCTTGGCGACCTTGCGATGGTCGGCCGCCGTGAGCTGCGGTGCCGGCTTCTCAGCCTCGACAGGGGCCGGCTTGCGGGCCTGCGTCGCCTCGACAGCGGGTGCGGGCTGTACCGCATCGGCCGGCTTCGCCTGACGAGCTGGCGCCTGCGTTGCGTCCGCCTGCGCCACAGTCTCAGGCTTCACGGAACGGGCCTGCGCCTGGCTGGCCTCGACGGCGGGTTGCATGGGAGCTTGGGCCGGGGCTGGAGCCGCTTGCTGCGGTGTGGCACGGCGGATCTCGTTACCGTCGCCAGGCGGCACAGGGCGGGCGGCATCAGGCCCGCGCTCGGCGCGGCGCCGATCGGCCTCTTGCCGGTCCAGATCGCCCGCCTTGTAGCCCTGCGCGGTGATGCCGCGCGCCGCTGCCTCGATCCAGGCTTCGCGCTTGAACTCGGCCGAGCCCGCGACCTTGACCTCGGACCAGCCGCGCGCCTCGGCCATCGTGAGCATCGCGCGGATGGTGTTCAGGTCCTCCCGCTTGCTGTTGATCGTGGCGTCGTCGGCGCGGATCGCGAGCGCCTTCTTCTGGTAGTCATCGAAGTAGCGACGTTCGGTGCCCCGGTCCTCGACGTAGTAGGTCCGGCTGATGACCTCCGGCTCGCTCGTGTAGGCGGGAGCCTTGGCCTGCGCCTGCGCCGGCTTGGCGGGGGTTTGCGAGGGGCTTGGCGCCTCGCTCGCGACCGTTCCCGGTGCGGCGGGAGCTGATTGCGCGAGGCGCGGTTCCTGGCGCCGTTCCGGCTCCGGCTGCTGCACCGCCTCGATAGTGTTGGTCGGCTTCGCCGCGTCCTTCAAACGATCAAAAAGTGCCATCGTCGTCCTCCATGTGCACGTCGGTTTGAGTGGGAAGAGCGCGGATCGCACGGGCGATCCATGCCTTGCAGGTGTCCACGTCGGCGTCCGCCAGGGCGGCGGACAGAAGCCCGTCCAGGGGAGAGGGAGAGGTGGACGGCAGCGCGTCGATCAGGGCGCCAAAGTCCATGCAGCTCTCCCGCATCACGACCTTGCGGCGGTCGCGGATCACCTTGGGAATGAGGATGTCCACCCCATCCAGTGCAGCAGGTTCGGTCACGCGGCTTTCCTCCTTCTGTTTTTCTTCGTGGGCACATCGCCTAGAATCCCGCCCACGAACGACTTGCCATCGCTCAGTCCGAGCTGGCTGATGTCCACTTCGCTGCCTGAAACAGCCGCAAAGAACGCTTCGCATTGCGTCGGCTGAATGGTGTGGGTGTCTTGTGCATCGTCGCCCTGCGTGACCGCTGCGGCCTTGGCTTCGGCGGTGTCGGCCGCCGCAGTCTCGGGCGGGGTCGCGGCCTGCGCAGGGACCGGAGACTTCCGTTCCACGATCTCGATCGGCTTGATCTCCGGCGGCTTGCACAGGAGACGCTTGAAGTATCGGTCCTTGAAGTAGCGGATGCGTCGCACCTTTGCCGGGTGCATTCCGGCCCGCAGCACGATCGCCTCGCGCTTCCGCAGGCGGAGGATTTCCTGCGGCAGAAGCAGCGCACGGCGCTGGTCGCTTTCGGTCTGGTTCGCTGCCTTGGCCCGGAACGCGGACCAGAAGCGCGGCCCAGACCGGCTCACGCCGTCCACGGTGTCATAGCCCAGGCGCTCGCTCAGCTCGTTGGCCAGCTCGTTGTTTGGGATTGACCCGGTTTGGTGGACACCCTGAAGCTTTCGCCAGAGGTGCTCCTGATGCCCAGAACCCGTGTTCCGTATACGCCTGAGTTCCGCCGCCAGATGGTCGATTTGGTTCGTGCCGGACGC
>JAABUV010006748.1_pt1 | contig 12350 bp, 11 predicted proteins | sample 5559971 | NCBI WGS metagenome assembly JAABUV01 (sample SAMN10711881, study PRJNA513362) | rock metagenome | isolation source: Antarctica rocks | place: Antarctica: Victoria Land, Knobhead nord | collected 2015-12-19
GTCGCGGCCAGGGCCGTGCGCAGGGCGGACAGGGCTCCCGCGGAGGCCAGGGCCGGCCTTGACAGCGCCCGCTCGGAGCGCGCCGTGGCATAGGCCGGGGCTGTGCCACCCTCCGCCACGGTCAAGCGGCGGTCGAACTCCGACAGCCTCTGGTCGGTGTCGTGCAGCAGGCCCGCGATCTGCCCGCGCAGCTCGGCGTCGTCTTTGCGCTCCTGGGCGATGTCCTCGGCGAGGGCGGTCACCATGGTGATCAGGTCCTGCGGCGACGGGCCTGCCGCGGGGTCCGGGTTGGGGGTCCCGGCAACGCTGGCCGGGCCTGTTGCTGGCGCGGGCGCGGCCTTGGTGTCCGGCTGCCAGGCGGCGGACGGGTTGGCCGGCGTTTCCTGCGTCGTGGGCAACGGCGCTGGCCCAGGGGCCGCTGCGGGCCGGAACGGTGCCTGCTGCGCGTACGGCCCCGCTTGCTTGAGGGCGCGGAGGTCGTCGGCATTGCTTCTGGGCGTGGGCGTGGGCGTGGGCGTGGGCGTGGGCGTGGGCGTGGGCGTGGAAACCGGGACGGCGGCGGCCAGCGCGTTGGAGGGCTGCGGCTGGGCCGCAGCGGGTTGGGACGGCTGGACGGTGGGCGGGCGCTGTGGCGAGACGGCCTGCGGCAGGCCCACCCAGTCCGCGGCAGGCGGGGCAGGGTAGCGGGCGGGGGACAGGGCCACAACCAGGCCGGTTCCGATTATGCCCAGCACGCCGGCCGCCGCCGTGCCGGTCAGCAGCCAGGTCAGCAGGCCGGTCTTGCGGGGCGCCGGTTCGGCCGCCGCCGACGGCGGCGGCCCGCTCGGCAGGTCGATGTGCGGGAAAAGCCTGGCTCCGGCTGCCGCCGGGTGCGTGAGAGTGTCCATGACGGCGGCGCCCTGTTCTGTTCGGAGGCCACCCTTCTCCGGGCGGACGCGAGTGCGAAACGTCGCCTGCGGGCTACGGCCCGTCCTCGACCGGGGCGAGGAACATGATGCCCACGTCCACCTCGGCCGCAAGGTTGACCGTGGACTGCTTGGGCGTCTGCTGCTGCAGCACCTGGTTGGCCTGCCCGGCCGCGGTGCCGGCCGCGATGCCGGCGAGCTGCCCGCCATTGAAGGTGTTGTAATTCTGCGACGCCCCGTACGGGCCGGAGAAGACGCTGGAGCCCGAGAGGGCGAGCGCCTGGCCGAGGCCCTGGATGCCCGCGGCCAGCGTCGGCAGCACGATGCGCGGGACGTAGTGGTGGTCCACGCTGGACGCGATCGCGGTTTCCTTGCTGTCCGGGGCCATCAGCATCGCGTTCACCGGGACCGTGCGCCCGTCCTGCAGGGTCAGCTCGTTCATCGTCACCGTGAGGCGGTCCTCGTGCTTCTGCGCCGTGCCCTTCACCCGGTCGCCCTCAAGCGGGCCGGAGGTGATCTCCGCCACCACCGGGCCGCCGCTGTCCGTGTTGGTCGCGAGCTTCGTCCGCCCCGTCACCCAACGGAACGCCGGCATCACGACGCGCTTGGGCCGTGCCGCCGCGCCGCTGGCCGTGCCGCCCGCATCCGCGGCCCGCGCCCGGCCGGCATCGGCGCGGGCCTGGGCGGCCTGCTCGGCGCGCTTGGCCATCTCCTCGGGCGTGATCTCGACGCTGCGGGCCGACGCCTTCGAGCCCCAGCTCGCCATGAGCGCCACCATCGCCTCGCGGTAGGCCCGCTGCGCTTCCTTGGCGGCCTGGTCCTCCTTATCGTTGTGCTGCCCCCCTTGCTGCCCGGCGTTGAAGGCGGGGGCCGCGGCAGGGGCGGCCGGCGCCTTGGCCTGTGCCTGGGGCGACATCACCGCCGGCGGCTGGACGTTGGGCATCGACTCCGCTGCCCGCATGTCCGGGGTCGTGGTCTGCCCCGCCGCCCGGGCCGCGTCGGCGTCGCGGTGCGCCTTGTCGATGGCGAGGCCGCGCAGGTAGTCGTTGTTGTTGGCGTCGCCAGGCTTGGGGTCGAGCCCCGGCGTGGGCATGACCGTCGAGGCCGGCGACGCCGGGCGCTGGTAGAACCAATAGACAGCGAGCAGCACCGCGACCAGCGCCGCAATGCCCAAGGGGGCGCGCAAGCGGGCGCTCCCGCCCACGGCCAGGCGCGGCAGGCGGAGGTTGGGCAAGCGGCCCGGGGATGCGGCCATGGGTCAGCGCTCCTGCAAGTGGACCGGGGCGAGCTGGCCGCCGGACGAGACGAGCACGCTTGGAACGGCCGGAATCTCGTAGATCGCCACCCCGTCCATGCCCTTCTCCGCGGCGACCGGCTGGGGCGAGACCACCTTGGCCCGCGTGCGCAGGTAGATCCGGTCGCCCAGCCGCCAGGCCCGGATGTCGTCGGGCGACATGCCGGAGACGGCGAGCGGCACGGCCTGCGCCGGCGCCACCCCGTCGAGCATGGAGGTGAGCTGCGCCGACCCTGTGACGGGGCCGCCGGGGCCGCCGAAGCCGCCGGACGCCGGCGCCTTGGCGTTCGGGCCGCGCCCGGCGACCATCGCCGCCAGGCGGCTGTCGAAGCGCTGGCCGTTGGCCATGATCATGAAGGCCAGCGGCGCGCTGGCGCCTTCCAGCATGACGTTCAGGCCGCCACGGGGTCCTGGCGAGCGGGTGGTGATGTTGAGCACGTTGCCGCCCTTCACGGGCACGGCGATGTCGAAGCCGGTGCCGTACGACACCGCCGGGCCGATCCCCGCGCCGGCGGACGCGTTGGCGGCGCCGCCCTGGGGCGCGGGAGCCGAAGGGTTTGAGTTCTCGTCCCAGTGGATCGGCCAGGGCTGCCCGGTGGAGTCCAGGAAGGCGATGGAGGTCGGGTAGCCCATCACGGTCTGCACCGCCGGCGTCGTGCCGCCGGGGCCGAGGCTCACGTTGACCGAGCGGTTCACCGGGATCGCCAGCACCGGGTTCGTCGCCCGCTCGCTGGCCCGGCGCTGGCTGTCCAGCCGCCGCGCCAGCTCTTCGACCAGGGCGTCCGGGATGAACGGGATCGATGCCGCGGCCGCCCTGGCGTTCGGGTCGATGCGGTCGTCCATGGAGGTGGACTGGCCGTGCGCGGCGGACGGGGCAGCCGCCAGGCCGAACGCGACGGCCAGCAGGCGCGCGGACCGCACAGGCTTCCTCCTGGCGCTCATCTCGGCGGCTCGGCGACGAAGCTGTCGATTGCGATGCCCTTGGGGTAGAGCGCGGTCGGCACCCGCATCACGGTCGCGGTGACCATCAGGTCTACCACCCGGCTCTCGTTCGTGTTGGCGTAGGTCACGCGGACCGGGAACTGCACGCCCCAGGCCAGGTGGTCCCGCACCTCCGCCCACTTCCTGATGGCGGGGCCGGCCAGCGGGATCGCGGACACCGAGATCGAGCGCGCCTCGATCTCTCTCAGGGTGTGCGTCGCCTCCACCGCCGCGGCCACGCCCTCCCAGCCGCTGGCGGTGAAGTTCGGGCTGGCGTCGCGCGACAGGGTTTCGCGGCCATGCACGTAGTCGAAGTTGTAGACGGCGAGGACCGAGCGCACGGCGAAGTCCATCAGGTCCGCGTCCGACATCACCGGCCGGTTCAGCGGCGTGCCGTCCACCAGGTTGCCGTGGCTGTCGGTGAAGCGGTAGGACGGCTCAGGCAGGTGGTGCGCCATGTAGACGTGGCCCAAGGCCAACGCCAGCAGGACGGAGGACCCGACGACGTTGGTCAGGCCGACGCGCCAGAACCCGCCGCGCCAGAACCCGAACCGGCCCGACACGCGGGCCGCTGCTCCCTGGCCGTTCTTCATGCTGCCGCCCTCTTTCCTGATCGTCCGCGACGGCAGGTTGCGCCAGCCGGACGCGAGTGCGGCCACCCCGCGCGCAGGCCGTTCGGCCTGCCGCAGCGAGGGGGCCTGTCCCGCCTAGCCGGCGAACCTCGACCGAGGCACGTCGGCGACGAAGCTGTCGATCGCCACGCCGTTCGGGTGGAAGGCGGTCGGCACCCGCACCGCGATCGCCGTCACCACCAGGTCCATGCTCCGGCTCTCCTTGGCGTTGGCATAGGTCACGTGGATCGGCAGCCGGATGCTCCAGGCGAGATGGTCGCCGACCAGCGCCGAGTTCTGCATCGTCGGGCTGGCCAGCGCCTTGGCCGACACCACCATCGAGTTGGCCTTGATCTCGTCGAGGTTGCGTGTCGCCTCGATCGCGGTGACGACGCCGTTCCAGCCGTTCACCGTGAAGTGCGGGCTGGCCTCGCGCGACAGGGTCTCGTGGTAGTGCACGTAGTCGAAGTTGTAGACCGCGAACACGGCGCGCGCGGTGAAGTCCATGAGGTCCGCATCCGGCATCGCGCGCTGGCTGAGCGGCGTGTCCTGGATCAGGTTGGCGTGGCTGTCGGTGAAGAAGTACAGCGGCTCGGGCGGGTGCGCCCTCGTGTAGGCGAAGTCCGCGGCCAGGGCGAGCACGGCGAGCGACGTGAACACGTTGGTCAGCGCCACGCGCCAGAAGCCGCCGCGCCAGAAGTTGAAGCGGCCCGCCACGGGATCGGCCGCCGTATGGTCGTCCGTCATGTGCTTGGTCTCCGGTCGGTTGCCGGCCGACGCCGCACTTGGCGGCACGAGGCGGCGGGGGCGGTCACCAGGCGTGCATGGGCGCGCTGGCCATCAGGATCTTGTAGCTGCGCTGGCGCTTGGCGTCGTTGGACAGGGTGGTGCCGTTCGCGCCCCAGATGTGATGGCCCTTCCGGCTGCAGCGCTTGCGGACCAGCGCCTTGCCGCTCTTCCAGGAGTACACCGATCCCGGAAGCGGCGCGGCCAGGCGGTCCACCAGGCGCGCGGCCTCGACGTCGTGGCGCAGCACCTGCGGATCGCGCCGCGGGCAGTTGACGACCCACGCTCTGGTCGTCACCGATCCCTCCGTCACGCCCAGGACGGCCGCGATGCACAAGGGGACAAAGTTTGCGATGAACAGCCGCTCCAGACGCTCGGACAGCACCCCGTCGTTCTCCGTCCAGCAGCCTGGCCGGCCGCCCAGCTTGGTGCGCTCGGCTTTCCGGGCAGGCGGGGGTTCGGAAACGGAAAGCGTTGGCTGGGAAACGGGGAGCGCTGGCTGAGGAGCCGGGGGTACGGGCGGCGGCTCGGGTGCCGCGGCGGCACTCGGTTGCGGCACGTCCGGGGCGGGGGCAGGAACGAACGGCGCGACGACGGCCTCGGCCGGCACGGCTCCGCGGCGCCGGCGCTTCAGGTTGAGGCGCCGCGCCTTGCCGTAGACCGCGCCGACCGACCGGCCCAGCTCGGCGCTGATGTCGCGCACCAGCTTGGCCGTGGGGTACTCGACACGCAGCAGCCCGACACTGGCGGCCGACCAGAGTTGGCGGCGCGACGATAGGGGAGGCGCAGGGGTGCCAACGACGTGGGCAGTTTGAAGCAGCGGAGTCTCGGCCGGCTGCTCAGTAACGAATGCGTGCTGCGTGTCGGTCGGCTGCAAGCCGCCGTCGATGGCGGCGGCAGGACACTCGGCAAGATTGGGGCGCATGACCCGGAACAGGGAAAGGCTGCGTTGGGAAGAAGCACCATGCGAGTTGGGCGAGGAGGTCTCGCTGGCCATGCGAAGAACATGCACGCCTTCTCTGTTCGCGCAAAGGTAGAACGCACCTAACGGAGTTGCTCGCTTCCGCTCTGGCCGATGCTGGCATCACAGCCCCCAAAGATCAAATCAAACACTTTATGTGCTGATTTATCTCTGGTGACAAGCAAAAAACACTGTATAATGATTTCATGAGGCTGAGGGAGTGCGTGCCTCGCGAGGAGAAAGCGGGTCAGTCCTGCGAAGGGAGAGTCACGCTCAAAATTTCTTTCTGATCTGTCAAAAGTTTGTGCGCCTGCTGGAGAAGATCGTGGACCTTAGCCAAGTCGCTCGTGGTCGCATGCACCTCTTGAAGCGAGAATTTCACAAGACTGGAAAGCTCCTCTACTTTGTTTTTGTCTATTAAGGATGCAGCTTCTCTACTCATTAGTAAATGAATTGGCTCTACGTGAAGAGCTTCTGCAATCTTGGCTAAGCTTTTTATTGTTATGTTGGCATCTGCAGCCTCAACTAGGAATATAAAAGACTGGCTACTACCGACTAACGCGGCGAGCTCAGACTGTTTTAGCCTTGCATTCCTGCGTGCTTCACGAACACGAATAGCAAGGATAGATTGTAAGACTTGACCGCCGGTAGACGCCTCACCCTCCGTTTCCGGCTTCTTTGACATAGTAACCACTCCCTTGCTGGGATTTCGCCGCAGCGCTACAGGCGCTGTCCCCGTATCATTTACGAGACGCAACACGCCCATGCTACAAGTGGTTATTCCCGCCAAACTCATGTTCCGCAAGTCGGCACCGGCCCCGCGCCAGGAGCCTGTGTCATCCTGTATGAGGTCAATGCGATCATAACCACGATCGGCAGACTATCCAGCGGACAGGAGTTGGCGCGGACAGTCGGGATCGAGATGCAAGACTCTGTCGAGGTCGAGGACGAGCGACTTGACGAGGACCATCACGTCCTCGTCGGCGTCCAAGCCATTTTCGAGGCAGCACCGAAGTACGCGCACCTTCCAGCGCGCTCCGGCCCTCGTGTGCGCGGCAAGCTTGCCTACCTTCTTGAGAGCATGTCGCCACTGACGGTGAACGGCGCTGTGCTCCCAGGGGCGGACTTCCTGCACGCGCAAGAGCGCTTCATCATTGGCCTCGGATTTATCAAACAAGTCACAATCATTTAAAAATTGTCCAAAATAGCACATAAACTCGGTACTAATGCGGATCAGAGCCGCGTCTTCGGCATCAGCGCTGTTCATGTCAACCTCCGCCAGAACAGGAAACGGCACTAGCCGCGTTGCAATTTACCCTCTGAAGGTCTTGCGAGCGTTTCCCGGCATCTTCCATTGGCAAAGAGGTCAGAACCTCCTCGTCGTGCTGACCCAAGTCGGGAGCGGGGCGACGAAGTGCTCCGGGCGTATGGGAAAAGCGGGGGCAGACCGCGTGCATTGGCACGCTGCCAAGCTCTGCGTCCTCCATCTCGACCAGCACGCCACGGGCCTGGACATGCGGATCGTCGCCGAAGCCGACCGCGTCGTACACCGGACCGACCGTGACCTGGGCCGCTGCAAAAAAAGGCAATGTTGGAGGCGAGCGTGCGCTGTCCCACGAAGTCCTGCACGATGGCGTCCAGCTCCTCGACGTGCCTGAGCCGGTCGGCGTTCGTCCGGAAGCGGGGATCTTCGATCGGTTCTGGCCGGTCGAGGGAACGGAACAGCCGGGCGGTCATCCCCTGTGTCGAGGCGCAGAGCGCGAGCCAAGCGTCGTCCACCGTCGCGTAGACGTTGCGCGGCGCCGTCAACGACACGCGGTTGCCGGAGCGCAAGGGCGAGCGCCCCGTAAGGCGATACACTGCCGCGTCCGGGCCAAGCGTCATGTGCAACGGTTCGAGCAGGGACAGGTCGACCACCTGCCCGCACCCCCCTTCACGCTCGGCCTCGCGCAGCGCGACCATCGTCGCAAAGGCGCCCTGGATGCCCGCGACCATGTCGGCGAGCGCCATGTTGGGCAGCGCCGGCGGCTTGTCGGCAAAGCCGTTCTTGGCCGCGAAGCCGCACATGGCCTCGGCTAGGCTGCCGAAGCCGGGACGGGGGCTGTAGGGTCCCGTCTGCCCGAAGCCGGAGACGCGCACGATCACCAGCTTGGAATTGAGCGCGAGCATCTGGTCCGGGCCGAACCCCGCCGTTTCCATGACGCCGGGGCGGAAGCTTTCGACCAGCACATGGGCGGTCGGCAGCAGGCGCCGCAGCAGTGCCTTGCCCTCGTCTGTCCGCAGGTCGAGGCGCACGCTCTTCTTGTTGCGGCCATAGACCTTCCAATAAACGGACACGCCCGCCTCGCGCCAATGGCGCAGCGGATCACCCTCTGGCGGTTCGAGCTTGATGACCTCGGCCCCGAAATCAGCCAACTGGAGCGTCAGCATGTTGCCGCACACCAGGCGAGAAAGGTCGAGCACGCGAACGCCGTCCAGCGGGCAGGGGCGACCGGGGGCGAACGGAATGGCGGTGTCGGTCATGGCAGCATCCAAAACAGGGCAGGGGTGGATTGCAGGAAGACGAGCAGGAACAGGACGGCCAGCAGCAACACCGTCCAACCGGCAACACGGCGGAACAGGTCGCCCTCGCGCCCGCTCATGCCGACTGCGACCGCGGCGATCGCCAGGTTCTGCGGCGAGACCGCCTTGCCGATCACGCCGCCCGAGCTGTTGGCCGCGGCGAGCAGCACGTCCGACAAGCCGGTGGCCCGTGCGGTCGTCACTTGCAGGAGGCCGAACAAGGCGTTGGTCGAGGTGTCGGAGCCCGTGAGCGCGGTGCCGGGCCAGCCCACGACAGGCGAGATGGCCGCGAACAATGGACCTGCGCCAGCCGCCCACAACCCGAGCGTGACGGTCTGGCCGGACAGGTTCATCACGTAGGCGAGGCCGACCACGAGGCAGACAACCAGGATGGCCCAGCGCAGGCGGTGCAGCGTGCGGCAGTAGAGCAGGATTGCCCGGCCGATGCCAAGGACGGGGGCGGTCAGCAGGCCGGCGATCAGCACCAGGGAGCCCGCCGAGCGCTCCCATTCGAACCTGGCGACGGTGGCGGCAACGGCCTTGCCATTTGGCGCGACCACTGCGAGGCCCGGCCAGGGGAAGGCGGTCGTGGCCTTGTCGAGAAAGGCCGCGACCGGTCCGAGCTGGGCCGCGGCGACCACAACGAGGATGATGCCATAGGGAGCGAAGGCGCGTGCGACCTCGCGCGGCGGATCAGCCGGGCCAGCGCCAACATGGCTCAGCAGCGGCGGGGTGACGGCTGCACCCACGGGCAGCGGCTCCATGCCTGCGGCTGCCATGCCGTAAACAGGCTTCCAGACCCGGAGGAACAGCACGGACGCCGCTATTGAGGACAGCGCGGCAACGACGTCCACCAGCTCGACGGGCAGCGTCGCGGCGCCGAATGCCTGCACGGCCGCATAGGCAATGCCGGCCGCCGCAGCGAGAGGCCAGGCTTGGCGCAGTCCGCGCCTGCCGTCGACGATGGCGAGCAGGATGAACGGCACGAGCAGGGCAAGCACAGGCGTCTGCCGGCCGACCATGGAGCTGAGCGCAGGCACAGGCAGGCCCGACACCTTGGAAAGCATGGTGATCGGCAGGCCGAGCGATCCGAAGGCGACGGGGCTGGTGTCCGCGACCAGGCATGCAGCGGCGGCGCACAGCGGGTCGAGGCCGAGCGCGATCAGCACCGCGGCGCAGATCGCAACCGGGCTGCCTCCCCGGCAAAGCCTTCCAGCAGCGCTCCGAAGCAGAACGCCACCAGGACAGCCTGGGCACGCGGGTCGTCGCTGAGGCAGCCGAACGCGCGGCATAGCACGGCCGAGTGGCCGCTCGCCTCGGTGAGGTCATGACCCAGATCGCGTTGATGCCGATCCAGATGATGGAGAAGAAGCCGATGGCGGCACCTTCCAGCGCGCCGCTCGCGACCTGGTCCGCGGGCATGCCGTAGACGGCAAGCACGACGAGCATGGACGCAAACAGGGCGGCGGCTGCCGCCCATTTGGCGGGAATGCGGAAGCCACCCAGCAAAACGAACAGCACTGCAAGCGGAAGGGCAGCGAACAAAGCGGAAGAGGACAGAGAGTTGTTAAATGGCGCGTAATTTTGCGTGAAAGAAGGGGCATAAGCAGCGCCAGACATGATGCTTAGGTACGTGAATGCTGTTGCAACCATACGCAACCAACACATTGCTCTCTCCTCCCAAGCCGTTGAACAGCCGCGGAGGCGAAGATGTACTAAGTGCTGCCTGCTTGGGAATTCCTCGATTTTTTGGACACAACACGACAGTTTTCCGAAAGGCCGTCAAATTTTTAAGATTGCCCGGCTCTTTATCGGATGGTTTCAGCATAATTGATTATTATGTTATTTATTGGACAAACAACGCCTGGAAGCTGCTGTTTTGACCTTACGTTGATTCTCTATGTACGCAACCTCGCATTCGTCCAAGAGCCGTTTTGCACCGATTGCCGAGTCAATTCTATGAGTAATACTATTGTGATCGTTACCACCGGCTCGTTCAGGGCGTCGTCCGATCTGCAAAGCGAGACAGTCTGCGTGATCGTCGGGTTGACGATACGCCGCAAGGAGGCCCTGTAGGACTCGCCTGCCTGGAAGCCCGTGCCCGACATAGACAGGATGATCGCCGAGCGGCCGCTGAAGACCACGTCCTCTATCGCCGCAAGCGTGTCGAGCTCCGCGATGACCTCTGGCTCTATCCCCTGCGCGTCAAAGGCCCAGTCAACGAGCTGGCGCAGCCCGTGCCTCCGGCTCGGAAGCACGAAGGGCAGCTCCGCAATGTCCACCAGGGCGACTTCGTCCCGGTTGTCCGGCTCGAAGCCGCCGACCAGGACAAGGTCCTCGTCAACCAAGGGTTCGATGATCAACCCCTAGATCGGCAACGAGCAGTAGAGCAGACCAATGTCGTAGCGCTTCTGGTGCAGCATTTCCTCGACGTGGCCGCTGAAGCCTGCAAAGAGCTCCAGGCGGACATGCGGATGGCGGTCCTGCAAGCACTCCACCAGCGGCTGGCTCAGGATGGCCCCAGGGCTTGTCGGCAAGCACGCGCGCACCAGGCCCGCCACATTGGTGGCCGCTGCGGCGACTCTGTGGCGGACCTGCTCCAGCGCCAGCAACACGGAACGGTCGCCCCGGTGCAGCGCCTGGCCGGCGTTGGTCGGCAACACGCCACGGGATCGACGACGGGTGAGAAGCGGTGCGCCCAGCTCCGCTTCGAGCTGGGAGAGATGGACGCCGACGGTGGAAGCGGACACCCGCAGCTTTTCGGCGGCCTTGCTCAAGCTTCCATGCTCGACAACCGCCAGAAACGATTCGAGCTGCTTGACGTCCATCTGTCGCCTCCAAGGTGGCTCGGCCTGGCACTGCCAGCGGCACTCCGTCCCGCAGCAGCCGGCGAACCGTGCTCGGACCCTCCGAGGCAACAATGTATTGGCGATTAAGCCCTTCAAGCCGCCCAACGGGCGAGTTGCGTGAGGCCGGGCCGTGCGGCTTGGGCGGGCTTTGGGAAGCGCCACTCGCGTCCGCCAGTGGCAGGGTCCGTCGTCTCGACCGAGAGGACCGACCATGCGTTTGCTGCCCGCCATCGCCCTGCTCGCCATGGTTTGCATACCCGGCGTGGCCCGGGCCGAGTTCTCCTTGCAAGCCACGCCCTCGTCGCCGTTGCCCCGGACGGCTGTAGGGCCTGTCCTGGCCGGCCGTCCCCAGGAGGCGCTCGGGAGGATGCGGGCCACGGTCGCATCCGGCTTCGGGCACGAGGTGCCGCTCCGGTTCGCCGTGCACCAACTGCTGCCGAAACTGGCGCGTCCGCTACGGCCAGGGTGTCGATCCCGACCTGCTTGTCAGTTGGGAGGGCGGCCGTCCCTGGGACTTCGTGCTGCGCGACGCCGTCAAGCCGCTCGGCCTCCAGGCCTATGCCGCCCCGGGCGAAGCCTGCGTCGTGCAGATCACGCGGTGATTCCTTTTGATACCGCACTCGCGTCCGCCAGAGCTAGACCGGCCCTCGCACAACGGAGGACCTGACGATGCCGGCTTTGGGCAAGGCTTCGGTCGAACAATGGCTGCGGAGGCGCGAGCCCGACGTGGCAGCCCGTGCCGTCACGGCGGACATCCAGGCCGACGACATGCCCGGCGTGCTGTCCGAGATGATCCGGCTCGGCCACGCTCTCGACCAGGCCGCTGAACATGACCCGAACAGGCTGGACATCCTGCTGCAGCAACCGGCGGCACGGTCCAGCCTGCGCGCGGTGCTTGGGCACGCCAGCCCAGCCCGGCGCGTGCGGCTGCTGGACTGGCTTTCCGGGGCGGCGCTGCCGAACCGGCACCTCGTGGCGCACGGGCTGCTGGCCGACGAGCCCGGCGTGCCGCCCGAGGTCGACGCCGGCCGCATCGCCCGCGAGAGCATCCGCCAGCTCAACCGCGGCACCCTACTCGCCCGGCTGTTCAGCCCGGAGAGGGTCACGCGCTTGCTTTCGATCTGCAACAAGGGGGAGGACACGCCATGCGACGCATGATCGCCGCCGTCGTCGCCACCGGGCTGGCGGGACTGCCGGCCGCTGCCTCCGCACAGGCCGCGAACGGGGCGTCCCAGGGGTGCGCCGCCCTCGCGCAGGCCGGCGTCGACGCCGCAGCGGCGCAGATCGCGGCCGAGGACCAGACGATCCAGCCGCCGCAGAGCGTGCGCGGCCTGACCTGCCTCGACGGCTTCTTCAACGGCGCCGGCCTCGACGTGCTGGTGAACCTGGCCAACTTCGGCA